>JAEEGL013976738.1_pt1 | contig 16662 bp, 17 predicted proteins | sample 9134231 | NCBI WGS metagenome assembly JAEEGL01 (sample SAMN16246548, study PRJNA631951) | gut metagenome | biome: gut microbiome; feature: rumen; material: fiber-attached | host: Bos | place: Iran: Karaj | collected 2018-10 | reverse complement strand
TCCTTCTGCTGCTCCTCCTATTTGTGAGAACCGTTGGAAGGCTCCTCAGCCCGTAATTCCATGGGAGGGCGTTACGCTTTGCAATCGTTTTGAGCATCCCAGTTATCAGCACATCCAGTTCAGAGGTGGCTAATATACAGAGTGGGGTTACGGTGATGAGGCTCCCTTCAGTGAGGATTGCCTTTACCTGAATGTATGGACCAAGAAGCCGGGTGATGTCAATGCCAAACTTCCGGTTGCCCTGTGGATTCACGGTGGCGGTTACCGCGAGGGTTGGGGTTCAGAGCCCGAGTTCGATGCACAGGAATGGGCCGGCAAGGACGTGGTTATAGTATCTATCAACTATCGTCTGGGCGTATTCGGTTTCCTGACACACCCCGAGCTCTCAGCTGAGAACGAGCACGGAGTATCAGGTAACTACGGTATCCTGGATCAGATTGAGTCACTCAAGTGGATCAAGAAGAACATAGCTCAGTTTGGCGGTGATCCCGACAACGTAATGATATTCGGCCAGTCAGCAGGCGGCGGCAGCGTACGTACACTCTGCGAGTCTCCTCTGGCACGCGGTCTGTTCCACAAGGCTATCATCATGAGTGCCGGTGGTCTTACAGTTCCCAATCCCAATGCAGCAGGCGGCCGCGGTATGGGTGGCATGCGTGGCGGCATGGGTATGATGGGCGGATTCGGCGGTTTCGGTATGGGCGGTGGCAACAACACCGAGCGTATTGCCGCTTACAAGGCTCCCCAGGCTCCCGAAGGTCTGAACGCTCTGCAGCGCGCCGAGTTCAACACCAAGGTCATCATGGACTGGGCAGGTTACAATACTCTCCAGAAGATGCGTAACGCCGATACAGAGGTTATCTACTCTGTAGCCAGCATCTACAGCAATGCTACAGGTAACCCGGGCAGCATTACCGGTATGCCTATGGTTGACGGTTATGTATCAAAGAAGAGCTTTGACGAGGCTGCCCTGGACGGTACCCTGGCCGATGTTCCTTATATGTGCGGTTATACCCTGAACGATATGGGCAATATGTCTGCAGGTGTTGCAGCATTCTGCCAGAACCGTGAGGAGATGACCAAAAACGGCAGCAAGGCATACGCTTATGAGTTTGCACGTCCTCTGCCCGATGACGGTTCACATCCTGAGGTAACACAGCGTCTGCGCGGTGCTTTCCACTCATCAGACCTGTGGTTCGTATTCAAGTCACTGCAGCACTGCTGGCGTCCCTGGACCAAGGGTGACTGGGATCTGTCAGAGAAGATGCTTACCGCTTGGACCAACTTTGCCAAGTACAGCGATCCTAACGGTCCTCAGGGCGGCGAGTGGAAACCCTGCACCAAGGAGAACCCCGGATTCATGGTATTCAAGCTGGATGAGAACGATGCCGAGAACTCAGAGTTCGGCGAGTCAATCACCAAGCTGCCTTGGGAATAAACACCCGATGAAATCAAAAGAAATGCCGGCCATTTAGGTCGGCATTCCTTTTTTATGCATATCGGTATTCAGTTGGAAACCGTAAGCACTCCATTATTGAGCGTTACAGGATAGCGGAATAACGGTCTGGCCTTGCCGCTTACAGGAAAGCCGCTTGAGTTAAGGCTCCAGGACTTTTCACATTCGGAGCATGATGCAGTTCCCTCAAGGTTGAATTTAAGCCGTATGGAAGGGTTGTTGCACTCCGGACACCCCAGGTCATAAGCCCACACTGACATATCGTCATTGTTGAATGTAGGAGTACCTATGATAAGCCCTGCCAGTCCCATCAAAAAGGAACTGTTCTGGATGGCGCTGAGTTCCATATCGTATTTCCTGCCGTCAGAGTCAACCATATGGAGTTTGCCCTCGCTCTTTCTGACAGAAAGGAAACGCGCCGGGGTAGTGACCTGATTGAACGGAGACTGGAATATCTCATAACAGAAAAAAACCCTGTTCCTGGTAGAGAAGGTGGAGTAGCTCTCAGTTTTGCTGCAGGATACGGCTGCCAGCATAGCAAAGAGCGTTATTACAGACCTTTTCATCATAAGATACAGGTTATTTTGCGGTCAGTTTGCAGATGGCTTGGTCAATCTTTTGGAATGGGAATCCGGATGTGATCATCTCCATACGCGCAGATATCCTGTCATTGCAAAGGTTACCTATGCTTCCTTCGTGAGTATGGTGTATGTTATGGTCTGCCTTGAAAGTACCGTTCTCTATCTCGGCACCGACCTTGCGGTAGGCTTCACGGAAAGGCATTCCCTCACGGGCCAGACGGTTAACCTCCTCTACGCTGAATATGGCATCATATTTGGGATCGGACAGGATATCCTCACGGACCTTGATATGGTCAAGCATGTAAGCAGTCATGGTGATGATCTCCTCCAGCTCCTGGAATGCCGGAAGGAACACCTCCTTGACGAGCTGCATATCACGGAAGTATCCGCTGGGCAGGTTGTTGGTCATAAGTGTTATCTCCTGGGGAATGGCCTGCAGGCGGTTGCATTTGGCGCGGGTCAGCTCAAATACATCCGGATTTTTCTTGTGAGGCATTATGCTGGAGCCTGTGGTACAGTCATCGGGCAGTTTTATGAACCCGAAATTCTGACTGTTGTACATGCAGGAGTCAAAGGCCAGACGGCTGATTGTAGCTGCAACCGATGCCAGTGCATATGCCACGTTGCGTTCCATCTTGCCGCGTGTCATCTGTGCATAGACCACATTGTAGTTCATGGATTCAAAACCCAGCAGGTCTGTGGTCATCTGACGGTTCAGGGGGAAAGACGATCCGTAACCTGCGGCCGAACCCAGCGGGTTGCGGTTGGCCTGGTCAAAGGCGGCGCGCAACAGAATCATATCATCGGTCAGGGCCTCGGCATATGCACCGAACCACAGTCCGAACGATGAAGGCATCGCTATCTGGAGATGGGTGTATCCCGGCAGCAGTACGCTTTTGTATTTTTCACTCTGTCTTATCAGGATATCAAACAGACTCTTGACGGCATTTACTATACCGCGCAGACGGTCACGGGTAAACAGCTTGAGGTCCACCAGCACCTGGTCGTTACGTGAACGGCCGCTGTGTATCTTCTTGCCCATGTCGCCAAGTTGACGGGTGAGCATCAGTTCAACCTGTGAATGGACATCCTCAGCTCCATCCTCTATTGTGAATTCACCGCGCTCTATTACATCAAGCAGATCTTTCAGACCGGCAGAGAGAGCTTTCAGCTCATCCTTTTCCAACAGTCCGATGGATTCGAGCATGGTTATGTGGGCCAATGAACCCTGCACGTCATATTTGGCCAGCAGAAGGTCCATTTCACGGTCACGTCCTACAGTGTATTTCTGAATAAGTTCGTTGACGGGTTTGCCTTTGTCCCAGATTGGTTTCATGTGTCTCAATTCTTAATATGGTAATGCGGATAACATATCTGCCAGTTTCTCTATGGCCTCAGTAAGAGGTTTCTCTACCATTTTGGCCATGAAGATATTCAGGTCAGCATCGGCAGTGAGTTTTATTTTACAGCTGGAATCACCGGTGGAAACGATCTGAATCCATAAGGTGAGTTTAATGGGTGAGCGTAATGTTTCCATCTTGACGCATTTGTACGGTTCGCGTGCAACAACGCCAAACTCTATCTGACCGATGGGAGAAACGGTGGTGGTTACCTTATCCGGTGTACACTCCAGGTTTTCCAGGTTGATACCCTGTCTCTGATCTTCAGGAATGCGGTCGGCAAGGTACTTGAGATTACTCAGGTCCGATACCTTGTTATAGACCGCCTCCTGCGTATACGGTATGTGCTTTATGCCGCTTTCTATCCTTTTCATCGTGTTATTTGCCCCATTCTGACGGGTTCTGCCGCCACTCGTTAAGTGTCTGTAAATGTTCAGCCTTGATGTAACCCGAAGTTACGGCTGTCTGAAGCATTGCCGGATAGTCTGTCAGAGTGGACAGCCTGACTCCCGCTTTTTGGAAAGCCTCCTCGGCAACCGGGAATCCGTAAGTAAAAGATGCAACCATTCCAACCACCTCACAGCCGGCGTTGCGTATGGCATCCACGGCTTTAAGGCTGCTCAACCCTGTAGAAACAAGATCCTCAACTACCATCACCCGGCTGCCGGGCTCAAGATATCCTTCAATCAGGTTGGCAAGGCCGTGGTCCTTGGGTGAAGACCTGACATATACAAAAGGTTTTCCCATACGGTCTGCTACGAGGGCCCCTTGTGCTATAGCACCTGTAGCAACGCCTGCAATCACGTCAAATTCAGGGAAATCACGGGTTATGACATTGCATAATGAATCCCTGACCAATGTCCTGACCTCGGGAAAAGAGAGTGCCTTGCGGTTGTCACAGTAAAAAGGAGAGTGCCACCCTGATGCCCAAGTGAAAGGAGCATCGGGCTGAACTTTGACGGCTTCGATACGTAGCAGTTCGCGAGCTACCTGATACTTTATGTTGTCCATATTTTGACTTGTAAAAAATGATTTTCAATGGCGCGAAGTTACTAATTTATGCCGGATATGTCTAATCTTTAATATAAAACAACATTATTACACACGCCTCTACGGATTTTGTTGCTAAATTTGCGAGGTTAAAATAACACTGTTTGTTGATGAGACGCCGATATAGTATAATTCTTTTGTTGCTGCTTTTCTGCTTCGCCTCCTGTCTGAAGGATGAAAAGATGGCCACATCGCCGCATGCCGCCATAACGTCGTTCACCATTGGGTATTATAGAGTCAAGGTACATGACATGACCTGGCAAGGGCATGATACCGTAGCCTACATCCGTGACAACGGCACCAATTATCCTATGACGATAGACCAGATAAACAATCGTATATACAATGTTGATTCTCTGGCATACGGATCGGAAGTCGGCCGGGTCACCACTTCGGTTTACGGGACAGGAACGGTCATCTATTACTATGCCGATGAGCCTGACCTGGTCTATGCGTGGAATTCTACGGATTCGATAGACTTTACCCGTGAACTCTATTTCGGAGCGGTTTCGACTGATGAGTCTTACATCAGATACTATCAGGTAAACCTTAATGTTCACAAGGTATTTCCAGATTCCCTGATATGGCATGGACCGGAAACGGCGGGATTTCCCGCTCTTACAGGAATCAGTGCAGTGGTAAAGGGTGATTCCGTTTTCTGCTTCGGCATTGATACCACAGGTGCGGTTTCGTTTTCCGGCCGTCATATCTCAGAAGGAGGCTGGAACGGTTCAAACCACATCTCCGGTTTTCAGGCAGCCGATTGGCAGCATAGGGTAACCGTCAGTGGCGGCAGGTTTCATACGGTATCCGGTGGCACTCTGTACTGTTCGGACAACGGATTGGACTGGAGCTCCGAAAGGACCGGAGTCAGCGGCATTTTAACATCGGGTACTGACAACGGCATACTTTGGGCAATAAGTCAGGATGGAAATATCATAAGGACAGAAGATTTCTCAGAGTGGGAGCAGGTACAGTCTGTACCGCAGCATTTCCCGGATTCGGCTGCTTACATCTTTACCTATCCGCTTGCCACCAATGCGAATCTCTCCAGGTCTGTCATTGTGGGTTTGACCGATACGCTCTATGTTTCAGTGTGGACAATGCTGACGGGAGATACGGTTTTGACAGAGGTCGACTTGCCTGCCAGAAAAGAGCTGTGCCTGCCGTCTGTCAGCGGATTGTCGGTATTCAGGTATGATGGTGCCTTGTTCAGTGCAGGCCGTGGGTTGTCCGGGTTCCGTCAGTCAAATGATAACGGAGTAACCTGGTATTCATGTAAATCATATGCCGAGGATTACGCATCCTGGAACCGTTATATGCAGTTGCCTGCAGGGCTTGACAAAAACGGACCTGAATTTGCCGCAGTTGCAGACAGGAACGGTTATATCTGGATAATGACCGAAGACGGCCGTGTGTGGCATGGTGCTATAACCAGGCTTGTCAAGCACTGATGTGAAGATGAGAAGCAATCTTGTGATAACGGTTATGATGATGTGCTGCTGCTTTACCGCTGCAGCTCAGGATGACGGCTATCTTATGGAGGTTGGTCTCGGCGGTGGCGGCAGCTTTTATATGGGAGATGTCAATTCCCGGTTATATAACAATACCAACGGAGTTATCTCGGCTGTGGCCAGATACAATGTCAATCCCAGATTTGCCCTCAAGGCAAACCTGTCTTCGGCAGGCATTTCAGGCAGTTCCGAAAACGCTTACGGGGTTTTGCCGGGTGATGGACAGGTTTTCAGCCGAACGCTCTATGATTTCGGCATTCAGGTCGAGTGGGGGTTCTGCGGATACGGAATGGAAGGTTGGAACGGTTGTCACAGGGTGGCGCCATACGGGCTTGTCGGTGTGGGAATGGCTTTTGCTCCAAAACCTGCCCGTAATGACTTTGCAGCCAATTTCCCTGTCGGACTTGGAGTCAGGTACAAGATGTCCGACAGAGTCAATGTCGGTCTGGAGTGGACTATGAGGTTTTCAACATCTGACCGTCTTGACGTGACATCGGCTGGCGGAACAACGCTTGAGGATCCTTTCACGATAAAGGGGAAGGGAATAAAGAATAAAGACAGCTACAGTTTCACTATGCTGTATGTTACATTTGACGTTTTCAAGCGTCCTTGTAACTGTAACGATGAAAGATAGAAGATAGAAGACATGACATATCAGGAACAGTTAGACAGGAAGCGCATACCGCAGCATGTTGCCATCATAATGGATGGAAACGGCCGTTGGGCGGAACAACGCGGCAAGCAGCGTACAGAAGGTCATATCAAGGGCGTTGAAGTGGTCCGAAAGATCATGGAGAACGCCGTTGAATTGGGAATAAAGTATCTTACGCTTTACACTTTTTCCACAGAGAACTGGAACAGGCCCGAACAGGAGGTAACGGCTCTTATGGGACTTTTGTTCAAGAATATCGAGGAAGATGTCTTTATCAGGAACCAGGTCCGTTTCCGCGTTATCGGTGATATTGAAAGACTGCCTGAAGAGATTCAGCTCAAACTGAAAGAGTGCATTGACCATACCAAGGACTTTGACCGTTCATGTATGGTCCTGGCTCTCAGTTATTCTTCCCGTTGGGAGATAACCCGCGCGGCCCGGATGCTGGCCGAAAAGGCGGTAAGAGGTGAGATTTCACCTTCAGAGATAGATGAGAAAGCATTATCTGACAACATGACGACAAACTTCATGCCTGATCCCGATCTGCTTATACGTACAGGCGGCGAGATCAGGATGAGCAATTACCTGCTCTGGCAGTCAGCGTACACGGAACTCTATTTCTGTGACACTTTCTGGCCGGATTTCAATATGGAGGAACTTTGCAAGGCCATTTACGTTTATCAGCAGCGTGAACGCCGTTTCGGCAAGACCGGTGCTCAGGTGGCGGAGCAGAATCAGAAATAGACATAATGAAGATGAAGTTCAGACTCAAACATATCATAATCCTTCTGTTGCCGCTGCTGTCAGGGCAGACCATGACGGCGCAGACAGATGAAACTGTCGGACAGGACAGTCCTGTGATACTCTATTCGGGTACGCCCAAGCGTTATGAGATAGCTGACATTATGGTAACCGGACTGGAAGAGAATAACCATAAGACACTCATAAAACTGTCCGGCCTTAGTGTAGGACAGCGTGTTTCAGTACCGGGGGCCGACATTACCGAAGCTATGAAACGTCTGTGGGCGACAGGTCTGTTTGCCAATGTCAAGATCCGTGCCCAGAAGATTGTTGGCGACAGGATCTGGCTGGATTTTTACATCGAGCAGAATCCCAAGATAAAGGAGGTTGTGTTTCATGGAGTCCGCAAGGGTGAGGCTTCCGAGTTGGAGGATAAGATAGGAATGTTTCCCGGCAGCCAGATTACCCAGAACGCCTTGAACCGTTCGGAGAAACTGATCAGCAAGTACTATGATGAAAAAGGTTTCAAGGATGCCGATGTCCGTGTACAGCAGCGCTCCGAGCCGGATGAGGACGGTTTGGCATATGTGGATGTTTTCATAGACAAGAAAGACAAGGTCAAGGTCCGCACCATACATCTTGCCGGAAATGAAGCCATTTCTGACAAGGTGATCAAGAGGCTCATGAAAAAGACCAATGAGAAACAGAAGCTCAGTGAGTTATTCCGCACCAAGAAATTCGTCAACGAGGAGTATGAGGGTGATAAGGACAAGATCATGGAAAGGTATGGAGAGCTTGGCTATCGTGACGCTTACATTACCCTAGACAGTGTTTCAACTAATGTGGAGGATAATACGGTTGATGTATGGCTGAGTTTTGATGAAGGTGAAAAATACTATGTCCGCAACATCACCTGGGTGGGCAATACCATCTACACCAGTGAAGAGCTCTCTGATATGCTGGGAATGGAGAAGGGTGATGTCTTCAACCAGAAGAAACTTAATGACCGGGTTAAAGACGATGAGGATGCCATTGGTAAGGAATACTACAATAAAGGTTACGTTGCTTTCCGTCTTGAGCCGGTTGAGGCCAATGTCGTGGAAGATTCGATAGATCTGGAAATGCGTATAGCCGAAGGTCCTCAGGCCACTATTAACCGTGTGCTTATTCACGGCAATGACCGTGTATATGAGAACGTGGTGCGCCGTGAGCTCTATACCCGTCCGGGTGACACTTTCTCTTATGATGCTTTGGAACGTTCCTTCCGAGCTGTGGCTAATATGGGACATTTTGAACAGACTACAATCAATCCCGATGTCCGCACGGATCCGTCGGACGCCAGTACGGTTGACATAGACTGGCAGCTTGAGAGCAAGAGCAATGACCAGGTGGAACTCTCCATGGGTTGGGGCCAGACAGGTGTAATCGGCAGGGTAGCGCTCAAATTCACCAATTTCAGCATGTACAACCTGTTCCATAAGAGTGACAATTACCGTCTGTTCCTGCCTCAGGGCGACGGCCAGACCCTCTCTCTCAGTGCTCAGACAAACGGTCAGTATTATCAGTCTTACAGCGTATCCTTCCTGGAGCCGTGGCTTGGAGGCAAGCGTCCAAATTCGTTGTCGGTAGGTCTGTACTACTCCAAGCAGACAGATATAAGCAGCAACTATTACAATTCAGCCTATTACCAGAACATGTACAACTATATGTACGGTTACGGTAATTATTACGGTGGATACGGTAATTATTACAACAACTATGAATCCTATTATGATCCCGACAAGTATATTACGATGTTGGGAGCAAGCATAGGATGGGGAAAACGTCTGCATTGGCCGGATGATTACTTTACCTTCTTCACGGAACTCTCCTATACAAGGTATAACCTGAAACAGTGGTCATACTTCCTCATCAACGATGGTACCTGTAACAATATAAACCTGGGATTCACCATATCACGTTCCACGATAGACAATCCGTATTTTCCGCGCACAGGCTCCGATTTCGCCTTCTCCGCTTATTTTACTCCTCCATATTCATTGTGGGACGGTATAGACTACAAGAATCTGGCTTCGGACAAGACATCGGCCACCTATCAGGATGAGTTGCGTCAGAAACATAAGTGGATAGAGTACAACAAATGGAAGTTCCGCAGCCGAACCTATACTTCACTGACCAACGGCCCAAAGAAACGTCTGGTGCTGATGACCCGTTTTGACTTTGGCCTGTTGGGACATTACAATAAGTATAAGAAGTCTCCGTTTGAGACATTCATGATGGGTGGTGACGGAATGAGCGGCGGTTCATACACATATGCTACAGAGATAATAGGATTGCGCGGATATGACAACGGCGCCCTTACACCTTATTCGGACGGTTACGCATATACCCGCATGTCGGCCGAACTTCGCTATCCGCTCCTGATGGAGAACTCCACCATCATCTATGCACTGGCTTTTGTTGAGGGCGGTAATGCATGGGACAGCATCGGCAAGTTCAACCCGTTTGACCTGAAACGTTCGGCGGGTGCAGGTGTCAGGATATTCCTCCCGATGGTTGGTCTTATGGGTATTGACTGGGCTTACGGATTTGATCCTGTCAATGGATCCAGACGCTATGCGGGCAGTCAGGTACATTTTGTTCTTGGACAGGAATTTTAACCTGACACGTAAAACGGTTATATTAAAGGAAAACGGAAGTATTATGAAAAAGATGATTTCAATCGCAGCAATGGTGCTGTTTTTCTGCATCACCGCAGGTGCGCAGAAGTTTGCATTGGTTGATATGGAGTATATCCTGAACAGGATTCCGGCATATGAGCGTGCCAACGAGCAGCTCAACCAGTTCTCAAAACGTTGGCAGGCCGAAGTCGAGGCTCTGAACCTTGAGGCCCAGACCCTGTATAAGAACTATCAGAATGAGTCTCTTTTCCTTTCCGAAGAGCAGAAAGCCAAGAAGGAAGAGGAGATAGTGGCCAAGGAGAAGCAGGCCAGTGAGCTTAAACGCCAGTATTTCGGTCCTGACGGTGAGCTTTACAAGAAACAGGAGAGCCTGATGGCTCCTATCCAGGATGAGATTTATGAGGCCATCAAGCAGATAAGCGAAGCCGAAGGTTATCAGGTAGTGATAGACCGTTCATCCGCCAGCAGCATGATTTATGCTTCACCAAAGATAGACATCAGCAATGAGGTTCTCAAGAAACTGGGTTATTCCAACTAAATACATATCTTTGCAGTAATTAATCTGAAATAAATAACAGACTCAATATGAAAAAGACAATCATTATTGCGCTTATGGCAATTTTGCCTTTCGGCGCTTTCGCACAGAAATTCGGTCACATCAATTCAAATGATATCATTCCGCTCATGGCTGAGTACAAGAGTGCCCAGACTGAATTGGAGGAACTTCAGAAACAGTACATGGAGGAACTCGATTACATGCAGAAAGAGTATCAGAAGAAAGAGGATGATTACATTGCAAACCGTGAGACACTTCCTGAGAGTATCCGTACCCGCAGGGAGCAGGAACTCGGTGAGGGCCAGCAGAAGATAACCAAGTACTATCAGGATTGCCAGATCAATCTTGAAAACAAGTCCAATGAACTGATGGGTAACATTTCATCCAAGGTACTGAAGGCCATTCAGGCAGTAGGTGAGGAGGGTCAATATGTCTGCATATTCAATATTGCAGATGGTGTTATTCCTTTCGTCAGTTCTACTTTGACTATCGATGTAACAGAGGCTGTAAAGGCCAAACTGGGCATCAAGTAATATAGGCATACAGATACAGTGAGGGGAACCGGCCGAAGGCCCGATTCCCCTTATTGGTTAACAATAAACCATTGTACATGAAAACTTCAAGAACCTTATTTCTGATTGTACTGTTGAGCGTGACCACTCTGCTTTCAGCTCAGGAAGGCAAGTTCGGCTACATTGATTTCAACGGTACACTCAAACTCATGCCTGAGTATATGGAAGCTCAGATAATTCTGCTAAAGACACAGTCTGATTACCGCGAAGAGATTGAGCGCTCCAAGCGGGAATTTGAGAGACAGTACATCGATTTCATGCTTGAACAGGATTACCTTTCGCCTTCGATTGTGGCTAAGAGGCAAAAAGAGCTTCAGCTGCTTATGGACAATAACGCCGAATTCAGGGATAAGGTTCAATCAGAGCTTGAAACCAAACGTGATGAACTGCTTTTACCGCTCAAGAATAAACTGATGAAGGCAGTGTCCGAAATCAGTAAGGAGCAGGATCTGGATTACGTAATTGATACGGGCAAGGGTGCATACCTCTTCATTAATCCTGATAAGGGAGTTGATATATCGGAAGTGGTTTACAAGAAACTTGGCATAGATAACATACCGGACAAAGTGGTTGAGCAGGGACAGCCTGTCATCATGCAGAATTCTGACAAAAACGGAAAATAACATAAAGCAATGAGCAAGACCCTATTATCAGAAAAGCCCGGCCCCATCGGTATATTTGATTCGGGATACGGTGGCTTGACCATTCTTAAGCATATTCGCAGCCTGATGCCGGATTATGATTATATCTATTTGGGAGATAACGCCAGGACCCCTTATGGTACACGTTCCTTTCAAGTGGTATATGAGTATACCCTTCAGTGTGTGACCAAGCTTTTTGAAATGGGCAGCCATCTGGTAATATTGGCTTGTAACACGGCGTCGGCCAAGGCTCTGAGAACAATTCAGCAGATAGACCTGCCCCGCCTGGACGCTACCCGCCGTGTACTTGGAATAATACGACCAACGGTCGAATCCATCGGTGAATTGACCAAATCCCGCCACGTGGGGCTCTTGGCAACTCCCGGAACTGTCAAGTCTTTATCTTATCCTCTTGAAATCAATAAGCTTTATCCCGATATCAAGGTAACCGGTGAATCCTGTCCAATATGGGTTCCATTGGTAGAGGCTGGAGAGTCTCAGTCAGACGGTGCCGATTATTTCGTCAGACGGCATATAGACAATCTTCTGGCCAAAGATGCTGAAATCGACACCATCATCCTGGGGTGCACCCACTATCCTCTGCTGCTTGATAAGATACGCAGGTACGTTCCGGACGGAATCAGGATTGTCTCTCAGGGAGAATATGTCTCCACGTCTCTCAAAAACTATCTGGAGCGGCATCCCGAGATGGATTCACGCTGCACAAAGGGATCCACATGCCGTTACTATACGACCGAATCAGTAGAGACATTCCTTCCAAACGCTTCAATTTTCCTGAATTCGGCCATAGACGCCGATTCAGTCACTCTCTGAATTCCGGATAAACCGTCTGGCTATTGGCCCTATCGGGCGAACAGAAAGGAAACTGACCACAAGAACTGTGACCAGCACAAGCAGTATGTCCTGTATTTTAATGCTTACCGGGTAGGCGTCTACAATGAAATTGCCTGCTGCTCCCAGGGATATAAAACCGTATTTCTGTTGCAGCAGCACTGCGGTCACACCCAGGAGAAGACCTGACACGGCTCCTATCAGTGATATCATAACGCCATTGTATATAAAGATCTTTTCAATAGTCCTGCGGCTTGCGCCCATTGATCCCAGCAGCTTGGCATCCTGCTGTTTCTCAACCATAAGCATTATGAGTGAGCCAATAATGTTGAAACATGCTATGAGCAGTATGAAAGTCAGGAACAGGTAGGAAATGAATTTTTCAAGTTTAAAGACCTTGAACACATCCTGCTGCTGTCTGATACGGTCCTGTACCTCAAAACCGGGGCCCAGCAGATCCTCCAGTTGCCGCATGGCCTTTCTGAGCGAAGTGCCGCGGGTGGTCTTTATTTCCAGAGCCGATGCCTCATTTTCGCGGTTAGTCAGCTGTTGCGCCAGATCCAGGGATATAAGAACGTAATTGTCATCGTACTTTTCCTGCTCAACAAGGAAAGCTACGCCGGGTGAATATATCCTGGCCTGATTGAATGATGCTGCGGGATTGGTCAGACTGATCCGGCCGTCTTTCTTGGGAACCGAAATCAGGAAAGGATCTGACGGTTTCATGCCGCAGTTCATCCTGTTGATAAGCCCTATACCGGGTATGCCGTAATTGCACACCTCATCCTTGAGCATGAATATTCCGTTGCCTTTAAGAAGGTTTTCAATTCCGGCAAGGTCATGGAAACTCTCCTCAACTCCCTTGATTACGGCAATGTGTTGCTTGCTCTTGTAACTGATCAGGGCCTGTTCCTCAAGAGTGAATGCCGATACTTCAACAAAATCGAGCGAAGATGCCTTAAGGATACGTTCATCATTCATGCTGAAGAACTTCTTATCAGCCGGAACCACTTTTATTTCCGGATCAAAATCCCTGAACAGGGACTCCACCAGTTCATGAAAACCGTTGAAAACGGAAAGAGTGCAGATCAGGGCAAAAGACGCCAGCATGATTCCAGCCACCGAGATGGCCGAGATCACGTTTATCACGTTGTGGCTCTTTTTGGCAAAGAGATAACGGTGGGCTATGAATAGAGGCAGTTTCACTTTTTGAGCAATTCGTCTATATGGGCCATGTAATCAATTGTCTTGTCCAGGAAGAAACGCAGTTCCGGTATGATGCGGAGCTGATGCCTTACCCTCTGGCCAAAATCATATCTGATATCCTTTACATTGGCATTTATGTTCTTAACGGTCTCCTCGCCCTTTTCTGACGGAAAGACGCTCAGATAAACACTGGCTATGCTCAGGTCACTGCTTATCTTCACCTCACTTACCGTAATCATAAGTCCATGGGTAAGTTTGGTCTGATAGAGGAACAGTTCACTTAGTTCTTTCTGAATCAGCCTGGCTATTTTCTGTTGTCTTGTACTGTCCATATCTCAATTCTCAATTATGCTCAATTAGTCTTTCGGATTATTGTCAGTCCGTCCCGTACAGGAATCATTGCCACCTCCACGCGTCCATCGGCTGCGGCCATGTCATTGAAACGTTTCACCGCTACTGTCTGCGGATCTGAATCGTAATTGGAGTCTACCACATGTCCGTCCCAGAGAGTGTTGTCGGCCAGCATATAGCCTCCCGGTTTGAGATAATCCATCAGAACTTTATAATAATCGGGATATTCCCTCTTTTCTGCATCCAGAAAGATCATGTCAAACATAAGTCCCAGTCCGGGAACTGTCTCAAGTGCATCCCCAATGTGGAGAATGATACGGTCCGAAAAAGGAGAATCATCAAATCCTTTTCTGATGAAATCCTCCAATTCATCGTCAATTTCAATTGTGTGTACCCTTCCGCCTTCGGGGAGAGACTCGGCAATGCATAAGGTTGCATAGCCAGTGAAAGTACCAACCTCGAGTACCATTTGCGGCCTGATCATGGATACAAGCATACTGATCAGTCTTCCCTGGATATGCCCTGAGGCCATACGCGGGTTGAGCATCTTCAGGTTTGTCTCTCTGTAGATGCGTCTGAGCAGACTGCTTTCCGGCTGGATGTGGGCTGAGATGTACTCTTCTATCCTGTCTTCGCCGGTATATCCTATTCCCTGTCCGGAAGTAGACATATTTTGTGTATCTTTGTGATGTACCGCAGTACTGAGCGCAAAGTTAATCGGTTTTTCTGACAATATGAACAGTGTTGACGACCATAAGTCAAAAGATAAACACGGAGCGATGCTGAAACGCTACCGTCAGTATCTGCTTTTGGAAAAATCCCTTTCGCCCAATACCCTGGAGGCTTACATGGATGACGCTCTCAAACTCTTGGGATATATGGATGACTGTGGAACAGACCTGACCGAAGTCTCTCTGGATGACCTTCATGGCTTTGCTGCGGCCATGGGTGATATCGGAATAGCTCCGCGTTCACAGGCCAGGATCATATCGGGAGCCAAATCCCTGTTCCGTTTCCTGTTACTGGACGGTTACCGTCAGGATGACCCCAGCGAGTTGCTGGAGGCCCCCAAGACAGGCAGACATCTGCCCGATGTCCTGACTGTCGGAGAAATTGACAGTATTATTGGCCAGATAGACCTGTCTTCGCCCGAGGGTCACCGCAACAGGGCAATGATAGAGGTCATGTACAGTTGCGGACTGCGTGTATCGGAACTGTGCACTCTTAAAATGGAGGACCTGTTTCTGGAAGAAGGCTTCATCAGGGTGACCGGAAAGGGCAGCAAACAGCGACTTGTCCCTATTTCTGAAAGGGCTATCCATGAGATACAGAACTGGTTTAAGGATAGGTGCCATATAGACATAAAACCTGAAGCAACAGCTTTTGTGTTTGTAAGCAGGCGTCGCGGACGTCCATTGACTAGGGTAATGATTTTTGACATTGTAAAAGAACTGACAGCAAAGGCCGGAATAACCAAAACAGTCAGTCCCCACACCTTCCGTCACTCATTTGCTACCCATCTCCTGGAAGGCGGGGCCAATCTCCGTGCTATCCAATGTATGCTTGGTCATGAAAAAATCTCTACAACAGAAATCTATACCCATATAGACCGTAGCCGTTTGAGAGAGGAAATCATAAGCCATCATCCGCGCAATATATAGTTTTTCCGTTCACTTTTATTTAAAAAACACATTGTTTTATAAAAAATATGGGCTATAAACGTTGTAGCTCGCATTCTTTTTTGTAGTTTTGCGCACATATGCACTGAATAGGCAAAAATGTTTAACCAACAATTAATAACAAAAACTATGTCAAAATCATTTCGTTTCGTGCTGTTCTGCGCAGGTATCATGATGTTTGCCAGCTGCAAGAACTTCCAGGTAAAGGATGAGTATTTTGTAGTTAATCCTAATCCTCTTGAGGTTCAGGGTGGTCAGGTAAACTACACTGTAACCGGAACATTCCCTTCAAAGACTTTCATAAAGAAGGTTGTCTGCACTGCTACTCCCGAACTTCGTTGGGAAGGTGGTTCTGTTAAGGGTGAGCCTATAACCCTTCAGGGTGAGAAGGTTACCGGTAACAACCAGGTTATCGAGTGGAAGGAAGGTGGTACATTCACCTACAACGGTAATTTCAAGTATCAGCCTGAGATGGCCAAGTCAGAGCTTTGGGTGACCTTTGAGGCAACCAAGAAGGGTAAGGCCGTAGAGGTAGAGCCCGTTAAGATTGCTGACGGTGTCATTTCAACAGCTGAGCTGTATGCCGAGACTGCAAAGGGTGCCAACACCGCAGGTTCAAAGGATGCTTTCCAGCGTATCATCAAGCAGGCTCAGGATGCAAACATCATGTTCGTAATCCAGCAGGCTAACGTACGTTCATCAGAGACCAACAGCGACGCTGTAAAGGCTA
>JAEEGL015478328.1_pt1 | contig 16663 bp, 7 predicted proteins | sample 9134231 | NCBI WGS metagenome assembly JAEEGL01 (sample SAMN16246548, study PRJNA631951) | gut metagenome | biome: gut microbiome; feature: rumen; material: fiber-attached | host: Bos | place: Iran: Karaj | collected 2018-10 | reverse complement strand
GCTCCCTCCCGGAGACTTTACCGTAACGGGCATGGAGGGGCTCAAGATCCCTGCCGGGCGTCATACGGGGACTGTGACCGTCAGGGCTACCGATGCCCTCTTTGCCGACCCCAACGCCTACAAGCCCGGGTATGCAATTGGTGTGAAGATTGTCTCCGCCGATGCTGACGAAGTGGTTGAAGGTCTTGATTTTGAAGTGATTGCCGTTCGCTGCGAGAATCAGTTCTTTGGTAATTGGACCCATCACGGAACGCTCACCGTCTTTGACGAGTCGGGCACGCAGGTCCAGAAGAGCAGGGTTGTGGGAACCCTTGCCGACGACAGCGTCTATCTCCTTGTCACCGAGGACGCTTCCACCCTGACCTGCTCCAAGATGACGGGTGTGGCAGGCGGCATGAGGCTTTCCTTCAGCGGCAACGACATCACGGTTTCCTCCATGAACGGTTCCATCACCGGAAGCGGCCGTTTCAACGGGGCCAAACTTCTGCAGGACAGGGAATTGTACCTGGAATACGATACGCCTTACGGATCCGGCGGCAGGATGAACGTCCGCGATACGCTGTGTTTCCGCAACCGTATCCGCGACGGGGTCAATGAATGGCAGGACGAGAATCAGGAGCATTACAGATGAAAAGGAATGGACTGATAATAATGGGCCTCCTGTGTGCATGGAGCGCCTTTTCGCAGGAAGTGATGGACAACGCCAAGGTGGACGGTTACCGCTCCATCTGGTTCGAGCTGGGCAAATCCACCGAGTACGGCGTCAAGTATTCCGGCGGGTTCGCCACATACACGGCCAAGCATTCGCCCCTGGCCATCTATGCGCCGGAGGTCGACAGGACCTTTTTCGTGTATGGCGGGACTACCTCGGAAGATGAGACGCACCTCCTTTGCATGGCCGGTTGCTATGACCATAAGACCGGAATGGTATGCAAGCCCACGGTTGTCTACGACAAGCGTGGAGTAAGCGATCCGCACGACAACCCGGCCATCCTCCTGGACGCGGAGGGCTATGTATGGGTATACGTATCAGGGCGCAGCAATAAGCGGATGGGCCGGCGTTATCGCAGTACCGAGCCTTACAGCATCGAAAGGTTTGAGTTTAAGGGCGAGTCGGTCATGGCTTATCCCCAGCCGAGATATGTGCCCGGGAAGGGACATTTCCTGTTCTTCACCAGGTACGACGGCGTGCGTCAGCTGTTCTACCAGACCAGTCCGGACGGTGTAAACTGGACTCCCTATAAGCAGATTGCCTCCATCAAGATGCCGGGCGACAAGAATTCCGGTCACTATCAGATTATCGGGCAGCGCGGGGACGGCCTTCTGGCCACGGCCTTCAACAGGCACCTGAACGGCAACGTGGATACCCGTACCAATATCTACTATCTCCAGACGGCCGATTTCGGACAGACGTGGACACTAGTCGACGGCACGCCGGTGGAGCTTCCGGTGACCACCCGGAGCCATCCCTCGCTTATCCTGGACGCGGAATCGGAGGGGCTGAACGTCTATATCAAGGATGTGAATTTCGATGCCAAGGGCCGCCCCGTGATACTTTACGTGACCGGGCGCGGATTCAATCCGGGTCCCCGGCAGGGGCTCAGGGAGTGGCATGTGGCGCACTGGACGGGGAAGAAGTGGGAATTCCATTTCATCACCAGGTCCACTCACAACTATGATACCGGGTCGATCTGGGTTGAAGACGGCCTCTGGCGTGTGATTGCTCCAACCGAGGACGGGGCTTTCCGCTGGTATGCAGGCGGAGAGGTGGCCTCATGGGTGTCCCGTGACGGCGGCAGGCATTGGAAGAAGGAATACGACTATACCAAGGACAGTCCCCGCAACCACGGCTATGTGCGCCGGGTCATGGACGGGCGCGACCCCTTCGTGTGCCTGTGGTCTGACGGTGTCCCCAACAAGCTGTCAATCTGCAAGATGTACATCGGGGATTCCAAGGGTAACGCATGGGAGCTTCCTTATGAGATGAAGGATGAATGGGAAAAGGTGAAGCCTTATCTGAAACCATAAACGTATTCTTCCGTTTTTTCCGTGCAAGATATCCGCTTCTTTGGATTATGATTATGGCCGTCGGATAAAATGCGGCCTTGATTGACATGAAAAGGATATATGGATTTGTTTTGGGGATGCTCCCCTTTCTCGCCGCGGTTTCGTGCAGCAAGGGCTATGACGGAGTGTATGGCGATATCGCAGGGAGGGTCGATGCTCCCGACGCTTATGAAAGTGCGGTTTCTGATGGCGGATCCGGTTCCGAAGGCGGTGGCCAGAACGGCAATTCCCAGGCCGGAAGGGTTACCGCCGGCGAATGGAACGACCTTGACAACTGGAATTTCTGGAGCAGTCTAATGCTTCCGGTATCCGGCAAGGGTCAGGAACCGCAGCAGGAGGATTATTCCGGGAAAGCCGATTACTGGCATTTCTATACCAACAACCGCGTTGCGGTGAAGGTGGTTGATTCCAAGGGAAATCCGGTTCCTGGAGCCGTCGTGTCCCTGGAAAGGAGGGGCGCAGAAATCTGGTCCACGGTTTCCGACAACCTTGGCAGGGCTGAATGCTGGGCAGGGCTTTTCCAGAAGGAGGAGAACCCCGGGGCGCTTCAGCTCAAGGTGGACGGTGTGCTCCGGAGCGACGCCCCTAAGGTCTCGGGCTGGGACATTTCGCAGGGTGCTGTTTATAACGAGGTGGTGCTCACCAAGGTCCCCGAGGTGAAGCGCAACGCCGACATAGCCTTCATCGTGGACGCAACGGGGTCAATGGCCGACGAAATCGATTTCCTCAAGGACGACCTCCTGGATATCCTCAATAAGACCAAGAACGAGAACGTCACTACTTCATTCCGGACGGCGGCCCTGTTCTACCGCGACAAGGGTGACGAATACGTGACCCGTTTCTCTGATTTCTCCTTTGATTTCACCACAACCACAAATTTTATCTCCCAGCAGAAGGCCGACGGAGGCGGAGACTACCCTGAAGCGGTGCACACTGCCCTGGAAGTGGGGATGCAGAGCCTGTCGTGGGACAAGAATGCCCGTACCAAGCTGGCTTTCCTGCTGCTGGATGCGCCGGCCCACCAGGACCAGGAGGGCGTGATTGCAAGTCTCCAGAAGTCCGTGAAACTGTATGCGGAAAAAGGCATCAAGATAATCCCCATCGCAGCCAGCGGCGTTGACAAGAACACCGAGTTCATGCTACGCTTCTTTGCGGTGTCGACGGGTGGCACTTACGTTTTCATCACCAACGACAGCAGAATCGGCAATGATCATATCGCCGCCACCGTGGGTGAGTATCAGGTGGAACTGCTCAACAGCCTCATCATCCGCCTGATAAACAAGTACACGGAGTAGCCCTGGGCCGGCACTGTTCCGGCCACCTCTGTCCCCGATTCTTCCGCTCTTTGGCTGTGCCCTCGGGGCGTCCATGGGGGCTGGTCTTCCGCTCTCGGCCTCCGGCCTCGGACCCTCCCACCGTCGCTGTCGCTCCGGCGGGCCCCTCCCGCTGCATGCGCGGGTGCATACGGCTCCACACCAGCCCCCTGGCCGGTGATCCATCGTTCCCATCACCCTCCCGGCTCTGACAAGGGCTGTTTTTTCGCCATCGTGCTTCCCGTCCCAAAAACAGGGACGGGGAACGCGTTTTGGCGGGTTTTTCGTGCTTCCCGTCCATCTGGCGGGGACGGGAGACACGGTAGCAGTGTGCTTCAACGTCATGTCCGGTGCGGACCGGAGGGCTTTTACGGTCCCTGCCGGAGGCCTTATTGCGGCCACGCAGGAGTGCTTTTTTACGGCCAAGGCGGAGGACCTTTTGCTGCTACGGCGGAGGTCAAAGGCTCCGGTCGCTGGTCCTCGGCTCTTGGCGGAATTCCCGGTCGGGCCGGGGATCCCGCCTCGGCCTGCGGAGGCTCCCTCCGCCTTCGCCTCCGCGTCCGCCTTCGCGTTCGCCTCCGCCACTGCGTCCGTCTTTGCCTTTGCCTCCGCTCCGCGTTCGCCTTCGCCGCTGTCTGGAGGCGTTGAACCGCACGGTCGGGCCTGTAAACGCAGCAAATCGGGCCTGTCCGTGTCAGCGTTACCACGGACGGGACTGAAAAGCAGGCAAATCGAGCCCGCCCGTGCACAGGCCTCTCCGTATCATCGTGTATCTCTGTCCCTCTGCTCGAAAAAGCCGGAAGAAAGATACGGTTTGTACAGGAAATGGCCTTTAGGTGTACGGGAGGGCGCCAGAAGGGGCGTTTGTACATGAGAGGGTCCTCAGGTGTACAAATCAATGGCTGGCGGCGCAGTTGTACATGAAAAAGGCTTATGGTGTACGAAACGAGAAACCGGGTGCGAGGAGAGCCGTCAGGATCGGGCTCCCCGGAGCGTCCAGCCGCCGGAAGGGGTATATTCCGGAGCTGGGATTAGACCTCCACGGCGGTGGAGAATTCGCGGAGGAAGCGGATGTCGTTCTCGAAGTAGTGGCGGAGGTCGTTTACCTGCCACTTGAGCATGGCAATTCTCTCCACGCCCATTCCAAAGGCGAACCCGCTGTAGACGTTCGGGTCTATCCCGCTGGCCTTGAGGACGTTGGGATCCACCATGCCGCAGCCGAGGATTTCCAGCCAGCCGGTGCCCTTGCAGATATTGCAGCCCTTTCCGTGGCAGATGTTGCAGCTTACGTCAACCTCCGAGGAGGGCTCGGTGAAGGGGAAGTACGACGGCCTCATCCGGATGGAGGTTTCCGGGCCGAACATTTCCCTGGCGAACATTAGGATTGCCTGCTTGAGGTCGGCGAAAGTCACGCCCTTGTCGATGTAGAGGCCTTCCACCTGGTGGAATATGCAGTGCGCGCGGGCCGAGATGGCCTCGTTGCGGAATACCCTGCCGGGGCAGATGACCCTGATGGGGAGCCCCATCTTTTCCATGGTCCTGACCTGTACCGATGAGGTATGTGTCCTGAGCAACAGCGGGTTGAGATGCCCGGCCGACACGAAGAATGTGTCCTGCATGTCCCTGGCGGGATGGTTGGGCGGGAAGTTCAGGGCTTCGAACACATGGTAGTCATCCTCGATTTCCGGTCCTTCGGCCACCTCGTAGCCAACCTTGCGGAAGATGTCCACAATCTGCTGCCTGACTATGGACACGGGATGGCGGGAGCCCAGTTCGAACTGGTCGCCCGGCATTGAAAGGTCCTGCGAGGAGGCGCCGGCCTCGTCGTCGGAGCCTGCCTGGGCGCGGAGTTCCTCGATCTTTGCCACTGCCGCATTCTTGAGGGCGTTGATCTTTGATCCGAATTCCCTCTTCATGTCCTTGTCAAAGGATCGGAACTCGTCGAAAAGACGGGTAATCTCGCCTTTCTTTCCCAGGAAGCGGACCCTTGCCTCTTCTACCTCTTTCTGCGTCTTGCAGCTGAGCCCTGAAAGCTCTTCAAGCAGCCTGTCTATAGCCTCTTTCATCTTCAAAAACAATTAACCTGCAAATTTAGCAAAAAATTATTTCTTGAGCTTCTCTGAGGCCTTGGCAGCCTTCTGGGCCCGTTTGTCGCGGGCCTTTTTCTCGCGCGCCGCTCCGTTCTTGAGATATTTCTCCCATTGCTCGGGGGTGAGGAACTTGTTGAAGGCGTTGTAGGTGCTTTCCATCCAGCGGTCCTGGGCGGCGGAGTACATGTCGGCGTTTGTAACCTTTGCCGCCTGGAGCTCCATCAGTTCCTTCTGCATAGCGTGGAGGTTGTTGTTCAGGGTTGAGTCCACGTAGAACTCCTGCCAGTATTCCAGGTCCAGTATGCTCGAGAGCCGCTCCACTTCCTTGTCGATATATTCGAGGAGTTTCTTCTCCTGGTCTTCGGGCGAGGATGGCTGTTCCTGTGCCCTTGCCGAAAAAACGGAAACCGCTGCGATGGCCACGAGCGCCAAAAATATCTTTTTCATCCTAAAAAGTTTCTATATTTGTATTCTGTGACAAAAATAATCAAAAAATGATGAAAAGTCCTGTCCGATACTCCATAATATGTGCCACACTCTCGGCCGCCTGTCTTTTTGCCGCCCCGGAGGCCCGCTCCTGCACCAACATCCTGATTTCCAAGGGGGCCAGTGCCGACGGCTCCGTGCTGGTTTCCTATGCGGCCGACTCACACTGGCTCTACGGCGAACTGTATTTCAAACCCTCGTCCTCATGGCCGGAAGGCAGCATGGTAAAGGTGAACGAGTGGGATACCGGGCGCTATCTTGGTGATATAGAGCAGGTTCCGCATACCTATAAGACCGTGGGGAACATGAATGAGCACCAGGTCATCATTGCGGAGACCACCTTCGGCGGAAGGGAGGAACTGGTGGACCGCAAGGGACGCATGGACTACGGTTCCATGATATACCTCGCTCTCCAGAGGGCAAAGACGGCCCGCGAAGCCATCGACGTGATGGTGTCGCTGGCAAACAAATACGGTTACTGCTCGGAGGGCGAATCCTTCTCCATAGCCGACAAGGACGAGGTCTGGATCATGGAGGTGATCGGCAAGGGGATGAACATCCGCAACGGGGTCAACACCCAGAAGGGCATAGTCTGGGTGGCCATGAAGGTCCCCGACGGGGCCATCTGCGCCCATGCCAACCAGGCCAGGATAGGGAAATTCCCCCTGGACGACCCTGAAAACTGCCTCTATGCCAAGGACGTGATCTCCTTCGCCCGCCGCAAGGGCTATTTCGAGGGCGACGATGACCGCGACTTCAGCTTCCGCGACGCCTATTGCCCGGTGGACTTCGGGGCCGCCCGCGGCTGCGATGCCCGTGCCTGGAGCGCCTACAACATCCTGAGCGACGGCTGGTTCACCTTTATCGACGACGAGGGCGAGCCCCGCACCATGGACGCCTATACCTGGCTGGACTACGTGACGGGCTACAAGCTCGACGACCCGTTCCCGCTGTTCATCTATCCCAGGAAAAAGGTCACCGTAAAGGCCGTGGCCGATGTAATGAGGGACCACTTCGAGGGTACCCCAATGGATATGACGCAGGATATCGGAGCAGGCGGAAACGCCCTGCCTTACCGCTGGAGGCCGCTTACCTGGGAGTATGAGGGAGACAAGTACGTAAACGAGAGGGCGATCGCCACCCAGCAGACCGGTTTCTGGTTCGTGGGGCAGTCCCGCAACTACGTCCCCGACCAGGTGGGCGGAATCCTGTGGTTTGGTACGGACGATGCCGCAACCTCTTATCTCACACCTATTTACACCTGCATCAACGAGGTTCCCGAGTGCTTCCGCGAGGGTAACGGCGACCTGCTGCACTATTCGGAAACTTCGTCGTTCTGGATTAACAACCGTATTGCCAACGCCTGCTACAAGATGTACAACATCATGGCTCCCACGGTAAGGGAAAGGGCCGACGCATTTGAGAGGGAGCAGATGCTCCGCGCTACCGTCAAGGTGGACAGCACCGCCATCATGAAGTACAACGAGTGCGTATACCGCATCCAGCGCAAGATGAAGGGCAAGAAGAAGACGGTCCTGCTTGAGGCCGATCCCTTCAAGAGCGTGTCAGCGTATCTGACCGAGTACTGCTCCAATACCGCCATGGAACAGTTCAACGCATGGAAAGCCCTTGAGGTTGAACTGCTTATAAAGTATATCGACGGTAATGTAAAGGCCCAGAACGAGGACGGAACCTTCAAGCACAGCGACTATTCCGAAGGAATCCCCTCCGGCCTGACGCAGCCCGGATACACCGAAACCTGGAAGCGCCACGTTTCCTTTGGAGAATTCGGCGACATGGTCCGCGTTCCAAAGACCCCGGAAGAAACCGAGGAATAGTTTACATAACACTCAAGCCGAATGAATCGACACCTGGTGATACTGGGCGCATTGCTCCTCCTGCTGCCTTTTTCGGGAAAGGCGGCACCTGAACTTCGTTTCCATACAATGCCGGACGCCACCTATTACGGAGGCATCCACAGCATCGCCAGGGACAGCGTAGGCCGCATCTGGTTCAGCGGTTACGACGCCGTATACGCCTTTGACGGCGACCGTTTCATCCGAATGACGGAGCTGGTAACCAGCCAGAAGCCGGACGATTTCTGGAACATAGGATTCCTGACAACGGACAAGGACGGAAGGCTTTATCTTGCCACGAACCAGGGGCTTCAGCGTTTTGACTGCGCCCACGGCCGTTTTGAATGCATAGCTTCCGGCAACATCGGAAACCTTGAAAGCACGGCTGACGGTTCGGTCTGGTTCATCTGCGACGGCAAGGTATGCTCGCTGGAAGATCCGTCAACCCCGAGCGGCAGGCCGGCTTATCCCCCGGGCAGCAAGGGGAGCGTTATCTGGCCTTTGCCGGAAGATATGGACCGCGATCCCCGCAAACTCAGCCTCAACTGCTCCGGGGAACACGTTTGGGTAGCATCTTCCGGAGACCTTTATAGAAAGGACGTCTGCGGTGACTTTTCCGCGTTCCACGACTTTGGCAGCGGGGCGGTGGTGGATGTGCTGGAAGCTGGTGATACCGTATTCGTGCTGACCTTGTCGGAGGGACTTTACGTGTGTTCCCAGGACGGTGAGGTGAGCAGCCGTTATACGCTTCCAATTGAGAACGACAGGGCTTCCACGGCCAAGCAGCTTTATCTTGGCGAAGACGGAATCCTTTGGGTTGCAACACAGTACGGCCTCATGCTGGTCAGTCCCCGGAGCGGTTGCGTCAATCTTCTCAGGGCCAATCCCATCTATCCCTATTCGCTTCCGAACAATTCGGTATGGTCCTTTTTCCCCGACGGCGAGGGCCGGGTTTGGATAGGGACCTATGGCGGCAAACTTGCCCTGGCGATGCCGGGCGACAGCGACGTTGACCTGTATTTGAAGGCATCGTCGGGAGGTTTGGGCCATCCTATCGTAAGTTGTTTCTGCGAAGACGGCAGCGGCCGGCTATGGATAGGTACCGAGGGCGGTGGCATAACCGTATGGGACAGGAGCACGGACAAGTTCTCATACTACACGCAGCAGGACGGCAGCGGACTTGCCTCAAACATGGTTAAAAAGCTGCTCCTTGACAGTGAAGGCAATATTTGGGCGTCTTTTTTCAATTCCGGAGTGCAGGTTTTTGACCGTTCCCGCGAGAGGTGGAAGGACACCCCTCTGACACGGGGGCCCAAGGACAGTTCTCTCAGCGTATATGATTTTGTCCCGGACGGCAGGGGCGGCCTGTGGATGTCGGATCCCGATGCGGACCTGATGCACGCAAGCCTGTCCACGGGGAAGGTGAAAACCATACATGCCGACCGTCGCCGTCAGGTGGAATCGGTGTTCTACGATACCAAGGGCCAGCTTTGGGTCCTTACGCACCAGGGGGCATATACGGTCGACGGGGAGACCGGAGCCGTGGTCAAGAGGCTTTACATGGATGACATGCCTTACGCGGTCAACAGCCTGAGCTGTGCGCTAGTGGCCTCATCCGGAGAAATCTTCTTCGGAACAAAGGGCGGCGGAGTGAATATCCTGTCTCCGGACGGCAGCTATGTGAACCATCCCATGGACGGGCGGACGGTATTCTCCATGGAGGAGGATCCTGCGACCGGCAATGTCTGGATGAGTACCGACCGCGGTCTGTGTTATCGTACCGGCGGGGAAATCTTGGTTTCCACGCTCAACAGTCCCAGCCATTGCGGTTCATTCTATCCGCGTTCGTCGTTCTGCACATCCAGGGGGGAACTACTTTTTGGCGGCACCGACGGCTTCATTCTCTTCCGCCCCGGAGACCTCCGTCTGAATACCCATCTGCCCAAGGTGTTCTTTACCGATCTGAGGATAAACGACAAACATGTGCCGACTGAGTGGTACACTGCACAGGAATCGCCCATGAAACTGGGTCACAAGCAGTCCAACGTGTATGTGTCGTTTTCTTCCGACAGCTATCTGCAAAGCTGGAACAACCGTTATTCCTGCCGACTCCGCGGCCTTTCCGACGAGTGGATAACCCTTCCTCCGGGACAGAAATCCATCAGTTATTTCAACCTTTCGCCAGGGACATATGTGTTTGAGGTAAAGGCCTCCAACAACGACGGCGTGCAGGGCGGGGACATCTCGTCTCTAAGCTGGGAGATCCGGCCGTCGCCCTTTACTACCTGGTGGGCCACCGGCCTTTATATCCTGGCCGTCCTCGGACTGGCAGCCTTCATCTGGCGGTTCTTCACCAACCGGAAGATATACCGTCACGAACTTGAAATGGAGCAGCTCAAGGAAAAGAACATGCAGGAGCTCACAAAGGCCCGTATCAACTTCTTTACCAACATCTCCCATGACCTCAAGACCCCGCTGTCGCTGATTGTGGACCCCTTGAGGAAACTGAAGGAGCACCTCCCTTCCGATACTCCCGCCACCAAATATGCCTCCCTCATTGAAAAGAGCGTGGGCCGTATGCAACGGATGATAGGTCAGTTGCTTACGTTCCGGGAGATAGAGAGCGACCGCCTTACGCTGGACCGCCGGCCGGGCGACCTGGTGAGTTTTCTGGAAAGCATTTTCTCCCTCTTTGAGACCTATGCTGACCGCAAGGGCATAGAGATGCTGTTCCATTCTCAGTTCGAAAGCTACAAGGCCGCCTTCGACCATGAGGTGGTGGAGAAGATTTTCACCAACCTGTTTTCCAATGCTGTAAAATATACCACCGTCCCGGGATCCATATCGGTCAATATCCGGCAGGCGCTCCCGGAAGAACCGCCTTCCGGGAAGGAGGGACCGTGGATATCCATAACCATATCCAACACCGGCAGCGAGATTCCAAGCGAGAAGCGCAGCCGAATGTTCGAGGCCTTCAACCGCGACAAGGAAGCCAATCCCAGTTTTGAAAGCAGCAGCGGTCTGGGCCTGGCCATCGTCAAGGAGCTGGTAAACCAGGTGGGAGGTGCGGTAAAGGTTGAGTACGGCAACGCCCAGGTGGTTTTCACCATCACATTAAGGCTGCCCGAGGTACAGGTTGCGGGGAATGACACGTCGTCCTCCTATTCCTTTGTGGTCAGCGAGGTGGATTCGCTCATCGAGGAACTGAAAGTCAAGGAGGGCTCCGTAAAACATGCCCGCAAGTCCACCACGGTGGTGGTCATCGACGACAATCCTGAACTCCGGGCTTACCTTGAGGCCCACCTTTCCGTCCATTACAACGTTTACACGGCCTCCGACGGTGCCGAGGGGCTGGAAAAGGTGGACAAGGTGCATCCGCAGGTGGTCATCACGGACCTTATGATGGATGGGACCGACGGTTTTGCAGTCTGCCGTTCGCTCAGAAACAGCCTCGGAAGCAGCCATATCCCGGTGATAGTCCTTTCCGGCGACGCCAACAACAAGGTAAAGGCCCTTGAAAGCGGAGCCAATGTGTTCATTGAGAAGCCTTTTGATATGGATCATCTGCTCAGCCAGGTGGAAGGACTGCTGAGGATGCAGGCGGAGATGAGGGAATATTACTCCAAGAAATTCGTGGCGGAGCCCTCAAAGCTGGTTATCTCTTCCATGGACGAGGCTCTTCTTTCCAAGGCCATGCAGCATATCGAGCGGAATATGGACAACACCGACTATGACGTGGACGAGTTCGTTTACGACATGGCCGTGGGAAGGACTATCCTGTATCAGAAGATAAAGGATATAACCGGGATGTCCATCAAGGAATTCATCATGGATATACGCCTCAAGAGGGCTGCGCAGCTGCTTAAGGACTCCAGCCTTACCGTCTCCGAGATATCCGACCGCACCGGTTTTGCAAATCCCAAGTATTTCAGCGTCTGCTTCAAACGCCGTTTCGACATTTCTCCCTCGGATTTTAAAAAGCAGGATAATCCCCAATAGGAATCCTTCAGGGGCATTGTGTACAAAATTGAACCATTTCCGGACAATTGAGGGAGAGGGCTCAATTTCCATATGTTTAAATTTGTCCGGACAAATGCTGAAACAATAACATTTTTATGAAATCTGCCTTATTATTTCTGAAAACCCTTGCATCTGCCGTGGCGATGCTTGTCCTTGCGGCGTGCCCGGTCTTTGCCCAGGCGCAGTCCAGGCTGTCCGGCACGGTGGTGGATGACAGCGGCGAGCCCCTTCCGGGAGCGGCCGTCATGATCAAGGGGACTTCCAACGGAACCGTTACTGACGCTGACGGAAAATTCGCCCTTGACGTTCCCATGGGAGCCACCCTGACGGTTTCTTACATCGGTTACATCGACCAGGAGATAGTTCCCGGCGACCGTGCCGTCATCAACATCGGCCTGGAGCCTGACAACCGCCTCCTTGACGAGGTGGTGGTTATCGGTTACGGTACCGTCAAGCGCAAGGACCTCACCGGTTCCGTTGCCGCCGTCCGCGGTGAGGACATCGAGGTCAAGCGCACAACCGCCCTTTCCTCCGGCCTCCAGGGTGCCCTCTCCGGCGTTCTGGTAACCCGCGACAATTCTGCCCCCGGTTCCGGCGCCGGCAGTATCCGCGTCCGCGGTATCACCACCATGGGTACCAACGACCCTCTCTACATCGTTGACGGAGTCCAGGTCAGCAGCCTTGACTATGTGAACACCGCCGATGTTGAGAGTATCTCGGTCCTGAAGGACGCCGCCGCCGCTTCCATCTACGGAGCCAAGGCTGCGGCCGGTGTCATCCTGGTCACTACCAAACGCGGCAGCACCGGCGACATGTCCATCAACTACACCGGTGAATTCGGCCTTGAAATCCCCACCGCCGAACCCGACATGGTGGGCCTTACACGCTATCTGGAAATGTACAACGAGCTGCTGTACAACGACAATCCCGCAGCCGGTTTCTTCCAGCAGTACACCGCCGACCAGGTGAAGAACTGGGTTAAGAACAACGCCACCGACCCCGACCATTATCCCATCACTGACTGGCGTGCCCTGATGATGAAGGACTATGCTCCCAGGACCACGCACCAGATCAGCGTCAGCGGTGGAAACGACATGGTCCGCAGCAAGGTCTCCCTGTCGTACGACCAGGTGAACGCCCTTTACGACGGCCGCATGTTCCAGCGTTACATGCTCCGCACCAACAATGACTTCACCATCATCAAGGACAAGCTCAAGGCATCACTCGACATCAACGTCCGCCGCGGTAAGAACCGCGCCACCATCTACGATCCCTTCTCCGACATGCGCAAGACCCCGGCCATATACGCGGCCATGTGGCACGACGGCAGGATTGCGGAAGGCAAGAGCGGCGCCAACCCCTACGGCCTTCTCAAGACCAGCGGAAACTCCACCTCCTGGAGCACCCAGATAGGCGGAAAGGGGACCCTGGAGTACAAGCCCATAAGGGACCTGAGCATCCAGGCTGTCATTTCCCCGTTCATCAACTACACCAAGCGGAAACAGTTCAAGATGGCCACCTATTATACAGTAATGGATGACCCTGAGGCTTTTGGCGGCTGGCTCGAGGGCGGTGGAAGCACCTATTCCTCCAATGACCTTTCCGAAACGCGCAACGACAACTATAACGTTACCTCCCAGGTGCTTGTGAACTATCATCACACCTTTGGCAAGAAGCACGATTTCAGCGCCATGGCCGGTTATGAGAACTACGTTGCCAAGAGCGAAACCCTGGGCGCCTCCCGCAAGTCCTACGACCTCACCCAGTATCCCTACCTGAACATCGGTCCCGAGGACTTCCAGTTCAACTCCGGCGATGGTGACGAGTACACTTCCAATTCATTCTTCGGCCGCTTGATGTACGACTATGCGGGCAAGTATCTCTTCCAGGCCAACGTCCGTCACGACGGATCTTCCCGCTTTGCCAGGAAATACCGCTGGGGAACCTTCCCTTCGGCATCGGCCGGCTGGGTGATGAGCGAAGAGAACTTCATGCAGGCCGCCAAGCCCTGGCTGAGCTTCCTCAAGTTCCGCGTTAGCTGGGGTATGCTCGGAAACGAGCGCATAGGCGACAATTACTTCCCCTATCTCGCCCTGATGAGCTTCAACGACGCCCTGTTCTATCAATACGGGGAGAGCTCCGTGGATGTGGTCTCCGACAAGACTGCCGCCCAGAGGGGCCTTGCCGTTGAGGACATTACCTGGGAGACCACCACGTCCCTGGACCTTGGCCTTGACGCCACCTTCTTCTCCAACAGGCTCAAACTCGGGTTCGACTGGTACACCAAGAAGACCAGCGACATGCTCCTGAGCATAGAGATTCCCTACATGATGGGCTTTACCAAACCCAAGACCAACGCCGGCGACATGTCAACCCGTGGTTGGGATATGGAACTGGGCTGGAGCGACCGCAAGGGCGATTTCACCTATTCCATCTCCGCCAACCTTTCCGACTTCGTCTCCAGGATCGACAATGTCAACGGTGCCGACATCATCGAGGGTAGCAGCATCCATCGCGAAGGCGAGTTCTACAACGCCTACTACGGCTATATGAGCGACGGAATCTACCAGACACAGGATGAGGTTGACAATTCCGCACGCCTGAACAATACCGTCACGGTGGGTGACATCCGCTACAAGGACATTTCCGGTCCGGACGGTGTTCCCGACGGTGTGATTTCCTCCGAATATGACCGCGTGGTCCTCGGAAACCGCTATCCCCGCTTCCAGTTTGGAGGAAACCTCCATTTTGGATGGCGCGGATGGGACGCCACCATCGTGTTCCAGGGCATTGGCAAGAAGCTCGCCTACATGGGCAGCCAGATGGTCCAGCCGCTCCGCGACAACTATGGCAACATCCCGGCCATCATCGATGACAAGTACTGGAGCCCGTTCAATACCGCCGAACAGAACAGTAACGCACAGTTCCCGCGCCTCAGCAAGACCGGAATCTCCAACAACTACGCCTTCTCCGATTTCTGGATGTTCAACGGCGGCTACTTCCGCCTCAAGAACATCACCCTTGGATACACCCTTCCCGAGAAGGTTACCAAGGTGGTGGGAATCAAGAGGATGAGGGTTTATGCAAGCGCATCGGACCTCTTCTCCATCAGCCGTTACCCCAAGGGATGGGATCCCGAGATGGGCTACACCTCCTATCCTATAACCATGTCCTTGCTCATGGGTCTCTCCGTTAAATTCTAAATCATTCCGGAATCATGAAAAAGACATTTATACTTATCTCTGCGGCCCTCGTTCTCAGCGGCTGCGTGTCCATGGACATGACTCCCAAGTCCCAGGGTAACAGCGCTAGCTGGTATACCACTGAAATTGAGCTGGATATGGCAGTCAGCGAGTTCTACATCGTCGGATACTGGAACTATCTGGAATCTGCCGAGCGCTGGACCGACAACAATACTTACCGCAACCAGAATTACAACACGCCCATCCTCGAGGGTACCATTACCGGCGAGACCTGGGATTGCTACCATATCTGGGAACAGTGCTACAAGCTTATCAACCGCGCCAACGCCGTCCTGAACAACATCAAGAGGGCTGAAGATGCCGGAATGGCAGCAGAAACGGTCAACCGCTATGTTGCGGAGGCGAGGTTCGCCCGCGCCTGTAAGTACGGTGACCTGATCTTCTTCTTCGGAGACGTCCCCTATATCGATTCCTATCAGACCATCGAAGAGGCCGAGAAGAACGAGCGGGTGGACAAGACTTTCATCCTTGGAGAGATTTACAAGGACTTTGACTTTGCTGCCGAGCATCTTCCCGCAACTTATTCCAAGGGTACCGCCATTCATTTTACCAAGGGTGCCGCCCTGGCCATGAAGGCCCGTTACGCCCTCTATATGGGCGACTGGAAGGTGGCCGCCGAGGCCGCATGGGCCTGCATGAAGCTCGGCTACACGCTCGAGAGCGACTATTCCACCATCTTCCTTCAAGGGACCCGCCTTATCAGCGAGAAGATCTTCGCCATTCCCCGCTCAATCGCAAACGAAGTCCTGATGGACGATTGGTTCGTAAAGAACGGAACACCCCGCAATGCCGGCGGGTATGCAGCCTACACCCCTTCGTGGGACCTTCTTGCCGCCTACCTCTGCACCGACGGCCTTCCCATCGACGAGTCCCCGCTGTTCGACAGCCTGAACCCCTTCAGGAACCGCGACCCGCGCTGCGCCATGACCATCGTGGAATTCGGCACGGCCCACATGGGATACATCTTCGATCCCTCTCCGGCTGCGACCAAGACCACCAAGCTTTCCGACATGAGCCAGGTTTCCAACCAGGATTCCCGCATCGTCAACCAGTACGCCTCGTTCAACGGCCTTCTGCTCAAGAAGGGTGTGGACGAAAGCTGGCTGAACAACTACCCCAAGAACGAGACCGATTACCTCATCATGCGTTATGCCGACGTGCTCCTGATGTATGCCGAGGCCAAGATCGAGCTTGGAGAGATTGATGAGACCGTCCTGAACGCCATCAACACCGTCAGGGCCCGCGCGTATGGCGTGAAGGCCGGCGACACCGCCTTCTATCCTGCGGTGACCGCCACCGACCAGGCCACGCTCCGCAAGACCGTCCGCATAGAGCGTCGCATGGAGCTCGCCTACGAGCGCCTGCGCTATGCCGACCTCATCCGCTGGAAACTCGCCGGCAAGGTCCTCAACCTCAGCAACTATATCAACCTCGACCCCAACGCCTGCCTTTCCGAGGTGGTGAACCGCGGCTACTGGTTCTGGGGTATGACTCCCGATATCGACGATGACGGCGTGGCCGATTTCAGCAAGCTTTTCGATGCCGGTCTCTGCCAGAAGGGCGCCCAG
>JAEEGL014915116.1_pt1 | contig 16663 bp, 15 predicted proteins | sample 9134231 | NCBI WGS metagenome assembly JAEEGL01 (sample SAMN16246548, study PRJNA631951) | gut metagenome | biome: gut microbiome; feature: rumen; material: fiber-attached | host: Bos | place: Iran: Karaj | collected 2018-10 | reverse complement strand
TACACCACCTTTGCGGATACTAACACTATTATCTTTTGGCTATAAAGAGTATTTATGATATACTAGTTGTGTATGTGAACCTTTGATTTCTGAATTTTTATTCAGGGATACAGGGTTCAAGAATAAGTTGCCCCAAAGGCAATGATTAACGAGGTTGGATAAATGGGAAAAGATGTAGCAGAGATTGGTTCAGTAAAGATTGCCGATGATGTTGTGGCTAGAATTGCGGTGCTTGCAGCTCTGGAGGTAGACGGAGTTTCTGCGATGGCCGGCAATTATACCAGTGATAAGCTTGAGAAGGTAAGTCGTAACAATTTATCTAAGGGAGCAAAGGTTATATTGGGTGCTTCCGAAGTAAAGGTTGATCTGGCACTTATGATGGCTTACGGATATAACATACCGGCAACCTGTCAGCAGGCTCAGTCCCGTGTTAAGACCACGGTTGAGAATATGACCGGCCTGGAGGTTACCGATGTTAATATCAGGATAGCCGGCATTACAATGCCAAAGGCCTGATGGAGCTATTATTATTTTTTCAATATAGATTGGATAAAAAATATGAAGAGAACGGAACTCAGAGAGCAGATTTTTCAGCTGCTCTTTCGTGTTGAATTTAACACGATGGAAGAAATGTCGGAGCAGGAGGAGCTTTTTACCACTACAGGTGATATAGAGTTCTCCAAAAGCGATGCGGATCAGATCAGGGACAAATTCGAGAAAATAGCTGAAAAGCTACCTGAAATTGATGAAGCAATCAACAAAGAGACCACCGGATGGGATACCTCCAGAATGGCTAAGGTAGACCTTACCATCATAAGACTGGCTGTTTATGAGATCAGATATGATGAGTCGGTTCCTACCGGTGTTGCAATCAATGAGGCGGTGGAGCTGGCCAAAAAATTCGGTCAGGACGGTTCACCTGCTTTTGTAAATGGAGTGTTAGCTAAATTTGCGCAGTGAATATACCGTAACACAGGTTAATGCATATATTAAGAATATGTTTTCGCAGGATTTTCTCCTTAGACAGATTACTGTCAAGGGGGAGGTCAGTAACTGCAAATATCATTCTTCCGGCCACATCTATTTCACTATCAAGGATGCGGGCGGTGCTATGTCCTGTGTAATGTTTAGCGGAGACAGAGCCAGGGGAGGCCTTCTGTTCAAAATGCAGGAAGGTCAGCAGGTCAAGGTCAGTGGAAGCATTGAAGTATATGAGCGTGACGGCAAATATCAGCTTTATGCTAAAAAGATTGAACTTGACGGAGCCGGGGCTCTTTTTGAGCGTTATGAGGAATTAAAGAAGCGACTCCGGGAATCAGGAATGTTCGCCGAAGAGTATAAACAGCCTATTCCTCGATATATCAGAACTCTTGGTGTGGTAACGGCGCCCACAGGTGCGGCGGTTCGTGACATAATAAATGTCGCCACCAGGAGAAATCCACATATTCAGATAATTCTTTATCCCGCCATAGTTCAGGGGGATCAGGCGGCCGATAGCATTGTGAGAGGGATCAAGGCCCTGTCTCAGGGAATGGCTGACGTGATCATTGTTGGACGAGGCGGAGGTTCTATCGAAGATTTATGGGCTTTTAATGAGGAAGTTGTTGCTCAGGCTATTTTTGATTGCCCAGTCCCGATAATTTCAGCAGTCGGACATGAAACAGATACTACTATCGCAGACTATGTTGCGGACAGAAGGGCTCCTACGCCTTCTGCGGCAGCTGAGCTTGCGGTTTTTGAATACGAACGTTTTGTTCAGGATATTGAGGACTACTCGGGGACTCTATTAAAACTGATGAACAGGAAAACCGATTTTCTCAGGATGAAAGAGGACAGATACCGTGAAGCACTGCGGCATATGAGTCCTATTTCAAGAGTCCGTGACAAACAGCTTAGAATGGATCAGTATCAGGACAGGCTTCAGAATCTCATGGATAAAAGGCTTGATGATCTAAGACACAGACTTTTTATTGATATTGAGAAGATGAAGGGATTGTCCCCTCTGGCGAGACTTCAGGGAGGCTACTCCTTTGTAAGTGACGTCAATGGGAAAAATATAAAGAGTATATCCGGCGTGGAAGAAGGCGATAAGCTTTCTGTCTATGTCACGGACGGTGTAATTGAAACAAAGGTGTTATCTAAGAAGGAACAGCTAAGGAGCACTTATGGCAGCGAAGAAAACTGACAAAACCACGCAAGAGAATAAGATTTCCGTTGAGGAGGCTTTTGCTCTGATAGATGATAAGATACAGGCATTGGAAAAAGAGGATATTTCCCTTGAGGATTCTTTTAAAGAGTATCAGGAGGGAATGGAGCTTTTGAAATACTGCCATACGGAAATAGAAAAAGTTGAGCAAAAGATTCAGAAAATTGCTGAGGATGGCAGTCTGGAGGACTTTGAATAAGGATGAGTCTTGAATTTGAGAACAGTCTAACTGAAAGAGCAGCTCATGTGGAGGATATACTGAAAAAATATCTCCCAAAGGAAGAAGGATATGCAAGGCAGGTGCTGGAGGCAATGAATTACAGTATCCTTGCGGGCGGAAAAAGACTAAGGCCTGTTATGATGCTGGAGTCCTATAAAATGTTTGCCGGACAAAACGCCGATGAGTCTGTTATTGAACCCTTCGCTGCGGCTATTGAAATGATCCACACCTATTCCCTGGTACACGATGATCTGCCTGCCATGGACAACGATGAGTACAGGAGAGGCAGGAAGACCACTCATGCGGTTTATGGTGCAGGAATGGCTACTCTTGCCGGAGACGGGCTTTTGAACTATGCGTTTGAAACTGCCATAAAGGGTTCCCTTGGGAGAGAGAATAAAGAAAAATTTCTAGAGGCTTTATCTGTACTTGCTACCAAGGCGGGTGTTTACGGAATGGTTGGTGGTCAGTGCGCTGACATCATGGCTGAGAATTCCGCGGAAACAGATGAACAGAGCATGAAGGATGTTCTTAATTATATTGACGAGAACAAGACAGGGGCACTTATAGAGAGCAGCCTTATGATAGGAGCCATTCTTGGTGGGGCCGATGCCGATAAAGTTAAGCTTATGGAAAAAGCCGGAAGTAATGTGGGCATTGCATTCCAGATCCAGGATGACATTCTTGATATTACCAGTACCCAGGAGGTCCTGGGAAAGCCCATAGGTTCCGATGAGAAGAACCAAAAGAGCACCTATGTGCGACTGTACGGCATGGATGCTTCCAGAGAAAAAGTTAAGGAATTGTCCAAAGAGGCTGACGAAATCCTAAAGGACCTTGGCTTTGAAAACTGTTTTTTAAATCAATTGTTTGATTACCTTATCTACAGAAAAAAATAAACTGGTACTTAAGATAGGAAAAGATAAGAGACCGGAAGGGAGCCTTATAATGCTTCTTGATCATATAAATAAGACCGGAGATATTAAGAATATTCCAAAGTCTCAATATCCGGAGCTTGCCGAAGAGATAAGACATTTTTTGATTGAAAATATATCGGTTACGGGTGGACACCTGGCGTCCAATCTGGGAACCGTTGAACTTACTATGGCCTTACACCTTGCTCTTGATCTTCCCAAGGATAAGATAATATGGGATGTGGGACATCAGTGCTACACCCACAAGCTTTTGACAGGCCGCAAGGAAAACTTTAAAAATCTTCGACAGTTCGGTGGGATGAGCGGTTTTCCAAAAAGATGTGAAAGTGATACTGACTGTTTTGACACAGGACACAGCTCCACATCCATTTCAGCCGGTCTTGGAATGGTGAAGGCAAGGGATTTAAAGGGTGAAGACTATACAGTTGTCTCAGTTATTGGTGACGGCTCACTGACCGGAGGTCTTGCTTATGAAGCGATGAATAATGCTTCAAAGCTGGAGACCAATTTTATTATTATTTTAAACGACAATGAAATGTCCATATCCGAAAGTGTGGGCGGAATGAAAAAGTATCTCAATACTGTCCGTACTGCGGAAGGATATCTGAATCTTAAAGAGGATGTTTATGCTCAGCTAAAGGATTCCAGCCCAAATCTGGTAACCGGTATCAGAAGAGCAAAGAACAGTTTTAAACAGCTTTTTGTTCCCGGAATGGTATTTGAAAATCTGGGGATAACATATCTTGGACCTGTTGACGGCCATGATACAGCCAGCCTTGTAAAAACTTTAAAAGAGGCCAAGAAGGTAAAAAAAGCGGTCATGATCCATGTTATGACCAAGAAAGGAAAAGGCTATGAACCTGCGGAGAGGCATCCTGCCAGATTCCACGGAACGGAGCCGTTCCTTGTTGAAAACGGACTTCCGAGAAATCCCAGGACCACAGCCAATTACCAGGATATTTTCAGCACAGTTATGTGCAAGCTGGGAGCAAGAGATGAAAAGGTAGTGGCTATAACTGCGGCTATGGCCGAGGGAACCGGACTTAAGAGATTTCGTAACATGTATCCCGACAGATTTATTGATGCCGGAATCGCTGAAGAACATGCGGTGACATTTGCCGCGGGAATGGCAGCAGGAGGATATAAACCGGTTTTTGCGGTTTATTCTTCTTTTTTACAGAGAGCTTATGACCAGATTCTTGAGGACGTATGTCTTCAGAATCTTCCGGTGGTCTTTGCGGTGGATAGAGCAGGACTTGTGGGAAGCGACGGTGAGACCCATCAGGGAATTTTTGATATTTCCTTCCTTTCGTCCATGCCCAACATGCATATTATGGCTCCGAAGAATAAGTGGGAGCTCTCCGATATGTTGAAGTTTGCCGTGAATTTTGAAGGACCTGTGGCCATCAGATACCCGAGAGGGAATGCTTACGACGGGCTGAAGGAATTCCGTGCTCCCATAGAGATGGGGAAATGTGAGCCTATCTATGAGGAGAAGGACGTATGTCTTTTGGCATTGGGCAGCATGGTTATGATCGGAGAGAAGGTAAGGGAACTGTTAAAAGAAAACGGTGTAAAATGTTCTCTTGTCAACGCCCGCTTTGCTAAGCCGATAGATACAAATTACATTCATGCAGCCACAGCAAATCACAGGCTCTTTGTCACAATGGAAGAAAATGTGTCTTCAGGCGGCTTTGGTGAAAAGGTCAGGGCCTACATTGATGAAAATAGGCTTGATGCCAATGTTTTACAGATAGCTATTCCGGATCAGTTTGTGACTCACGGAAGCGTCAATATATTGAGAAAACAGCTCCATATTGATGCAGATTCGATTGCAGAGCGGATTCTCGAGGAAATAAGGAAATAAGTAAAGGTTTATAATATGGCAAAGGAAAAAGAAAGACTGGATGTCCTTCTTGTAAACAGAGGACTTGCGCCTTCAAGAGAAAAGGCCAAGACTCTTATAATGGCCGGTGATGTTTTTGTAAACGGACAAAGAGAAGATAAGCCCGGAACAACCTTTGAGGAAGGAAAGATTACTTCGCTGGAGGTAAGAGGCGATACGCTTCCCTATGTGAGCAGAGGTGGACTTAAACTGGAGAAGGCAGTTAAGAATTTCGGCTTTTCTCTGAAGAACAAAGTCTGCATGGACATAGGAGCATCTACCGGAGGATTTACCGACTGTATGCTTCAAAATGGGGCCAGCAAGGTGTATTCTGTCGACGTGGGACACGGACAGCTGGACTGGAAGCTTAGAAGTGATGACCGTGTAGTATGCATGGAAAAGACAAATTTCAGATATATGGTGAGGGATGACATTCAGGATGACCTTGATTTTGCATCCTGTGATGTATCATTTATCTCACTTACCAAAATACTTCTTCCTGCAAGAAGACTACTAAAGGATGGCGGTGAGATGGTTTGCCTTATCAAGCCGCAGTTTGAAGCCGGAAAAGATAAGGTTGGGAAAAAAGGGGTAGTCAGGGAGCCGGAAATTCACGAAGAAGTGGTACACAGGATAGTGGATTTTGTGGTACTGGCCGGATTTGAAATCCTTCACCTGGATTTTTCACCTATCAAGGGACCGGAGGGAAACATCGAATATCTTATTCATATCAGGAAGAATCCGGACATGAATGAACAGGTGGCGGATCTTTCGGAAGCGGATGGAGAAAAGGAATTAAGAGAAATTCAGAATGCAGGAAATGGCTTCTCGCATACAGACGAAATGGAAAAGCTGATTTCGGAAACTGTGGCAAAGGCCCATGGCAATCTGGACAAAAACTAGAGCAGGTGGGGATATGGACAACTTTTGCTTAGTCACAAATAAGGGTAAAGATACAGATCTTAAAATGACCATGCACATCAAAGAATATCTTGAGGCTCATGGCAAAAAATGTGTGACGGCGCAGCATCAGCCGGAATCAGTGCAGAGTAATCAGACCGGAAGAGAATTTATGAGTGCTATTCCGGAGGATTCGGAGTGCTGTATTGTCCTTGGAGGCGATGGCACAATGCTTCAGGCTGCAAGAAGTATCGCCTATCTGGATATTCCCATTATCGGTGTTAACCTGGGAACCCTTGGGTATCTTACAGAAGTTGAGATTGGGAATGTGGATGAGGCCCTTGATCGTATCATGGCCGGAGAGTATGAAATAGAGAACAGGATGATGCTCTACGGAAGTGTGAACGGCAACCATGATTATGCCCTCAATGACATTGTGATAACAAAGTTTTCAGCCATCGCGGCTATTAGTTTTGATATATTTGTGAATGATCTTTTTTTATGCAATTATCATGCCGATGGAATCATTATATCTACGCCCACAGGCTCCACCGGTTACAGTATGTCGGCGGGAGGACCCATAGTGGAGCCTTCAGCCAACATGATCCTGATTACTCCAATCTGTCCGCACACGCTTAATTCACGTAGTCTCGTGCTTTCGGCCGAAACAAAGATAAGGATTGTCATCTGCTCCGGCAAGGATAACAGAAAGCAAAGAGCTATGGCTTCTTTTGATGGAAGTAAGATGATAGAGCTTGCGACAGATGATGAAATATATATAGAAAAAGCGAACAAGACCACCGGCATCATGAAGCTTAACAGAGTTAGCTTTTTGCAGGTGCTTGGAAAGAAATTTGATAAGTGAACCCGGACACAGGACATATGCTTAGATTAGTCTCTGTGAAAAAATATAGATTCTCAGGGGGCAATTCAAAAATGAAAAGAAACAGACATGATAAAATAATTGAAATCATTGCCAAAAATGTGGTAGAGACACAGGAACAGCTGGCAAGTCTTTTGCATGAGTCAGGCTACGATGTGACTCAGGCTACGGTTTCAAGGGATATAAGGCAGCTAAAGCTCAGCAAACAGGTGACCGATGACGGCAGGATGAAATACGTTTATACCACCGCCGATAGCGAAGCTATGCAGGATAAATATATAAGTGTGTTAAGAGCAGGTTATCTGAGCATGGATGTTGCACAGAATCTTTTGGTGATAAAGACGGTATCCGGTATGGCCATGGCACTTGCTACAGCCGTAGATGCCCTTGACTTTCCTCAGATGGTGGGGTGTATCGCAGGGGATGATACTATAATGATTGCCATCAGGACAAATGAGGAAGCGATAGAGGTAATGGAAGAAATCAGGAAAATGATGAATAATCGTTAAAAGTTTTGGTAGTAATGCGGGGTTCTCAGAAAGATGAGGAAGTATGTTATATAGTTTACACGTTAAAAATCTTGCTCTGATAAAAGAGCAGGAGATTGATTTTACTAAGGGACTGAACATTTTGACGGGAGAAACCGGTGCGGGGAAATCGGTTGTGATAGGTTCAGTCAATCTGGCTCTTGGGGGCAAGGCAGATGCCGGGCTCATAAGGACCGGAGAGGAATACGCTTTGGTAGAGCTGGTGTTTGGGCTCGAAAATGAAGCACAGAAGAAATTTCTTTTGGACATGGACATCCCTGTGGAGGATGACGGAACTGTTGTTATCCAGAGAAAAATCATGCAGGGGAGGAGTATATCAAAGGTCGGAGGCGAGTCGGTCACAACCAGACAGCTTCGTGATATCTCAAATATTCTTATAAATATCCACGGACAAAACGATCATCAGGAACTTCTCCACAAGAAAAAGCATCTGGAAATTCTTGATGGATACTGCCAGGATTCCTTAAAGAAGCCAATGGAGGAGCTGGCAGAAGAATACAGTACAATGAAGAGCCTTTGTAAGAAACTCGATGAGACCGATCTGGACGAGAAAGACAGACTGCGGGAACAGGAACTTCTGGAGTTTGAGATTGACGAGATAACTGAGGCGAATCCTGTAGTTGGGGAAGATGAAAAACTGGAAAGCGCATATCATAAGATGGTGAACAGCCGCAGAATATCTGAGGCTGTTTATAGTGTGGCTGCACAGACAGGCTCAGGTGAGAGTGAAGAGAGTGCCTCTGATATCATCGGCAGAGCTGTGAGGGAACTGACATCGGTTGTAAATTATGATAAAGAGCTGGAAGGCCTTTTGGAGCAGCTATCCGATATAGAAAATCTTCTGGCTGATTTTGGCCATTCGCTTTCAACTTATATGAAGGATCTGGAGTTTGATGACGAGGAGTTTAGGACTACAGAGGACAGGCTTAATGTTATAAATCATCTGAAGGAAAAGTACGGAGGAAGTATTGAGTCGGTTCTTGAATATCTCGATGAAAAGCAGTCCAGACTTGAAACTCTAAAGGACCTGGATGCCCATAGAAACAGACTTAAGAAGGAACTGGAAGAGAGCAGGGGAAAGGTTCTTGAACTTTGTAAAAAGATTTCCGGTATAAGGAAAAAGGGAGCGGCTGAACTTCAGAAAAAACTTAAGGAAGCTCTTGTTGATCTCAATTTCCTTGACGTTGAATTTGAGATTGCCGTAAACAGCGATGAAGAAAACATAAGCAGTAATGGCTATGACGATGTGGAGTTTATGATTTCCACGAATCCCGGTGAGGAGCTGCGCCCTCTGGAAAAGATTGCCAGCGGCGGTGAGCTTTCCAGAATAATGCTGGCTCTTAAAACTGTAGTTGCGGACAAGGATGATATCAGTACGTTGATCTTTGATGAGATTGACGCGGGAATCAGTGGAAAGACAGCCTGGAAGGTTTCCCAGAAGCTCGGGGAACTGGGGAAGGATCATCAGATAATCTGTATAACCCATCTTCCACAGATTGCAGCTATGGCAGATGCTCATTTCATGATTGAAAAGGGGCTTTCGGATGGAAGAACAGTGACAAGGATTTTTTCTCTGGATGAGGATGAATCCCTTCGGGAACTGGCAAGACTTCTTGGGGGTGAGACCATTACGGAGGCAACTCTTCAAAATGCTCTTGAGATGAAAAAGATGGCGCGAGGATGATCCCGGAGCTTTATATTTGTAAGTGTACGAAGAAAATAAGAGGGTAACCAATGACAATAGATAACGATGATCTGATAAACAGCCTGATAGCTTCTCTTGGGAGAATTAATATGATTCAGGTTAATGAGATGCCAAATATCGATTTATACATGGATCAGCTCACAACTTTCATGGATGAAAGACTCAAGCAATCTACCCGTTATCCGGATAAAGATAAGATTCTTACCAAGACAATGATAAATAATTATGCCAAAAATGATCTTCTTCCTCCTCCCATCAGGAAGAAGTATTCCAAGGATCATCTTATTTTGCTGATCATTATTTATTATTATAAAAATATTTTATCCATCAACGATATCCAGACGCTTATTGAGCCTTTAAAGGAAAGGTTTCATGTGAGCGATGATGAGCTGAGTCTTAGTAAGATTTATCAGACTGCGGTTGACCTTCAAAAGGAGGAACTGGATCCGCTTATTGATGATCTAAAGAAGAAATATGAAAAATCAGGCTATATCTTTGAAGATAAGAGCATGCCCAAGGAAGATCAAAAGCGAATGCGGTTGTTTGCGTTTATAGCTCTTTTGACCTATGACGTATACATCAAGAAGATGATCATCGAGAAAATTCTGGATAATATTACGGAAGATGAAGAATTGTCAAAAGAGAACCGGAAGGTTAATGAAAAGAAACCAAAAAAATAAGAATTTGTAAGGAATTAGTTAATGGGAATATATGACACACTGAATACGCAGCAGAAAAAGGCAGTGCTTCAGACGGATGGACCTGTTCTGATTCTGGCAGGAGCCGGATCCGGAAAGACAAGAGTCCTGACCCACAGAGTTGCGTATCTGATTGACGAATACAATGTAAATCCCTGGAATATCATGGCAATCACTTTTACCAATAAGGCAGCAGGTGAGATGCGTGACAGGGTTGATAAGATAGTTGGGTTCGGCGCAGAGAGTATATGGGTAGCTACTTTTCATTCCAGCTGCGTAAGAATCCTTAGAAGGTATGCTGATAAAATCGGATACGGTAATAATTTTACCATTTACGACACCGATGATTCTAAGAGCCTTATGAAGGATATCTGCAAGAAATATCAGCTGGAGACTACCACATTAAAGCTTCGCCAGATAATGGGGAGCATTTCAAAGTGCAAGGATAATCTGGTATCACCTGAAGAATATGCTGTATCCACATACAATGATTTTGTTAAGACAAAAATATCAAAGGCTTATACCGAGTATCAAAATGCCCTGAAAAAAAATAATGCCATGGATTTTGATGATCTTATCGTGAAGACTGTGGAGCTGTTTAAGAAAAATCCTGATGTTCTGGATTATTATCAGGAAAGATTTAAATATATCATGGTGGATGAGTATCAGGACACTAATAATGCTCAGTTTGAACTGATAAGACTTCTTGCTGATAAGTACAGAAATCTTTGCGTTGTGGGTGACGACGACCAGAGTATTTATCGCTTCAGAGGCGCCAATATAAGGAACATTCTGGATTTTGAAAAGGTTTATCCCAATGCCACTGTGATCAAACTGGAACAGAATTACCGCTCCACACAACAGATCCTTGATGCTGCCAATGCAGTTATTCATCACAATTTTGGCAGAAAAGACAAATCTCTTTGGACTGATGTCAAGGATGGGGAGAAGATTAAGCTGCGGCAGTTTGATACGGCAGATGATGAAGCGCAATTTATTGCTTCTGAGATAGGAAAACTTTATAGAAGTGGAAAACTAAATTATGCTGATACAGCAATACTGTATAGGACAAATGCTCAGTCAAGATTATTTGAAAACAGATTAAGAAATGAGGGAATACCATATAATCTTGTAGGTGGTACTAATTTCTATTCCAGACGAGAAATAAAAGATTTATTGGCATATTTAAAAACCATAGATAATGGAACAGATGATATTGCAGTTAAGAGAATAATAAATGTTCCTAAAAGAGGTATTGGTAATACAACAATAGACAATGTACAAAGCTATGCCGATGAGAGGCAGATAAGTTTTTATGATGCTCTCTGTGAAGCAGATCAGATCATGGCTGTTTCAAGAAGCGCAGGCAAGCTCAAGGATTTTGTTACTATGATAAGAGCCTTTAGAACAAAGACGAAGAGCTATTCTCTTGATGACTTGCTTAAAGATGTCATTGATGTTACTGGATATATGGATTATTTGAAGACTTTGGATGATGAAGATGAAAGTGGAGATAATGATAGATCACAAAATGTGGATGAACTGATATCTGATGTTTATGAATATGTTTCTAGGACTGAGTCCGAGGGGAACGAATCACCAACTCTAACAGGGTATCTAGAAAAGGTAACATTAACTTCTGAAATTGATAAGGTTGATAATGAAACTGATGCAGTAATTTTGATGACCCTTCACAGTGCTAAGGGACTTGAATTTGAAAATGTTTATCTTGCCGGAATGGAAGAGGGGGTATTTCCCAGCTACATGACTTTGCAGACGGAGGACTCAGATCCCGAGGGCATTGAGGAGGAAAGACGACTTGCTTATGTGGGCATCACAAGAGCAAAGCGTAATCTTACTCTGACAGCGGCAAGGAGAAGGATGGTCAGAGGTGAGACTATTTTCAGTCAGCTCAGCCGCTTTGTTCAGGAGATACCTGAGGAGATGCTGGATGTAAAGAACCCTGTTTCAAAGCCGTCATTTCTTTTTGATGACGGAGACAGTATCGAAGAATATGAGGGCGTAGAAACTACTTATACCAAGGGCAGATCCGTATACAGCAATGAATACAGGAAAGAGTACAGCACATATTCAGATGATACCTACAGGAAGGCATCCGGAATAAAGCCGGCTTACGCGGAAGGACTCAGAAAGGCTAATGCCGCTTCCGCACAAAAGAGCAGCAGAGGACAGGAACGCGTAGGACTTGCAAATACATACAAGATCAAAGCTACCCCAAAGCAGTCCAAACCTGTTCAAAGAGCGCAACCGGCAGATAAGCCCTATATAGCAGGTGCGGCAAAGACACATACTAAGGGTGCTCTTGCAGGCTTGTCCAAGGGAATGCCCACAAAGATGGAAAGACCAGAATATAACACCGGAGACAGAGTATCCCATGTAAAATACGGCGTGGGAACAGTAACCTCTCTTGAGGAAGGTCCGAGAGATTACAAGGTAACCGTAGAGTTTGATGACTGCGGTCAGAAAATAATGTATGCAGCTTTTGCCAAGCTCAAAAAGGTGTAAGGTTTAGAGTTAATATATGGTATACTAAATATGTGATGATTTATATCGTATTTTTGTGTGCGATAGAGCGTGTATGTTAATCGTATGAAATATTTTTTTCTATAAGAAAGGGGTTATTATGGAAGTAAAATCAAAGATCGACGACATTATTGAACTGACACGTATCAACGAGTTACTGGACAAGAGAGAAGCTGCCAATGCCAAGAGACCGGCAAATGTAATCCTTTGGATTCTTGCAGTGCTTGGTTCTATTTCTGCTGTAGCTATCATATCTTTTTTGGTATATCGTTACATGACTCCTGCATTTGAGGATGACTATTATGACGATGACTTTGACGACTTCGATGATGACTTTGATGACGAGGATTTCGTTAAAGAGAATTAAGAATTTATTTCATAAACTTAGACTGAAAGACTTGATTTATTGTGAAGAAAAAAGAAATAGTTGAAGGAATTGTAAAAAGGGTTGAATTCCCTAATAAAGGAATCGTGGAAACATCTGACGGGAAGGTTGTCGTTAAGGGCGTTCTTCCCGATCAGAAGGTTTCTATACAGATTCAAAAGGTCAGGAAAGACCGGGCAGAGGGCAGGCTATTAGAAGTAATAGAGGAGCCCTCTGATTCTGTTGAGAGCCCCTGCATTCACTTTGGAAAATGTGGTGGATGCAGCTATCTTACTATGCCTTATGTCAAGGAACTGGGACTTAAGGAACAGCAGGTAAAGAGACTTTTAAAGCCTGCCATGGACAGACAGACGGAAGGTTTTATCTGGGAGGGTATCAAGACCAGCCCGGTGAAGTTTGCCTACCGCAATAAAATGGAGTTCTCTTTTGGAGACGAGATTATGGGCGGCCCTCTGAGCCTTGGAATGCATAAGAAGGGAAGCTTTTATGATATTGTAACCGTAAGCGGCTGCAGGATTGTTGACGATGACTACAAGCAGATACTTTCCGCGACTTTAGATTATTTCTCACCCATGTACGAAAGAGGAGAAATATCTTTTTACCACAGGATGAAGCAGGTGGGATATCTTCGTCACCTTCTTGTCAGGAAGGCAGTGAGGACCGGAGATATTCTTGTGGATCTTATTACCACCACCCAGGAGTCTCATGATCTCTCCGGATACAGAGATATGCTGCTTTCCCTTGCGCTGGATGGTCGTATCGCCGGTATTCTTCATACCAGGAATGATTCGCTGGCGGATGCTGTCATAGACGGTGGAACCGAAGTGCTCTTTGGACAAAATTTCTTTTACGAGCATTTGCTGGGACTTAAGTTCAGGATTACACCGTTTTCATTTTTCCAGACTAACAGCTTAAGCGCTGAGGTGTTGTACCAGACTGTAAGAGATTATATTCGAAGTCTTTACGATCAGAAGAAGATCAGTAAAGACGGAATCATCTATGATCTGTATTCAGGAACCGGTACTATCGCCCAGCTCCTTGCCCCTGTTGCGGACAAGGTAATCGGTGTGGAGATTGTGGAGGAGGCTGTCGAGGCTGCAAGAGAAAATGCCAGACTCAACAACCTGGACAACTGCGAATTCATTGCAGGAGATGTCCTTAAGGTTCTCGATGAAATTGAGGATAAACCTGACCTGATAATCCTTGATCCGCCCCGTGACGGTATCAATCCCAAGGCCCTTACCAAGATAATCGGCTATGGGGTTAAGTATATGATCTATGTATCCTGCAAACCCACTTCCCTGGCCCGCGACCTGGAAATCCTTCAGGACAATGGCTATGTTTTGAGCCGGGCTGTTGCAGTGGATCAGTTCCCCTGGACGAACCATGTGGAAACCGTCGTCCTGTTAACGAAGACGAGCGTTAGCGAAGGCTGAGTGTTACAGGCGCGGTTGTTCTGGATTGCCCATGAAATGGGCAATAGCAGAACTTCCTTGTGAAAAAGTGGTGAGAAGCCAACGGGTTTGAGGCGGTTTTAGAAGGAAACATGTCGACTAAAATCGAAGTGAAAATTATGTACTTTTAGCGGACAATGAAGCTAAGGGGATATGGAAAAGTACATATCTGCGGACGCTTCTGTTGCACGCTGATAAGATAGAATTTGAATATGTACGCTGATATGTAGGATTGAAGTCCGCTGAGAGGCTAGGACGAGAATTGTTGATATTGGCGGACGGATGAAGAGATAAAAACTGTGGGTTATGCCTGCAGTTTTCCTTGTGAGATGATGACAAGTAGATTATGAGTAATAGAATGCATTAAAACAGGCTTTGAAGTATAATAATAATGACTAACAATTGGGGATGCGAGGAAAAGTGTATGAATAGTTTAAATGTTAAAAGAGTTTCGAAGAAATTTCATGAAATGTTCGATTCAAAAATTGATTTATCGGACGTGAAGAGTGATTCAAATTGCTTTGAAACTAGAGCGCTTGCAGCATTAGTACTTATGATTAAATGCGGAGTCAATGAAGAACAGGCGGCCTCGAATGTTACTGATGGATATCATGATTTGGGATTAGATGCGATATATCTGGATGAAACTCAGAAGACTTTGTTTTTAGTTCAAAGCAAATGGAGAAACGATGGTGCTGGTTCTATTTCTCAGGAAGAAATGAATACTTTTGTGTCTGGAATAAAAAGAATTCTTACTTTTGAGATAGAGGGAGCAAATAAAAAAATAATAGATAAAAAAGAGGAAATAGAGAAAGCTCTTGATGGCATCGGGTATAAAATTGAAGCTGTTTTTGTACATACGGGTAATGGTAGCGTAAATGATTTTATCATGAGACCTATGGAAGAATTGATCGATGCAACAAATGATGATGCTGGAGATATTCTTCATTTCTCACAGATTCCGTATAAAGAGGTTTATGACTATCTTGCAGCAGATGGTGTGACTGAAAACATTATCTTAGATGATGTAATTTTAAATAACTGGGGGAAGGTTGAGGAACCATATGCAGCTTATTATGGTATGGTTTCTGCATCAGCTATAGGAGAATGGTACCGTATTCATGGAAATAAGCTATTTGCGCAGAATCTTCGTTTTTACAAAGGAAGAACGGATGTTAATGCCGGAATAAAAGATGTTCTATATAAAGAACCGCAGAATTTTGTCTATTATAACAATGGAATTAAAATTTTATGCAAAAAAATAACTAGAAAAGCCAAAAACAGTACTACAAATACTACAGGTATATTTACGCTTGAAGGAGTGTCACTAATAAATGGCGCACAGACAGCAGGAAGTATTGGGAGTGTTTTTTTAGAAGAACCAGAAAAGCTTGAAAAGGCAATCGTAATGGTTCAAATGATTGATATGAGTGAAATGTCAGAAGATATTTCAAAATCAATTACAAAGTTATCAAACACCCAGAATAGAATAGAAAATAAAGATTTTGCTGCTCAGGATCCTACGCAGGAAAAAATTAAAAGGGAGTTATCTTTTGCTCATTATCAATATCTATATAAGACAGGTGATGAAATAAGCGATTATTCCAAACAGATATCATTTGATGAAGCAATAATAGCTTTAGCATGTATGCATAGTGATGTTACTTATGCAAATATAGCTAAAAGAAATGTTGGTGGATTATCTGATGATATTACAAAAAGGCCATATAAAGAATTGTTTAACGCGGGGACAAATGCGTTTGCACTTCTTAATTCTGTCCTTGTGGTTCGTGAAGTAGAAAAGATTCTTCAAAGTAAAAAAGCTATTGCCATAGGTAGATCATATTCTACATGCGTTCATGGTAATAGATTGATAGAACACTTGGTATTGCAGAAAATTATGAAAGAGCAGTATTTTTTTGAGTCAGTAATAGATATAGGCAATGTAAAAGTGAAGATTGAAAACCTTATAACAAAGATTGTTCCTATAATAACTAAAGAACTTGATACTACATATGTTGATTCTTACCCTGCTAATGTTTTTAAAAATCTGTCCAAGAATAAAGATATTGTAGAAGTAGTGAATAGTGCATTATCTGTATAAAAAGACAGAAAAGTGTTATTGAAAAAAAGTAGCTTTTGCTATAATGAAACTAACAGGAGCTCCCACACCTCTCTTTGAAGTGTCCAATGGGAGCACATTTTTATTTTAGGGGTTATTATGCAACTTAAAAAGTCTAACACTTATAAGGAGCAGGTTGAGATATTAAGAAATAAGGGACTTAAGATTAACGACAGTG
>JAEEGL014823587.1_pt1 | contig 16663 bp, 13 predicted proteins | sample 9134231 | NCBI WGS metagenome assembly JAEEGL01 (sample SAMN16246548, study PRJNA631951) | gut metagenome | biome: gut microbiome; feature: rumen; material: fiber-attached | host: Bos | place: Iran: Karaj | collected 2018-10 | reverse complement strand
GATCGTTCACATCATTCGTCATGAAACCGCCGATATCCGTTGTCCACCAGGGGATTCCGGCGATTCCCATGTTAAGGCCCGCTTTTATCTGCTCGGCGAAGGACTCGAAGGTGCTGGGTATGTCTCCCGACCATACAACATTTCCGTATTTCTGGCTTCCGGCCCATGCGCAGCGAAGGAGGTTTACAGCCTCACCTTTCTGAACGGTGGGCATGTTGTCAAAGAATACCCTGGAATACATCTGAGGATAGATGTTGCTCACTTCAAGGGCCGGAGCATCACAGTATCTGAAATTCTCAAAATCATAAACACCCAGATCCGGCTCGGAATTGTCAAGCCAGAAAGCATCTATTCCGAGATCATAGTAATTCTGTTTGCACTTTTCCCAGACAAACTTTCTCGTCTCGGGATTAAAGGGATCGATCTCAACGCAGTCACCCATATAGTCGTAGGTCTGGGCAGCTCCGCGCTCCGTTCTCATAAGGAGTCCCTTTTCCATCATGGGATAGAAGTTCTCGGATTTCCTGTCGACGGAAGGCCATACGGATACGATGACTTTTATGCCCATGGAATGAAGCTCGTCCACCATTGCCTTGGGATCGGGCCAGTACTTTTTGTCGAACTTCCAGTCTCCCTGATAGGTCCAGTGGAAAAAGTCTATGACGATCTGGTCTATCTTTATGCCTTCCGCTTTGTATTTTCTTGCAACCTCAAGCACTTCATCCTGTGTGCGGTAACGTAATTTACACTGCCAGAGCCCCATGAGGCTTTCAGGGAACATGGGGGCATGGCCTGTGACCGCTGTATAATTTGAAAGTATGGCTTTCGGGTTTTCATCCGCAGTGATCCAGTAGTCCATTTCCTTTGTGGCACGGGCGATCCACTGGGTGTAATTCTTTCCGAAGGTCACGCGGCCTACAGCCGGGTTATTCCAAAGGAAACCATATCCGAGGGATGACACATAGAAAGGTACGGAGGCCTGAGAATTGCGCTGAGCAAGCTCTAACGTGCAGCCCTTAAGATCCATGTAATCCTGCTGGTACTGTCCCATTCCGAATATCTTTTCACCGTTATTGGGCTCAAAGCGAAGGTCGAGAGAAAAATCGGTTCCCCCGATAACGCCCTTCCATTCACGGTTTACCGTCTTTAAGCAGCGGCTTGACTTTGTGATGGCGCCACCGTAGCATCTGAAATCTTCACGGAGTATCAGCTTATCGTCCCTGTAAAAGCTTATAACACCAACGAAGTTTACTTCGGCTCTGATCCTTCCGTTTGTGATCTCGCCAACTGTCTGGCCGTCGTTCGTGCCGTCGCCCATCCACTTTAAAGGCTTTCCTATGCGGATCTCAGCTTTTCCCGCATGTGCTTCCGTAAGAGCCCAGTCATTTCCCGTAAACTTTGAGAACATGGTGGAACGCACTCTGAGTGCGTTTGTTCCCCAGGGTTCGATCCTGCATGTTTCCCCTTTTGTCTTAAAGACAAGTGCCCCGTTGTCATTTAAAAATTCCATGTAAGTCCTCCGTATTAAGTATATTTGTCAGGCCCAAGGCCTTATGTCCTTTTTACCTAAGCGCTTTTATCACGCCTTCGGGAGTCAGTTCTTCAACAAGTATGGTGTTCACTGCCTGATTTATATCTTTCAGATAATGGGCATCCGAACTGGTTATGATCTTGCAGTTTTCCAGATATGGATTTGCTTTTCTTAAGGAATGCAGATTTTTCATGTTCTTAAGTTCCGCCGTCTTAAACTTTGACTCCGGCGGAACAAATCCCAGCTGGGAAATAAGCGATGTGGTATTTTTATCGAGATGTGCCGGGATCATTATGCCGTTATATTTTGCCACAAGGTCGAAAACGCTGTCAAAATCGATATCCGTGGCGCTTATGAGAAGCTTTTCGACTCTGCCCGTCTCTTCATCGTCTTCGTTCATTATGATCTGGTTTCCGAATATCTTTTCGTTGTTTTTGACATCCATGAGGTGCTCATAAACATAGGCGTCAAACTTCATGGCGTCAGAAAGAGAAGCGAACAGGCACACGACATGGACCTCCTCGCTTGTCGTAAGTTCCATTCCCGGGATCCCCACAATGCCGTAAAACGCACAGGCTTTAAGAAATGCACCGCAGTTTTTGCATGAATTGTGATCGGTGAGGGCAACGACCTGAAGGTCGTTTAATACCGCAAAACCCGCTATGGACGCGGGAGTAGAGGCATCATCACCGCAGGGGGAAAGACAGGAATGTATATGCAGATCGTAAGATACGGATATCATATCAACCCATTAGTTCCTTTAGACTCGCGAACGCAATTAAATACAGTTTCAACCTGTTAACTTACAATGCGTTTGCTCGTTATACATATCATTTTAAACAAATTTTTACTTTATTGAGTATATCTTAAGGGCGGCATCGAATACGGGAAGCTCCGTCCAAAGAACAGCGATCTCCTGCTGCTCTGCCTTTGCAAGCATGGCATCGTCCATGGCAACGCCCTCTGCCAGGATAACGACGGAAACATCCGAAAGCGAAGCCACGGCAAGAGTGTTCAGATTGCTCATGACCGTCACCCACGCCGCTTTATCCGTCATCTTTGACATTGCTATACTTAACAGATCGCAGCAGTAAATGCTCCCTATCTCCTTGTCCTTTGCGCTGTCCGGGAGATTTTTAACTTTAAACTCCGGGATATTTAAAAGTTCATTAACCGTTACCATAAGTCACGCCTTTCCTTGTGCGAATGATATCGCAAACTTGCCGGAACCCTGTTTTTCATCGAGTACTTTTATGAAAGCTTCTCCCGCCTGAGGCTTTGCATAGAAGAAGCCCTGGAAGAAATCGCATCCGTAATATGTAAGTATCTGTGCCTGTTCTTCCGTTTCCACGCCTTCGGCTATGAGTTCAAGACCCATCTGCTTGATCATGCGCACGGTCTGCCTTAAGATGACCATTGCATTATCGTTTTTCATGGCGGACCAAAGCATCGTCTTGTCAAGCTTTATGATGGAGAAGGGATAATCAACGAGGGTCGCGATATTGGAATATCCGGTGCCGTAGTCGTCGAGTGAGAATCTCACACCCTTGTCTATGAGCTTCTGCATGTTCTTTCTGAAGGTGCGGCCGCTCATGATGCCGGAAGTCTCCGTGATCTCAAGACTTATCATGGAATAGTCGATATGGAACTCATCCATCATGGCAATATATTTGTCGGCAAGATCCGGCTGATTGCACTGAATGGGAGAAAGGTTGATATCTATGTATTTGATGCCTTTCTGCCATATCTTGTTTTCGGAGATATATCTGCATGTCTCGCGGAACACATAATCCCCCAGGCTTATTATGAGACCTTTCTTTTCCGCTATGGGGATAAATTCGTCGGGACTTATGAAACCGAGTTCATCGTCATAGAGCCTGAGCAGCGCCTCCGCGGAATTGAAGCCACCCAATTCAACGGAATAAATGGGCTGATAATATATGCTGAACCGCTTTTCAGCGAGGGCATTCTGTATGACCTGAAGCACCTGGCCGGTACGTTTCTTTTCGTTAAGGAGTTTCTCGGAAGCGGTGAGTACTGAAGATCCACCACGCTCCGATGCTTTTGAAAGTGAATACTCCAGGAGATCCATCGTGCCTTCGGATGTTTTTACATCACCCGGAAACGCAAATCTTGACATTGTGGCGAACAGGCGCACGTTGGCGTTTTCAGGTCCGAAAGCCTCGTTGAATCTCGTCGAGATCTTACGTGTATACATGTCAACTTCGGCTTCGCCTTCATAAAGAATGAAGGCAAAGGTATTGTCGGATATTCGGAAGAGGCTGTTCTTGTCACCGATGTGAGAGAAGAATTCCACAAGATCCCGCAAAACAAGCCCCACATTATGGATGCCGATGAGTTCCCTGATGTCTGCCATTCCTTCAACGTATACTCCCAGCACCGTAAACTGTCTGTTATCGGAAATGCTCTTTTTTACCAGTGTCTGGAATGCCAGCAGGTTGTAGACGCCAAGCTGCTGATCCTCGTAGTAGGTCGGATTTTCAAGAGTGAAGGTTGCGGTAAGTATGCAGATCATGCAGCCGAACATGGTGATGAGTATTGTCTGGAAAGCGATCTGTATGATAAAGCATACGAGCATTGTGACGGTGAAGAAGAATATGACGAAGCGTTCTCTCCGTCTTAAGTTCTTTCTACCCACAATGGCACAGCCTGCGCCGGCTATGAGGTATATGAAGGATACAACGTAAGCATACATTATGCCCCAGCCCGGATGATATACAAGGTTTTCATCAATTGTGTACATGATACCGGTGAGCGGCGAAGAGAGTGTCATAACAAGATCTATGGTATAAGGAACTATGACAACAAGCTTCTCCGGTAGCGTCAGGTCTTTCTCACCGCCTTTTGTGAGCTCCAAGGCATAGTAAAGATATGTGGCCACCGCAGCGTGTGTCGTGCCGTCGTAGATCATGAGGAGAAGGTGGTTTATCCAGAGCGGCAGGACATCTATATAGTCAAGGGCCAGCGAACTTCCTATATCCGCAATGGATGCAACGGTTATTAAGAAAAGGATAAGAAGAAAAACTTTTGTCCTTCTCGACGGTATGGTCCTTTTTACGTTGAATTGCACTATTATGACAAGCGCCATCACGAATGCGGCGATATCAAGGGAGAAATTGTATTTCATGCTCACTCCTGTTTTGTCAGACCGTGTACATATTCCCTGAGTAAATGGATGCAGTCAAGTTCTTTTGCATCACCTTTAACAATGTCCAGTGCCAAAGCTTTGCATGTAGGTGCTCCGCATGCGCCGCAGTCGAGTCCGGGAAGCTTTTGTTCTATCGCTTCCGCGGCGTTCATCATACGGATGCTCTCACGCATGTTCTTTCCGAGCTTGTAAACAGGCTCATACTGAACTTCGGTGCTCCAAAGCGCTTCCTCCGGTGTGATCACATCTGTGACTTCCATGTGTTTCACAGAAACAGGCATGTATTTCTTAAGATGATTCATCTTTACCGTTGCAAGGTATGGGTTCTCGATGTTAAGCACTCCGCCGACGCACCCGCCGTTGCAGGCATTCAGCTCTATAAATTCCAGGTCCGTGAATTTCTGGTCTTCAAGATCTTCAAGGATCCTTATGACGTTTTCTATTCCGTCCGCGGCAAGGTAGCTGTCCGTCAGAAGACCTCCGGCCTCACCGCCGGAAAGTCCCCAGCCGATGCCGATACGTCCCGCCATGGAAAGGTCCTCGGGTGCCGTTATCTCTTTCATCAGCGGAAGGAGCTTAACATATACGTCTTTTACAGCTATCACGGCGTCAATATAGCTTTTTTCCTGACCGAGAGGAGACTTCACCGCGGTCACTTTTGAAGGACATGGGGAAATAAAGATGATGCCGATATCGGAAGGTGAAAGCCCCGTTTTTCTTACGGCGGCAGCCCTCGCCTCCTTAGCCGCGATCTCAACCGGCGGAAGGAGCGGCAGAAGATGATCTATGAGATTCGGAAAGCGCACTCTTATAAGCCGCGTTATGGAAGGACACGCGGTGCTGATAAGAGGCCATTGTTCTTTGTGTTTTTCTACATAATCGCGCGAAAGCTGAGATACGACTTCGGCAGCCGCACCAACTTCATACACGTCATCAAAGCCCATCTTCTTTAACGCCGTAAGCACTATATTCGGGTCGTCAAGATTGTTGAACTGCCCGTATAATGAAGGCGCCGGAAGAGCGACTTTGTATTTGTAATCATTAAGTACATCAAGAGGATCATAGGTCGGAAGTTTGGCATGGTTCTGACAAATCCTGATGCATTCGCCACAGTCGATGCAAAACTCTTTCGTAATGCATGCTTTATGGTTCCTCACACGGATGGCTCCGGTGGGACAGCGCTTTATACAGTTAATGCACCCCTTGCAAAGATCCGGATCAAGATGCACCGAATTGGTGAATTTCTCGTCCAATACAATTTCCCCCTTGGTCTCAAGGAATCCGTCAGCTTCGCCGACCACCCTTAAGACATCTATTGATAAACCTTCATTGTGACGGTGGTCCCCACACCAATCTCCGTCTCTATGTTCATCTCGTCGGTATATTTTTTCATGTTCGGAAGTCCCATTCCGGCACCGAAGCCGAGTGCACGCACATTTTCCGGCGCAGTGGACCATCCGGCCTGCATGGCTTTTTCTATGTCCGGTATTCCGGGACCCTTGTCTTTAAGGATCATTGTTATGTCGTCAGGCGAGATCTCGACCGTTATCTCGCCGCCGTTTGCATGGATCACCATGTTGATCTCGCCCTCGTACATGGCAATGGCAACCTTTCTGATGACCTCGGGATCGCAACCCATCTGGCGCAGGCGCTTCTTAACATCCCCGGACGCCTCGCCCGCCCTTGTAAAATCGGTGTCGCTGACCTGATAAGTAAGTTTAATTGAGTCGCTCATAGTCGGCACCTCCTCTGAGCCCCTTTTCGTAAAGCATTCCGCAGGCGGAAAACATCCTGTGTCCGGTGCATAGGATCGGGATCTCTCTTTCTTCGGCAAGCTGTATCATCTGTTCATCGGGCTTTTTGCTGCGAACAAATACGATGGCAACTATATCCATCATTTCAGCAGTCCTTATGACCTGAGGATTGCAAAGTCCGGTGAGCAGCACAGCTCTGTCTTTGACGAATGCAAGCACATCGCTCATCATGTCCGAGCCGCATGCCATATGAACTTCCCTGTCGGCAAACTGCTCTCCGCTGACAAACCGTGCCCCCAGAGTTTCCTGTACATCCCGAATAGTCATAACTCACCCTCCTCAAAAACGAATATTGCATGCACTCGCTTTCCGCGAAGGCAAAGCTCGAAATTGCTACGCAATTCCTCGCTCGCGGGCGCGTGGCGTGTTTCATAAATGTCTTATACAAACGAATTTGTATAAGACATTTTTGAAACACTTACTTTGCCTTCGCGGAGATTATACCAAAATTAAGGGAATAAAACAAGCGCAACCCAAAAGGCTGCGCTTGATATTTACTGCTCTATTATCGCATGTGCGATGATGTATTCCATCACGATGTCCTTGTAAACACCGAGATATACTTCATAATCGTTGTATTCGAAGGGAATAAGTGATTCCTGGCTTACTGTTGCGGAAATGTATTTGTCTCGTCTCGTTTCGAAGACTTCTTCATTTACATCCGCTTCGTTGTTCTTGGTGATGGCTTTTAAAATGTAAAGCTCGGTAAGTGTCTGTCTTGCGATGGAACGGGTGTAATCCCTGAGCTCTTCTTCACTGCTCACAGCACCGTTCACCAGGGCCGAAAGGCTCTTATTAACGTCGTTGTCATACTGGTATGCGTATGCGTACGCATAGTTCATATATCTGTTGTAAAGAGTCTCGGAATATTCGATGACTTCCCACTCGGGAAGATTTTCAACCGTTACGTTGTTGTTGATGTAATCCCAAACCTGGCTCTCATACTGAAGCCTGTTTGTTTCCTGAACACAGGCATATACGAAATCGGCTACGGTCTCATATCCGAAGTAGGTCGAAACTGTCTCTGTCGTAAGATCTGGGGTGACTATCCTGTATACGTAGTTGATGTTTATGTAGAATACGGCTGTCTTTCCGGCAAATCTGTCATCTTCGTAATCGGCGGGATATGTGTATGTGAATGAAACAACATCGTCCTGACGGTTTCCGAGTATGGCGTTCTCAAATCCGTAGATCATCTCGCCGGAACCGAGCCTTGCGGAAATGCCGGTCTCGGAATAGGCGTCTTCGTATTCTCCGGATTCATCGAGCACGTTGCAATAATAGTTTACGTTGACATAATCGCCGTACCTTGCGCTGTCTTCGATGAACACTTCTTCCTTGACGGATGCGAGCTTCTTCTGAACGCATGCATCGATGTCTTCGGACAATGCGGGATTTAAGGTAACTCCCACATAAGGAACAAGATTGACTTTTACGGTGCTTTCTTTTGTAAGTGTTTCAACATCTACCGCAAAGGATGTAAGTTCTGCGTTGTCATCCTCGGGAATGATGGCATTCTCGGGTATCTTTCCGATAACTTCGTTGGGATCCACACCCGCACCGGTGATCGGCACATCTGTGGGAAGGATATCTATCACTCCGCCTATGGGGGTGGGAGTGTAATCGTTGTTCCCGGGATTTACCGCAAGTGTGGGGCTGACCTTGCCGGTAGTGGGAGGATTATTCTCATTGTTGACCTGCCTTGGTCCGCACGCGGTGCACGCGGCACAGGTAAGTAATGCTATGGCAGCAAGTGTATTAAAACGCTTTTTCATCTATAAAAGCCTTTCTGAACTATCTGTTGTATATCTTTTCCAGGTTCCTCTTAAAGGGAATGGAAACATAAGTATAAACACTTCCGGCAGGCATGTAAAGCCCAACACTGTCTATGTATGTGCTGTTTTCGGATGTTCTTTCAACGCACATGACTACACCGTTCGGAAGCGGATGGTCTGAATCGATGACGATCTCTGTCTCCGTAAAAGGATCGTATATCTTTATGCGGATGAAAGAAAGCATGGCGCGCGCAACCGCAGCGTTGTCAGAAACGATGTCTTTATCGATCTTCATGGGACCGGTTATCGTAAGTGAACGCTTATAAAGTGCGCTGTCATTGTTGTATAACGTAAGTGTGCCGTTTACAAAGGAAGCATCGCGGACTTTTTCATCAACGACTATCACTACATGACCGTCTTCATCCGTTGTTTCGTAGATGCCGGACTTTGTCGGTTCAGGTGTCGGCGTTGTCGATGGCTGTTCATCAGACGATACTGCCGTCGGAGTTGTCTGCGGAGCAGTCTCCTTTTTTACCAGTACTGTTACGAGCAGGGGCTCGCATTTGTATTCGCCGGTGCCGACCTCAAGGGTGACAACCGTCGTGCCGGGAGTAAGGGGCGTGATGACACCCATATTGTCTACGGCCGCAACCTCGGGATCGGATGATACCCATTTGAGTGTGCCGTTTTTGGTCTGCTGTCTGTAATCGGGAACACCGTAAAATTTTACATCATAACCCTCATCGCCGACATAAAGGGCAAGATCGGTTATATATTCTTTAACAGATTTTGCTTTCTGCGGCGCAAGATATACCGGCTTAACTTCTTTGGCGGAAGTTTTGATGCTCGGCATAAAACATATCATAAGTGCTGCCAGGGCAAGCACTGAACTTTTAAGGATCGCCTTCATATTCTAGTCTCCTTTTCACGGATGCCTCTTTAGACTATCCCGCAAAAAAATCGGTTCCGTTTCACCACTAAAGGAATATTTTACAACAAATGAAAAATAATTTCAACTTTTTCGGTAAGCGCCGCGCTTCCTTGCATCCAAGACTTCCTGTACCGTGCAGATCTTGTCGGCGATACAGAGCACCCATGCCTCAAGATTTGCGGGCGGGATGAGCGTAAGCGGAAACATGTGGCGTCTTATCATATTTTTTTCACGCTCGGAGATATGGTAATGCTTTACGGCATTTTCCATTGCTTTTTTCGGATGGGTAAAGCCGTGTATCTTGTGGACAAGAACGGGCTCGTGCCAGTCATACAGAAAAAAGTCATGCAAAAGCGCCCCGCGGATCATGGCATGTTTCCTGACGCGGAGATGAAACTTTTCCGATATTTTACAGCAAAGCTCCGCCACATGAACACAGTGGTCGTACACAGACAGAGTGCCATGCTGTATAAATTCATGATTTTTATCGTAAGGTCCGCGGATGATAAGCTCTTCGAGCATATTTCTCACATCGGCCCTGATGTCTTCTCTGTTTTTCATATGGCAAATTATGCACCATCGACACTATATTTGCAAGGTTATTTTATAAAAAACCTTGTATTTCTCGCTTATTTCCTGTGAAGCCTTATTGCGACCACGGAATAGGCCGGAACGGTGTAACCGAACCTGTCGGAAAAGCCGCTTTCCTCAGTTGTTACAAGTGTCACCGCTTCTTCCTTTCCGAGGAAGTTTTCGTCACCGAGAGATTTTCCTGCAACCGTATCGACAGTGGCGCTTCCTGTAAGATCTCCCGCGGACTTTAAGTTTACCGCAATGGTCTTTTCATACTTTGTGGTATTGACGAGTTTTATGATGATGTCTCCGGTCTTTTCGTCAATGCCCGCAACCTGATATGCCTCATAAGACATCTGGTCACTGATATCATAGTCGATATAGAGGGCATTGTTAAGATAGCATTTCACCGATGTGCCGTTTACGACGATCTTGATCTCATAGGGCACATTCGTTTTGATCTTACATGTCTTGACATCACCAAGCTGCCCGGACTTTGCACCGCTCTCGACCTGCTGGAGACAGGATACCGTGTTTCCCCAGCCTCCGATATTCCAGAAGAAATTGTTATTCTTGTCCTTTACGGCAAAAGGAATGAGGAATCCTTCGGAACCGGAAATCTTTGTGGCGGTAAGGGTATAAGTATAATTTGTCCATGATGCGTCGCCGAAATATGCCGCCGCTCCGGTATTTGCGTACTTTGAAACGTCGTGGTTCTTATCGGACTGAACAAGAGCCCCGTCCTCGATCTTCCACTTACCGTCGGAGATCATTGTCCAGTCTCTGATGGAATCATCCGTGGAGAAATCCGTGAACGCCAATACTTCTCCGGTGTCATTGTTCACGATCTTTATGTCATCGAACTTTGCGGATGTTGACCATGTGCCGACACCGACTTTACCGGATATCTCGGATACGGTCCCGATCATGTCCATCTCGGACTTTATGAGCTTTGTGGCAACGTTATTTGAAAAAAGCTTCTGAACATAGTAATTTACGGAATTTGTCACCTGATGATTGTTAAACCATATGAGATCCGGTGACCAGTGTGTCGCGGTGGTGTTTCCAAAAAGCGGCGCATATGCTGCCATGATCACGATATCGGAATTTCTTTCAAGACCGGTCATATAGGAAGCTTCCGCAAGTGCTGCGCGAAGCGTGTTTGAGCGTGCTGCATACTCACCGAGGAATACATTTATTCCGCCGCAATGCACTGCATCCCTGAAATCCTTTATATCTCTTGAATAATTCTTTTCGTCATAATAGTCGTTATGTGAGAAGAACCATTCGGGGGAATTGTAATAATGATGGTCGACGGCTCCGGCAAAATCCATGATATCTTCGGAATCATGTTCCTCAAGCCAGTCTGCTGCATATGTATATGCGGAAACATGAGCGTTTGATTCACCGTCTCTTAAGCCCGCGGAATAGATGAGCTTTATGTCACCGTAAAGGGCAGGGTTCTCCTGCTTTGCCTTTGCAAAGGCCTCGACAAATGCTGCATAATGAGAGAAGAAGGCGCTTCCGTACTGCTCATTTCCTATGCAAATATATTCGAGTGCGAAGGGTTCCTTGTGTCCCATGGCTATGCGGACTTTTCCCCACTTTGTAGTTTCATCGCCCTTACAGAATTCCACAAGATCAAGTGCGTCATCGATGTATCTCTGCATCTTTGCGGAATTCAACGGAACAGCCGCTCCGTCACCCTGTCCCATGCAGGATATTCCGCAATTTAAGACCGGGACTCCTACCGCGCCTATATCTTCGGAAAGAAGGAAGAACTCATAAAATCCGAGACCGTATGACATGAAAGAAGGATATTTATCATCCGTCATACGTTCATCCGTCCAGATGTTCTGCCCCTGTTTTCTTGCCGCAACATCACCGTATGTGCCGTTAAACAGAAGGGGATCGCGGTTTTCGTCAACTCCTATGGAATCCTTCCAGTCATATGCGAGTTCAAGTCTGTAGCCCTCGATGACACATCCGCCGGGGAATCTCACAAAGGAAGGGGACAGTTCTTCAAGTTTTTCAACAAGGTCTTTTCTCCATCCGTTTTCACGGTTTTTGTAGGTGTCCTCCGGGAATAACGAGATCATGTCAAAAGCAACGGTGCCTTTATCCATGGTGACCTGAAGATTAACATTTTTATATGAAGTTGCGGAAGGAATGAGCTCCGTTTCAAATTTCTGCCATGTACTTGTAAGGCCCGAAACCGCTACGGTTGCAACCGTCTCTTTCCCGGAACGGATGGAAACATATACGTTTCCGCTATATCCGTCAACGCTTTTTGCATAGAAGGACATGCGGTACTTCTTTCCCTCCGTTACCGCCATGCCTTCAAGAAAGCCGTTGTTTTCAATGCCTGCGGGGTCATTACCTTCGTTTTTTATAACAACATAATTTGTATTGTTTATGTTAAGACCGCCCTCTTTGTCATTTTTCGTGACTTCCGCCGTGCAGTCTCCAACCAACGACCAGGAGTGCATCTCGTCGTTTTTTGCAACACTTCCGAACTCAAACGAGCGGTTTTCCACCATCTCGGCATAAAGACCGCCGTCAGCCGCAAAGTTGATATCCTCGAAGAATATGCCGTAGAGCATATCGCTTATATCATGGATCTCGTCGGAAACGTCGATGTTTAGGGTATAATCGGCATTTATATCTAATGTGGGAACGGGTGTGGCGTTTTCCACAGCGGCAGTTGCCGTAGCGGTAGGGTTTTCCACAGGTTCCCCGCCGTTTTTATCGTTATTTCCACATGCTGATAAAGCCGCAGAAACAGTCATTACAGTGATTAAAGCAAATAAAAACCTCTTTTTCATATAACCTCCGTGCCTAAAGCACGAAGATTATAAATGGAAAAGAGGGGTAAATCAAGAAAAATATGCTGTTTTTACAATATTTCAGGTGTCAGGTCACAGCTTATACGCTGCACGCTGTCCGAGCAGTTTATGTCCGCAGGTAAAATTTCCTCTTGTATCTTTGGTCGCGCATCCGCAGGTTGGACATTTTGGGGTATATTGCGTGCCGGTAAGACCCATTCCGCCGTTCACATCTTCGATCTCTTCGTCGGTCAATTCTCTTATTATCTTCTTATCTTCGCTCATGTCAAACCTCCTTTTCAGGTCCGATATTTCAATAGCGGACGCTACACATAAAGAATCTTCAAAATAACAGGAACGAAACTATGACTTTATCTGACGTGAATATAACATCCCCCGTCACTTCTGTCAACAGCCAAAGAGAATCGTCCTCATTGGCTTTCCACTTGACAAACATAAAAATCGTACTATAATAGCCGGAGTTTGTTAAACCCATAACAAGCAATACAAAACCAAAACAAGAGGAATTCATCATGAAGAAATCACTTGTATTTGCTCTTCTTGCAGCAATGACGCTTTCCGTTACCGCATGCGGTTCAACTTCTTCCGCAGAGAACACGTCACGTACGGAAAAGAGCGAAAGCACAGACAGCAAAAAGAACAACGAAACATCAACAGAAAAAACAACCGATAAGACAGAAGACAATAAAGCAACCGCTACTCCGGAGCCTACAAAAGAGGTCGAAGGCTTGAACCCGGGCTCTGACGAGCTGATTCCGGGTTCAGAGCAGCCATCGACAAGTCCGGCACCCACAGCAACACCGGAGCCCACAGCAACTCCCGTAGCCGACAAAAAAGCCGGTTATGAAGAACTTTCTTCTTATGAAGAGCTCGATGCAAGAGTGATCTCCATAATCAGAAACTATGACAGTAAGATTGAAGACCAGCAGGATTACCTTTTCTATGTGGACGGCGCTTTTGTTACCGTAGTTCCCACCGGAAGAAAAGTGGCCTTTAAGGACGAAAACGACAAGCTCCTCTCAACCATCGATTACAACACGAATTATTACAACGCAGATCGTGACCTCGGAAAGAAAGTGGAATCCTTCGAAAAGATGGGATACAAATACCATCTGTATGACAGGATCATCAAGGATAAGAACGGCGAAGTCGTTCACACAGATCACAACGCATCCGTGGAAGTTCTTGAAAAGGGTGCCGAAGTTCCCGAGACCGTAACAAGAGACGGCGTTACATACAATGTCATCCAGCTCTCTCACATCAACGGCGAAGGCGAGTTCGTCGTTCCCTCATTCATTAAGTACCTTGTGGGAACAGGAAACATGCACGAGGTATTCTTCGAGAGCACATACTCAAAGGTGGTGATCCCCGATACCGTGGAATATGCCGAATTATACAGAATGTTCGAGATGGCAGCAAATCTTGAATCCGTTGAGATCGCCGAGTCCGTTTACAAGCCTTACATCTTAAGAGGTGAAAGGATCGACCGTATGCTCATGGCAAGCGGCATCAAGAGCTACACGATCCCCGATGGAATCGAAAAAGCCGAAGAGATGATCGCAATGTGCGCTGATCTGGAGAGCCTTACAATTCCCGATTCCGTTACAAACATAAGCGTTTACGGCTGCCCCAATCTTACAGAGATCAATTATTCCGATAACCTTGATCTTTCCTGCATAAAGGGATTCAACAGATTGGGTATCAGCGAGTTTAAATTTACTTCCGCAACAACAGCTTTCAGATTCAGCGAGCTTGTGCAGTTACCCAACCTCAAATACCTTGTTATACCCGATACTGTAAAGATGTCAACATACCTTGACCCTCAACCCCATCTCGACGGATTAAAGCTTTTAAAGCTTCCTAACACAAGGATCGAAAATGTTTCTCTTGAAGAGTTCGGATATCCGGCACTTGAGATCCTCATTCTTCCCGATGAAGTGGATAACATCAAATATCTTCCCGAGCATGATGGTCTTACGGTTTATGCACCTGCAGATGTTTGCAGCTACTATGCTTCAAAGTATCCCAAGATCAACTTTGTTGTAAAGGGTTCCGAAGCTGAAACGGAACAGATCGTTAACGATTACATCAACAGTCTCAAATAATAAAAATGCGACAGGGACGGTTCCTTATGGACCCGTCCCTGTCTTTATATAAACTTAACTCCACCCTGAACTTGTAAGCGATCACTTATTGATGCCTGCGCTTCTGTATACGAACTTCACCGCGCCGGTCATATCATCTGTCTTTTCCGTATAGGAATCATACTCTGCAGCAAGATCTTCAAGAGCACGGAGTCTTTCGAAAAGCTCTGCAGCATCGCCTTCTGCTTCAAGTATCTCATCGACTACAGCGTCAAGGTTTGCTTCGTCAAGCTTTGTTGAAAGTGTTACCGCACCGTCTTTTATCTGCTTTGTTGCATCGTCAACCTGTTTTGTTCCCTCGTATAACTTTCCGGCACCGTCAGCGAGCTGTGCTGCGCCGTCCTTTAACTGCTCAGCACCTGCCGCTGCCTTTGCTGCGCCATCTGTAAGCTGCTTTGAACCTGCGGTAAGTGCCGCATTGTTTCCTGCGATCTGCTTAGCGCCCGCAGCCGCTTTATCCACACCTGCGGTGTAATTCTCAAGACCAGTGCAGAAAGTATTAAGAGAATCAAGCTGAGCCTTTGCGGTCTTTACTGCTGTTACGGCTGCGGTGAGCTTTGCCGCTGTTTCCGAACCTGCGGGTACAAGAGCGATCTTTTCGGAAAGTGCCGATGCAGTCTTATCAAGAACTGCGGAATAGTTTTCTCTTGTGAGCTCGGGAACCTCAATCCCCGCTGCCGTAAGCTGTGAATAAGCTGACTTTAATGAACTGTTAAGAACTGCCTGTCCACCCGCAACAAGTGTTTCACTGTTTGCGGAAATAGTATTTAAGCCTTCGGAAACCTTCTCAACACCTGCGGTGTACTTATTAAGGCTCTCATCAAAGTTTGCAAGGCCTGCGGATAATGTATCTGTTCCTTCCGAAACCGCAGCAATACCATCAGATACTGTCTTGGCACCCTCGGCAAGCTGTCCTGCGGAAGCGGAGAGTTTTTCTGTTCCTGCGGAGAGTTCTGTAAGTGCATCCGCAAGCTTTGCCGCACCATTCACAAGCTCATCGGTCTTTTCCTTAAGGCTGTCGATCTTTTCTCCCAGCGATGTCACATCAAGGGTTCCGCCAAGATCCGCATCCTTAAATACTTCGTTTGAAACAAGCGTTACTGTTGTGAGAAGTTCAAAATCGGTTGCATCGCACTCTATAGTAACTGTGCTTTCGGTATTCTTTGCATTTGCGGAAAGGCTTTCCTTAAGTCCCGGGAACGCTATGCCGAGAACCAGTGTATTGCTTCCGTCTCTTGAAACTCTTCCGTGATCAACAGAAACATTCTTAAAATTGTCGTTATTTAAGAGGACTGCACTCACTGCCGCGAAAGGAACATAAACCTCTGTATCCTTTCCTTTAACATCTACGGTTCTCTTTTCATTATTCGTATAATCAAACTTAATTGTTACGTGGCCGCTCTTTCCGGCAAGGTCTTCGGGAGCGATCTCGTTTCCGTCAAGTGTATATGTGATATTCACATCAACGGGAAGTGTGCCGTCTGCATTATTTGTTGTTATATCAGGATCTCCGTCCTCTTTGTTCACTATATCCGAAACGATCTGCTTATTAACATTTCCCGTAGCATCGGTTATTACATATACTGTCTCGTCTCTGTCAGGGATCTCAGCGTTTCCGCGAGTCTCAAGGGCATTCTCGATCTCTTCTCTCTTTTCCGATATCTTTTCGCTTACGGAATCTCCCGCTTTAGCTGTGATGCTGCCGGGCATCCATATGGAACCTGCCACCAGAGCCGCCGTAAGGGCTGTCATTGTAACGATCTTTCCTGTTTTCGTCTTCATAATGATTCCTTCTTTCTGTATTAGTGTGCACTAGCAACCTTCATATCAGGTGTGCCGCTTGTTTTCTTATTGTTTCTTACTGCCTTCATGCCTGCGGT
>JAEEGL011050112.1_pt1 | contig 16663 bp, 16 predicted proteins | sample 9134231 | NCBI WGS metagenome assembly JAEEGL01 (sample SAMN16246548, study PRJNA631951) | gut metagenome | biome: gut microbiome; feature: rumen; material: fiber-attached | host: Bos | place: Iran: Karaj | collected 2018-10 | reverse complement strand
TTCAGGATTTTCTTCCAGAGCGGCATCTTGGAAGCCGCCGCTTCCTTAACCTCTGCTTTTGTTGCTGCAGTCAGTCCGGTGACCGCCAAAAATTCGTCATAGACCTTGTTGACGGTTCCAGTTCCGATTATAAGCTGGAGCTGACCGTTTGAGTCGAACAGACCCTTGACTCCTTCGACTTCTTCCAGTGCTTTGGTGTCGATCTTGCTGTTGTCTGCAATTACGAGCCGGAGTCTGGTTGCACAATGTGCCGCACTGATGATGTTCTCTTTCCCGCCGAGATGGGAAAAGATTTCCTCAGCGCATTTACGATAATCCAATGCCATTCTATATACCCCTCTTAAAATGATAAAACCGTGGCGCTTTGGCCAGGATAAACTGATCGGTCAATTCGCCACGGTGATGATTGATTTTATTGTATATGACTGACGGATAAAAGTAAACTGCAGCAGCTGTTCCGGTGTACGCCATTCTTTCTCTCATTCGGCGATTTTGCATTTCCCGCATACAAGAATCTTTTCGATCGGAACCCCGAAAACAGCGGACAGAATCAGAAGGTTATCGACAGTCGGAAGGCAGATTCCGCTCTGCCATTTGTATATCGCCTGGGGATTCGCAAATCCCAAGATCCGTTGCAGTTCCCGGACTGTCATCCCTTTTTTCACCCTCAGATTCATTATGTTGACTCCAGTCGCTGTCAGGTCAACAACGGGTATTTCAGAACACATATTCTCCTCCTTGTGAAGATCTCAACCGTATCTTCCTTATCTCACCTCCCGTACTGCGATTTGTTTCCATACAAAAAGCCGTCTGTCGACAAGACAGGCGGCAGATCATTTTTTGGACTGACCCTTTCAAGCCAGGTCCCCATAAGCCTTATCCAGTCGGGAGCAATTATCGGGCATCATCATTTCAGGGCAGACTACGCCCTTCCACATCGAACGACGGCGTACTGAATAACTGTAGCGCATCTTTCCTATTGCTCCTTTCTTTCATCTATTCATTACTGTAGCAGATTCAGAAAACTCATTTCAATGAACCTGCGGTTGAATTCTTACAGGAATACGGTTGTTTCTTCAAGGGGCTTGCGATCCTCATGCCTCGCAGACGGTCCCATGTCCGGATATCCGACCGGAAGCAGAAAAACGACATGCTCCGATTCAGGGAGATTCAGAGTTTCTCTGACGACAGCCTCATCGAACATGTTCACCCAACAGCTTCCGATTCCAAGCGACGATGCTTCAAGCATCAGATGCGTTCCGACAATCGAAGCATCCTGATCGCCTGAATTGCGTGAATAGTCATCCGCTCTGTGGAAGACCAGAGAATCTTCGTATGCAACTACAAATACCACAGGAGCACCATATAGGCAGGGAGAGGCATCGCCTAGACGTTTCATCAATCCACTGTCTCTGACAACATAAACGCGCTGGGGCTGGCTGTTTTTGGCTGTAGGTGCGATCCTGCCCGCCTCAAGGATCTTCATCAGCTTTTCCTCTTCGATGGGATCGGCTTTAAACTTGCGGACGGAATAACGTCCTCTCATCTGCTCCAACATCTTCCTGCTCCTCCTGAATACTGTGTGATACTGCAGCAATGTTTCAAAGATACTTATTCCGTATCTTCATCCTTCTCTATAGCGGTAACAGCGATATGCAGTTCCTCGAGCTGCTTATCTGTTACGACAGACGGCGCGCCCATCATGATATCCTGCGCCTTTTTATTCATCGGGAAAGGAATGACTTCTCTGATTGTCTCCTCTCCGGAAAGAAGCATGACCATGCGATCCACACCGGGAGCGATACCGGCATGAGGTGGCGCTCCGTAGCAGAATGCATTGTACATAGCAGGGAATTTGCTCTTAACATCTTCTTCTCCAAGCCGTACCATCTCAAAAGCTTTGATCATGATCTCCGGATCATGGTTGCGGACTGCACCGGATGACAGTTCAATACCATTGCAGACCAGGTCATACTGCTCCGCCATGATCGACAGCGGATCAATCTCCCCCCTTTCTGCCTTGAGAAGCGTTTCCAGTCCGCCGGATGGCATAGAGAAGGGATTGTGGCAGAATTCGATCTCTCCGGATTCCTCACCGATTTCGTACATCGGGAAATCAACTACCCAGCAGAACGCATACTGCTCTTTATCCATATGTCCGGGAACGCTTGCTCCAAGAATCTTGATCAAGACACCGGCAGTTTTCTGGGCGGCAGAGCGTTCACCGGCACTGAGGGCAACAAATGTCCCGTTCTCAAGGCCAAGCCGCTCTTTCAGCAGTTCTTTCTTTTCTGCGAGGAACTTGGAAATGCCTCCAACGAACTCACCGTTTTCGTCCACACGGAACCAGTACGCCTTATATCCGGACTGGACTTCCGCTTCCGCAAGATACTTATCGATCTGTTTCCTTGTTCCCTCAAATCCGGATACCGGGATAGCCTTGATCACTGCATTTTCGAAAGGCCCGAATCCGCAGTCTGACAGAAGATCCGTCACATCGGAGATGCGTAGGTCGATCCTGAGGTCAGGCTTGTCGGAGCCGAATTTTTCAAGCGCTTCCAGATATGGGATACGAACAAATGGTGCATCTGAGGCACGGTCATACGTTCCATACTTGGCAAAAATCGGAGGCAGTACATCTTCCAGAACCGCGAAAACATCATCCTGAGAAGCAAACGCCATCTCCATATCCAACTGATAGAACTCGCCGGGAGATCTGTCTCCTCTGGCGTCCTCGTCCCTGAAACAGGGAGCAATCTGAAAATAGCGGTCGAAACCGGACACCATCAGAAGCTGTTTGAACTGCTGAGGCGCTTGAGGAAGCGCATAGAATTTCCCGGGGTGCTTTCTTGCGGGGACCAGATAATCACGCGCTCCCTCGGGAGAAGAAGCCGTGAGGATCGGTGTCGTGATCTCAAGGAATCCGTGTGCCGTCATAGCCTGCCGAAGAGCCGCCACAACATTGCAGCGCAAAATAATATTTTTCTTTACTTCAGGATTTCTCAGGTCCAGATACCTGTATTTGAGTCTTGTCGTCTCATCCGCATCGCGGCTGTGGTTGATCTCGAAAGGCAGTTCATTGTACCTGCATTTGCCAAGGATCTCGACGGAATCCGGCACGACCTCGATATCACCAGTCGCCTGTTTCGGATTTCTGGAACTCCGTTCACGGACAGTACCAGTCACAGAGACTGTGGATTCCTTCACGATATCCCGGAACGTCCGTATCATATCATCCGATTCCGCAACGACCTGAGTCGTCCCGTAGAAATCCCGGATGACAGCAAACGCGAGATTGGCAGAAACGACACGAAGGTTCTCCAGCCAGCCGCAGATCTTTACCTTTGCGCCGACATCAGAAAGGCGCAGTTCTCCACAAGTGTGGGTTCTGGATTGCATATTCTTTCTCCTCGATTCAATAAATCAACAGAAGGGCTGTTTTGATGAACTCCGCACCTGTCTGCAGCCCAATATGTGGGTATTATATCACAATCAAACAATAAGTGTGATTCTACTGTTCTTCATTCGGTCACTTCCAAATCAGCAACAGGCTGTTTCTCCAGAATACGGGTACATAATTCTTTCAAAACTTCCTGGTCCATAATGGCATAATCATGACCGCAGCCATCACCGATGATTTGCTCCACATCCACTCCGCCTGAGATCAGTTTATCGGCAAACAGCTGGAGAGTCGGATAGAAGATCTCGTGATTTCCGTAATACAGTGTCACATTCTTCAGCTGAGAAACATCGCCGTACAGTGGGCTCAGGTGATAGTCGCTCGGATTATCCCCCGCAGCCCATAATTGACCGTAAAGCCGGAGCATTCCGGCATCCAGCATGGTGTCCAGTTCCTGATACTTGTCCGTTTCAGGATGCGTGATCATCAAATCGACCCACGGCGATACCAAAACCAGCTGCCCGGGCTGTCCGGGTCCTTCTGTTCCCCTTTCGGCAACCTGCTCGCACAAGCCGGCAGCAAGTGCGCCACCGGCGGAGTCTCCCATCACAACTACATGATCCGGTCCGTACAGCAGACACATCTGATAATACAGTGCCTCCAGAATCGGATAAGTATGTGTGTAGTTGAAGCCGGTCAGCAAAGGATAAAGCGGTACGATCACGTCATATCCTGTCTCAAGTGTGATCGTTTTCGTCACAGGATAATAGAAACTGTTGTCGTATTGTCCCATATATGCTCCGCCATGGATATACAGCACAGCATCCTTTGCGTTTTTTTCAGACGCCAGCGTCAGAACGCGTATTCCCCAGAACCTGCCCTCAGAGAGGCTGATTTCTTTTTCCCCTTTAGGGAACTCATAGGGATTATGGTCCATCAAAAACGATTTGTCATCAATCAGTTTGGAGAAGGAAGCCCTTTCTTCAACCGGTTCAGGTTCAGGTTCCGGCCCGGGTTCGGGTTCTGGTTCAGGTTCCGGCTCTGGCTCGGGTTCCGGCTCCGGTTCGGGTTCCGGCTCTGGTTCGGGTTCCGGTACCAGACCGAGAAAATCGATGATCTCACTGACAGCCATTTCAATCTGTACTTCAGCGCTGATCACTGCCTCTCCGTCACCCCTCTGACTGCCATAACTGCCAAACTGTGCGTGATTGCCTCCGGGAATCACATATTCAATGCTGTCCTCCGGCCAGTCCTCGCGTGCTTCCTTATACTGTTTTTTATTGAGGACTGTATCCCTTGATCCGTAAAGTGAAAGCAGACGCATCTCCTGAGGCAACGGCTCATTCGGATATGCAGCCAGCAGGATCACGCCCTTGATTACTTCCTCATGTTCTCCGGCGTATCTTCCCGCTACAACCCCTCCAAGAGAGTGTCCTGACATATACCAGGATGTGTAATGCTTCGTTTCGAGCACTTTGCCTGCTGCCTCCACATCAAACAGCGCAAAATGTGCAGGCATATCCAGCAGGAAAACATCCGCTCCTCTTTCGGACAACGCGCGCATCAGCGGAGCGTAAGCAACAGTTTCCACTTTGGCACCGGGATAAAAAATGATTGCTGTTTCTTCCCCGGGGCCGTTAAAAAAGTATCCGTAGTCCTCTCTGGAAACCGATACCTCTTCGGTATCCAGAAGCGCCAGTTCAGCGGTTTCATCCGCGTGATAGTAAGAAGAGAAATATACGGCACCTACTCCCAGAGACAGTAATGTCCCGATCAGGAAAGCACCGATGGCACGCAAAAACCAGCGGTGTCTCTTCCCGCTGTTCTTCTTTCCGGTAAGCACCCGGACAATCAGCCAGCCGAGAAGGTAGCACGCTACCAGTGCCAATAATGCGAATGCGACTTCGAGAGCTTTCATTCTTCTCCTTTTTTCATAGGTGATTTCAAATGTACGACTATTATACAACAGGAGTCTTCTCATCTCTATCGACGATTTGTTAATTCTGTTTCTCCATGTCTGTCAATAAAAACCAAAAATGACGCAGCAAAAAACTGCGTCATCTTTGAATTAAAAATATATCAGGAAAGAGAGCCAGTCCGTTTAGGTCATTGCCTGTCACAAAGCAATTTACTCACACCGGTATTATTCTCCGCTCACATGAATCTGACAGGCCTTCATCGTCGCAAGCGCATGAGCGTGGCTCTCCGGGGTTACGCCGGCACAGCACCGGGCGTCGACGGAGATCGGCACCTCAGGCATCATCGCTTTCAGCAGCAACGCATTTGAAACGACACAGATATCAGTACAGAGCCCGATGAGTTCCAGTTCCAGTTCCTCTTTTTCGGCGATCGTTTTCAATGTCTCCCCCAGAAGAACACTGCCAAAAGTCGGTTTCTCGAACCGTTCTGAACCTTCCGACAATTCAGCAATCACCGGGTTAAGGTTCCAGCCTTGCGTTCCGCGGACACAGTGCACAACAGGAAGGTTCTTTCCTTCCTGAGTATTCATATAATCTTCGCTATGCGTATCCAGCGTGTAAATAACATTTTCTTTAGGATACGATCTGATTTTCTTCGCCACTGCGGGAATGATCTGCTGTGCTTCCGGTGTTCCGAGTGCACCGTCAACAAAATCATTCTGCATGTCAACGACGATCAGTATTCTTCTCATTATTCAGCCTCCTCCAAAGTCTTCAGCATCTGTGCAGGATTCTCCGCCGCCTTGACTTTATCCATTGCTTTTATGATAACACCATTCTCATCGATCAGATAAGTGGTGCGCACGACACCCATCGAGACCTTCCCGTAATTCTTCTTTTCCTTCCAGACGTCATACATCTGAAGAACCTCTTTTTCGGGGTCAGCAAGAAGCGTGAACGGCAGACCATACTTCTCCTCGAACTTCTTGTGAGAGGCAACGGAATCCTTGCTGACGCCAAGTACCACCGCCCCCTTTTCACGGAACAAAGGATATAGTTCACCGAAGTTGCAGGCCTGTTTGGTGCATCCGCTGGTCATATCCTTTGGATAGAAATAGAGAACCACTTTTGACCCTGCGAACTCCGAGAGTGATCTCATGATTCCGTTCTGATCCGGAAGAGAAAATTCCGGAGCCTTTGTGCCGACTTCCAGCATCTCAGATACCTCCTTGAATAATAATATTCAAACTAACTCAATCATATATTTATGCGCTTCAATCCAGAATATCTGTGACCACGTCAACGATATCTTCCGCCGCGCTCTTCCCCTCCGAATGTTCGTATGCACCTGCTTCTTTGTCCAGAGCGTCTCTGATTGCCTGAACATCACTCGTCAGTCCGGCAGCTCCCGCCAGTGTGTCAAAGCCAAGAACACCGGCGATATCCCCGATGATCGTAGAGGCATCGCTGAAACCAATCTCGTCATCCTCTTCGATTACGGTCTTGATATCCCGTCCTGCCACATAAGCGTCCAAAACCGCGGAAATCACAGGGATCCCGAGCAGATCCGCCACCGCGCCGATGTTGGAAAGGGATTCATCCGACTTTACATTCGGTTTCAGTACCGGAAGAACCAGATTGGTCAGAACGATACTGGGCTTACTGTCCGGATCCATAACACCTGTAATAAGTTCCTCGCTCCGGTACGATTCCAGCAGCGGCGCGTTTTTCGCCGCAACCGCCGGATCCATCAAAAGAGCAAAACGAAGTTCATTCTCTTCTTCTTCGCTTTCTTCTGTCTCCGCTTTTTCCGGGGTCTCCGCAGAATTCTTCATTTCACCGGTTTCAGGTATTTCAGCTGGCTCGGCAGGTTTCTCTTCAGCAGACCCCGCCGCTTCCTTCAAAGCTGGAAGTTCCAGCAGCAGTTCTTCACTGCACGGATCTAGAAGGACCAGATCCGGTCCGTTCTCCGCAATATCTGCTGCCAATGCGTCCATCTTGCCTCTGGAAACCTGAAGGAATTTCTTTCCCTTCAGCTTTTTGACCAGTTCCTCGTTTTCAGAAACAATCAGCACGCTTCTTGTGCCGAATGACGGTTTAAATAACTCACGCGCCACATTCCCGGCAAGTTTCATTCTGCGTTTCCGATAGAAGAAATAGGCAATTCCGCCCAGAACAGTTGCTCCGCCGCCGCCGGCAATAATAACCGGGAGAGGACTCTTCTTCGGAATCGTCTGTATGATACGGTCGCCGCAATTTCTGCAGGTCTTGGACTCCAGCCCTTCTGCAAATATCGTAGGTGCTTTTTCCAACGTCCACTCCTCAGGATAGTCATGCCCGATCGGTTCGAGATCCTTCGGAAGAACAACACCGCACCGTTTGCATTTCGCTTCCTCGCGCCCTTTTGCCGTGCAAGTGGGTTCCAGTACTGTCTGATATGGACCCGGATCATGTCCCAACGCGGGGATTATTATCGTGATCAGTTCGCCGCAATTCTTGCAGACGCCTTCCTCTTTTCCTTCAGCCGTACAGGTTGCATCTGTTTTTTCATAATCCACGTCGTGTCCAAGCGCTTCCAGCACTTTTTCGATGCGGTCTCCGCAGCGGGAACAGACAGACGCCTCCAGTCCTTCCTCCTCACATGTCGGTTCCTTTTCGACTGTTGTTTTGTAATCATGCCCCAGCGCGGGAACAGTCTTCGTGTAACTGTCGCCGCAACGGGAACAAGTGTAACGGCTCGTACCATCTTCCAGACAGGTTGCCGCCTTCAGGGTTGTGACCTGATAATTATGCCCCAGAGCAGGAATCTCAGAGAGATAAGAACTGCCGCAACGATCGCAGATATACCGGTCCGCTCCAGGCGCCGTACAGGTAGGCTGGCTCTCATGCGTCACAGACCATGCATGACCCAACGCTGCTCTGCCGTCCTCCTTGGTCGCTCCGCACCGCGAACAGACGAGGTGATACTCCGCAGGCTGTGTACAGGTAGGCTCGTGTCCGGATACGATCTTAAAATCGTGTCCGAGCGCTGGAAGGGTTGCATCGATCATATTTGAACATGTCGTACACCGTACTAAAGCAGACCCAGTACCTGTACATGTAGCCGGTACCAGAAGATCCAAAATCACACAGTTCCTATTCGCATGGCAGTCTCCGCAATAGGCCTGAACAGTATCCCCGGGCTGATAGGGATCGGCAGCATGAACATCCCATGCATGATTATGGAAGTTCAGTCCGTCCATGCCCGCAAATATCGCCAGCACGAACAAAATTGCAAACCACTTTTTTTGTCTGCTCATGTCAGTACCTCCTATATCGGCAAGCGTTCCAGTCCATATACCCTCTTTTCTGTAGTGTACCGAAAAGCAGGGATACCGTCAATCTAACTGAATTGCTGAGTGAAGCCTCACACGACTGAAGTCACGAGAATGCGCCTGTTATGTTTCAAAGGAAAAAGGACCTCCGAAGAGGTCCTGAATAACAACGAGCGAACGCCTGTTTTTTCAGTCTTCCACTTCCAGGCGTCCTTCGACCCCGAAGCCAAGATGCTTGTTCTCTTTGAAGTATTCCAAAAGCGTCTGTACGTCACTGGTCGTCAGGACGATCGGCGCTCCGTTCGCTTTGACTTCCTCGTAAGAGAGGTTGAAGAATTCCGGAAGATTGTTGTAATGGAACTCCTGGATACCGACCGTGAAGATCGCATCATCCGCAATCTCTTCCCCCTGGTATTCACATTTCAGCAGTTCGTGCCGTGACTTGGAATAGACTACGTGCCAATCCTTGGACAACTGGTAGAATTCGGTGTGGTCTCCCAGCCATGCCTCATCCCTATAAATGAACAACAATGCTTTCTTCAACTGAGCCCCCGTCAACTTGACACCGTAGGACTTTCCGTCGTAAGGATAGCACTCCGTGAAATCCTGAAGCGTGACGATTGGTCCCATATGACTTTTCCGGACAGAACCGGAACCCATGAAAAACAGATCAACGCCCAGACTGTCCCTCATCGCATCGGCAAACACACCGCCGAGTTCCGTTTGGATCCAGCGGCTGTGGTGATCCAGTTCGTAGTCGAAGTTAGCCACGACTTTGGCATATTTGAGGTCGGTCTTCGCCTTGATGGAACCGATCAGTTCCTCCATGCGAGCATCCCGTGGGCAATTCTCTTCATTGATTGGCACCGCCGTCCACATATAGGAATCGATCCGGTCATTCACCGTATCCACGATCAGGTCGAAACGTCCGATCTGATCCGTTCCGGTGCCCGCCTGAACAATCATGATGCCGTTGACGATCGCAGGTTCTGTCAGGAAAGTATGGGAGTGCCCACCGATGATGATATCGATACCCCAGGAAGGGTCAATGAGCTGAGCGAGCTTTTTGTCCTCCTCAAATCCGATATGCGTCAGCAATACTGTGAGGTCGATATCGAGGCCGTTATAGCCATTGCAGATCTTTTCGATCTCCTGAGCAGCCTCCTGAATTCCGATAAAGGAACCGATCACGTTCTCGCCTTTGGTCTGCGAAATGACTTCTTCAGTAATAATCCCGATGAAAAGGATCTTCATCCCGTCGATTTCCATGATATAGCAGGGCTGGAAGAGACGGGTGTCGTTCTGCTTGATGTAGAGGTTTGCATTGATGATTGGGAAGGTCGCCATTTTTTCCAGAAAGAGCAAATGCGCGACGCCGTAATCCGTCTCATGGTTTCCAAGCGTGACCACGTCCGGCGCAAGCAGGTTCACAATCTGGATCGTGGAGAGGCCAAGGAACTCGCTGTCGATAACGGAGCCACGGAACATATCCCCGGCTATCGCATAGATCACGTTAGGATCTTCATTGCGGCATTTGGTGAGATAGCCGGACAACATCGAAACGCCGCCGGTCAGTTTTTCGTTGACCTTGTCTTCCAAAAAGTCGCCATGCATATCGTTTGAATGCAGCAATGTGACCTTTTTGAACCGCTCTGTGGGTTTCTCGTTCAGTCTTCTGTACTCCATTCCGGTCATATTCCTCCTTTTTTGTGTTGTAGCATCGATTTTTCCGCGCCGTTACGACAAATATCAGGTGATTAGTTTAATTATATAATGACATGGAATTGCATTCAATTCACAGTCATATCGGAACAGACTTATCGATTTCTGCCGTTCTTCAGCTGTTGACCTCCTGCAGTTTAGCTTTAAATGCCACTACTCGAGGCGTGCGCAGTTCATCAAAACGGATAACATAGGCGTTCCGGTCCAAATCGACCGCTTCAATCGTCCCCAATCCCAGGTATTCATGTTTAACACGTGTTCCTTCCGGCAACAGCATTTTTTCCAGATCTTCGGGGAGATACGACTCCTGATACGCGATATATTCCCTGGCATCCCTGATCAGCCCTTCCGCCGGTTTTGCAGAATACTCCAGCAATTCCCGGTCGATATCGAGCACAAAACGGGAAGGATAGCGGGGCGAACCGTCATGATTTCTTCCCTCCGCAGCAGTCAAAGCAAGTTCCTTCTCAGCTCTGGTCATCGCGACGAAGGCCAGCCTTCGTTCTTCCTCCATACCCTGAAGGTCCTTCGTCCTCCGTGACGGGAAGATTCCCTCGTTCATTCCCGCAAGGAAAACAAAAGGAAACTCCAGACCTTTTGCGGCGTGGATCGTCATTAGTTTGACCTGATCGGAAGTATCCGGTGTATCGCTGTTCGTAAAGAGAGCAACGTGCGCAAGATAATGCGCCGCGGTCGCCTCTTCCCCGCACGTCGCCTCATATTCATAAATCGACTGTTTGAGTTCCGCCAGATTGTCCAGTCTGTCCTGCGCTCCTTCCGTCCGGAGCATCGCTTCGTATCCGCTCTCATCCATCAGTTTCGAGAGCAGTTCCGAAACAGGCCAGTCGCCATAGGTATAGGTATAGGATTCTATCAGCCGTACGAACCGCAATGCTTTCGTGCCCTTGATCAGTTCATGATCCATATTTCTTTTCAACGCATCATACAGGGAGCAGCCGTCCTTCTGGGCGGTTTCCTCAAGGAATGCCATACGGCGCTGTCCCAGATTCCGTTTCGGATTGTTTGCGATCCTCCGGAACGAGAGATCGTCCTGAAGGACAACCATTCTAAGGTAACTCAGCGCATCCTTGACCTCTGCCCGTCCAAAAAACGGTACACCACTATAAATGTGATATGGGATCTTTTCCTTGAGCAGTGTTTCTTCGATCGCTCTGGAAACGTAGTGAGCACGATACAAGACCGTCATGTCCCGGTATGGGACGCCTTTTTCCTCTTTCAGTTCTCTGATCTGATCGGCGATCCATTCCGCCTCTTTATCCGTATTTCTTGCCCAGAAGAACCTTGTTTTCCGCTCAGACGGGTTGTTCGCGATCAAGTCCTTCGGTATTCTGTGCTGGTTTCTGGAAATCAGTGAATTCGCTACAGAAATGATCTCTGGAGAAGAGCGATAATTCCGGACCATCATGATCGTCCGCACATCCGGAAATCTTCTGTCGAAATCCAGCAGATACTTGACGTTGGCTCCTCTCCATGTATAGATCGTCTGATCCGGATCCCCAACGATAAACAGATTCCGGTGATAGTCACACAGGACCTCCATGAGTTCATACTGCAATCCATCGATATCCTGGAACTCATCGATCATGATATACTCAAGCCGTTTTTGCCATTTCAGACAGATTTCCCTGTTGTTCCGGAAGATGTACAGTGTGAATTTGATCAGATCGTTGTAATCCAGTCCGAAGCACTTTTTCTGCTGGTAGAGGTAGCCATAGAAAATGATATCGTCAGTCCCTTTGGCATTCAGGTATTTCTCGTGCAGAGCGTCGAGGGACTGCCCGATCAGGTCGTGATAGTATTCGGGCCTGCGGAACAGTTTCTGCATCTCGATCATGTCTCGCGCATCTGAGAACGTTTTGTCCCTGAGCGTCAGTTCCCTTTCCTCATAAATCGTGCGGAGCATCGAATCGATATCGCTGTTGTCCAGCACAAGAAAACTCTTCGGGTACTGGACAGCGTTGCTGTCTTCCTGCAAGACAGACACACAGAACCCGTGGAATGTATTGATATATCCGGTATCCTGATCTCCTATTAGATTATGGATGCGTTGCCGCATTTCATTTGCCGCCTTATTTGTGAAGGTGACGCAGAGTATATGTTCGGGAAGTACACCCATCTCGTTTACGAGAAAGGCAAACCTGTGAGTCAGTGCGCGTGTCTTTCCAGACCCTGCACCGGCGATGACACGGACAAAACCTTCCGTCGTCGTTACGGCCTCCAGTTGTTCTTTGTTCAGCAGCATATCCATCGGGAACCTCAAAAAATGAATCATATGTTTCCATTATACTGGTTTGGTTCTGAATTGGTAGTACGTTTATTTAATAAAGCCCCGTACGGAGACGGGGCTTTTAAACAATCCAAGAAAACAGATTACTGATTATATCCGTGGACTTTGGCAAGCAGTCTGTACGGATACCCATTTGCACAAAGCGGGAAGTTCTTCTGGTCATTGGTATTCCCGTTGACCAGGAAGTCGACAATCTCACCGTTCCCGTTGCGAACAACCTTCCGTAAAATCACGACATGAGGGCAGTCGTCATAAGTACCGCCTTCCGAACTGACATAAATGATGTCGCCTTCCTCACCAAGCCAGAAATTTATGCCCTGCTCAACGACCATTTTCGGCGGATCCGCTGTGTCTTCCAGATATTTCTGGAAATAACTGATCCGGATAAAGCTGTACACGAAGCCCTGCGCAGCATCACTGTGATCTTCCGTCAGACTGTAATTCTTCCACTGATTCGACCCGGTATGGTCGATCGGTATGCCGCCAGCATGAAGGACCTGTGAAACATAGTTCATGCAATTGCTTTCATAGTCCGGATAATTCCAGCTGCGGCTCAGACTGAACTGATCTGCATAAGCGATCGCAGCATCACGGTCATATGCGACACCTGCCGTCTTCTGTGCGGGCTGAGCAACACCCAGATTCACATCGCCGCGCGCTTCGTCTGAAAGCGCCATCTGCTCCGCATACGTCTGAAGAAGGTCTTCATACCTCTGGTCTAGCACAGATTTGTAATCGTCACCCAGAACGAGTTCTTCATCGTCAAAGTAGAGATAGAATCCTTCCTCGTGATAAACCTGGACCAGTTCTCCGTCATAATCAAAATAGAATTTGCTCAGGATATGATGCTGTCTGGATTCCTCACCCTCAAGCCCATGGAATTTCAGCGTGCTGTCTTCATAGACCCTGACACAGAGCAGATCGCCCTCGTATTCCGTGCGGTCGATCGTCAGATCGAAAGAACAGTCGTCAAGATAAAGGGAAATCGGTGCCATTTTTCTGGTCTCAATCAGATAATCAAGTCCCTTCTGGAATTTGTATGCATAGATATCTCCGTCTCCGCCGAAGAATCCAGTCATATCACGGGCATCGAGATATTTGATGGATCTGTAGAATTCATTGTAAAACGCAATGATCCTGTCAACGCGACGCTGGATCAGGCTGACATTATTCGCGACCGTACCTTCATAATGATAGTCGTCTTCGACCACGCGAACTGTCTGATGCGCCACGCCGGTATTTCCGCTGCTGTCCGTAGCGGTATAGACCACGTCATAATCGCCCGCTCTGTCCGGTTGTATGCCCTCTGCGATCTTCACACTGACCTCCTGATCATAATTATCCAGTGCTATCACACTGGAAGTGTCAAGCTGCGTGCCCACAGGCACCTGAAGATAATCCGGTCCGTACAGCACGACAGAGGGTGGCGTAACGTCCACCACATGGATCGTTCTCGTCACATTCTGGAAAAATGACTTGTACTCCAGCTGATAATCTCCGATTTTGGTCGTGTCGTAACTGCCCTCCACATCGAGTTTCGCCCCTGTAAGACGGTTAGTCGCACCGGGATCGATATAATTCTCAAAAACAGGAACAGTTACTTCTTCCTCTCCGTTGAGAACCACAAAAACCTGAACATGCCGGAGAAGATAGACCAGCATGCTCAAAGCGATCAGACATCCTGAGACAATAAAAAAATATTTATGCCAAGCTTTCTTTTTCATCGAACTGCAAACCTCCGTTCCCCTTCTTTTTCGGGAAGGACCGCACTCTCTATACTATCGATCTCACCGAATCTGGACTGTTTCAGCCGGTCGATCATTTTATCCAGTGACTGAGCATCGCCCTGGGCTTCCATCAAAACCGTTCCATCCCATTGATTTTCGACCCAGCCTGTAATCCGATACTCACGGGCAGCCATGACCGCTCGATATCTGAATCCGACTCCCTGAACCATGCCACGAAACACATACCGCTTGCGCATCTGTCTGCCACCTCAAAACACTATATAGAACATGATACCAGTTTTTTCGCAAAACTCAAAATGCGCCCGGAAACTGCAACTGAACCGTTCCAGTCATTGACCAGCGGAGTAAAATAATATTTAAGATAATAATAACGTTTGGCGGTTTGAGAGATGGAACATGCTGTTTTTTTCGATCAGCTGATCAACACTCAGCAACGCGCGCTGGATGCTGCCCTGCTGTATCAGGTGCTCGGCAGGAAAGCAGAAATCCCGAAAGATGCCGATGTCTTTCATTCGGTTTCAGCCCGCATTCTTCATCATGCTTCTCTTCTGCGGTCGATGACGGGAGAGGAACTCCGTCCCAAAAAGTGGAAAAGCCTGATGATTCCTTTTTTGTTCTCTGCCCTTGGGCGCAAGCGGGTGATCCCACTTCTGGCCATGGGGAGATATCTGGAGCACCAGCGATGTGAAATCCTGGGAAGACGCTACAAGATCCTGAAGCAGATCTGTTCCGAGGAGAAAAAACTCGGCCAGAACATCGCGGCGCTGATGTACTGACTATTTCATGGAAAAACGGCCTCTTTAAGGCCGTTTTTTTCGTTTCAGAGAATCTGTCTAAGCTGTGTATAGGAACCATCTCGCAATTCTGTCATAAACAGTGCACAGTTCCCGACTTTGGCATCCCAGGGAATGCTTTTCCCGTCCCTGTTCAGGTTCGATAGCATTGCCCTGATCGTCACGCCGTGCGCAACACAAAGAATGCTCGCCCCACCATTGACTGTTTTCAGGTGATCCAGAAAATCCTTCGTCCTCTCAAGGACCTCTTCCGGACTTTCCGCCCCTCCGGGGACCATACCTTTCGGTGCACGGCGGATCAGATCGAAGACATCATCCGGGATATGCTCGAACCGCTTTCCTTCATAATCGCCGAATCCCATTTCGATCAACCGCCGGTCAACAAGAATATCGGATCTGTCCTGTCCGGTCACGATCTCTGCCGTTCTGAGCGCGCGCACGAGCGGGCTGGAAAAGACCATGTCGAATCCGATCCCTTTTTCCCGTATTCTTTTCCCGGCATTCTCCGCCTGTCTGACCCCCGTGTCATTCAAAGGAATGTCGATCCATCCCTGCATTTTCATTTCCAGATTATAATCCGTCTCTCCATGCCGCAAAAAATACAGTGTCATTTTATTCCTTCCCAAAGTTTTTTTCTTCCAGTGTATCCAGAATGGCTTCGCATCCTTTTCTTATTTCCAAATATGCCGTTTCAAAATCGCCCGTATACCACGGATCCGAAACATCCGCGTCAATGCCGCAAAATGATAGAATCTTAACCGTTTTGCCATCGAAATCACTGCCGAACCGAGAATGAAGATCCCTCAAATTCCGCTCATCCATGACAACGACCAGATCCGCAGCATCCATATCCTCCCTGCTGACCTTGCAAGCCTTATGTGGCAGATATTCGATGCCGTGCCTTGCAAGAACCCTTTTGGCAGGCGGATAGATATCGTTACCCAGTTCTTCCGAAGAAACTGCCATAGACCATATCTTGTAGAGATCAGATAAGCCTCTGTTCAAAGCCATATCACGGAAAATCATCTCCGCCATAGGACTTCTGCAAATGCTCCCATGGCAGATGAACAACACCTTCATTAATCTGTTTTGCTTCATCACAATAATCTCTGTCGCTGCTTTTTCTTTTCACAGAATGATATCATATCATGGCATACAAGTTGTATTCCAGTTTTTCCGTACCGATCTTATCATTCGCGGTGCAAATAACAGGGACAAGTCAGCATATCCGGCAATATACAGTCCCAAAAACGAGTGTGCTAAAATAGTATAAACAGACGCCGGAGGAAAGCAAATGTTAACTCAAAGCCGTTACGAAGAACTGATTCGGATCTCCATTGAAGAAGCAGACGCCGCCATATGCCGGGGCGACGAACCGTTCGGCGGTGTGATCTGCGACAGCGACGGAGACATTATAGTTCGAGACGGAAACCGCGAAAACACAGAACAGAATCCGAC
>JAEEGL015998533.1_pt1 | contig 16664 bp, 15 predicted proteins | sample 9134231 | NCBI WGS metagenome assembly JAEEGL01 (sample SAMN16246548, study PRJNA631951) | gut metagenome | biome: gut microbiome; feature: rumen; material: fiber-attached | host: Bos | place: Iran: Karaj | collected 2018-10 | reverse complement strand
CCCTCGACCGTGCCCACGTGGGTCTCGACTACTTCGATGCTTCTATCAATCGCATCGGTGCTTACATCGTGGGTAGCCGCGCCACGCAGAAGTGCATCCTGCAGGCTCTGCTCGAGCCGAAGGCTAAGCTGCGCGAGTATGAGGACAACGGTCAGTACTTCGAGCGCCTCGCCCTCATGGAGGAGGCCAAGTCGATGCCATTCGGTGCCGTGTTCGACTACTTCAACCTGAAGAACAACGTGCCCGTAGGCGAAGAGTACATCGCTGCCATCCAGCAGTACGAGAAAAACGTTACCTCGAAGCGCTAATCTTTGCGCTCCGCAACGTTTCTAACCAAATAAAACCAGTTATCATGCTGGTTTTATTTGGTTTTTTCGTACCTTTTGCTCAATTCATTTGGCATTTTGCTTGCTAAATCGTACCTTTGCAGCCGTTTTTAAATTCACATCATGTACAAACCAAACTTTCAGAAGCGCGAGGTGCTCGTATTCCGCCAGTTTCAGCGGAAGGGCTACTCACTCTTTGCCTGTCTGGGACGCGAGGTCGTGATCTCGGTGCTGAGTGTAGCAACGCTCTCGGCATCGAAGGCTGCCACCATCAGCGATGAGGTGTGGCGAACGACCGACTCCTTGCAGATAGCCAAAGAGGTGTGGCTGGGTGACGTAGGCGTCACCGGCTCGCGAAGTCCCCTGACCAAGAGTCAGGCGGTGAGAATGGTAACTGTACTGACGCGTGACGACATTCAGCAGGCGGCAGTACAAAGTGTCAACGATTTGCTCAAGATGGCCGTAGGCATCGACGTGCGACAGCGAGGCGCATTAGGCAGCCAGACCGACATCTCCATCCGAGGCGGCACTCAGGAGCAAATCACCATCCTGCTCAATGGCATCAACATCTGTGACCCACAGACGGGCCACAACGTGATGGACCTGCCCGTTCAGCTCAGCGAGATCGTGCGCATAGAAGTGCTCGAAGGCCCCGCAGGCCGTACCTTCGGCACCTCATCGCTCGTGGGAGCCATCAACATTGTGACGATAAAGAGGGGTGAGAGGAAAGAGGTAAGTGGTGAGAAAGGAGAAATAATAGGTGAGAAGAAGGCTCTTTCGGTAGAGATGAACGCAGAAGCAGGCTCCTACGGCTATGCGAAAGCATCATTCGTCGCCCAGCATTCTGCTCATCGCTCACCTTTTCTTTCCCAACTCTCAGGAAGCTATGCCCGCAGCGATGGCTACAGCCGTTCGAAAGCGGGCAACCTGAACACCGACTACAGTGGTGCCAAGGGTTTCTATCAGGGACAGTATGACGATGGGCAGGTGAGCGTCAGCTGGCACATGGGACTGGCCGACAAAGGCTGGGGATCCAGCACGTTCTACGCCTCGCCCAAATGGCAGGCCGACGAGCAGTATGAACACACGACAAAGCTACTGACAGCCCTGCAGGCAGAGACAAAGCAGGGCAAAGTACACTTTCGCCCCGCCATCTACTGGAACGAGCATCGCGACCGCTATGAGGGCTATCGCGACTGTCCAGACCTCATGAAATTCAATTACAACCGCTGCGATGTCTATGGCGCGAGCCTCAACAGCTGGTTCGACTCGCCACTGGGCCGTACCTCCATCGGCGCAGAACTGCGCAACGAAGACCTGGTGAGCACCAACCTAGGCGAACCCTTGTCGCGTACTCACTCCATCAGCGGCACAGATCTTGACTATACGCTGGGCATCAACCGCACAGTGATCTCAGCCCATCTGGAGCATAACGTGCTGCTCAAGCGAGCCACGCTGTCGGTTGGTTTCATCGCCACAAAAGACTCGTGGAGCGGCATGAACATGACCCTCTATCCAGGCATCGATGCGAGCTATCGACCCAACGACTGCTGGCGGCTCTTCGCCTCGTGGAACACGTCGCTACGACTGCCTACCTTCACAGAACTTTATTACAAACTGCAGGGTTATGCCGCCAACCCGCGACTGAAACCTGAAGAGATGCAGGCGGTGGAGATTGGCACACAGTTGAACACAGCGACCGTCAGCGCGAAGGTGGCACTCTACCACCATCACGGCACGAACATGATAGACTGGATCATGGACACGAGCCAAGGAACATCTGCCGTCTGGCAGAGCGTGAACCACACGAAGCTCAACTCTGTAGGACTGGAGGCCTCGACCTCAATAGACCTGCAGACTGCCCTACCCTCACAACGCTGGCTGCAACGGCTGGACGTAAGCTATGCCTATATTCATCAGGACAAGGAATTGGAAGCTGGCATCGTGTCGCAGTATGCGATGGAATATCTGCGCCACAAGCTGGTGGGTAATTTGCAGATGCGGCTCTCCGAACGGCTGACCCTTGGCCTCAGCATGCGCTGGCAGGATCGTGTGGGCAGCTATACAGACTTCAGCGGAGCCCTCCACGACTACAAGCCCTTCGCTCTGTTCGATGCCCGTCTGGAGTGGACAGCCAGTCATTATACCTTTTACCTGAAGGCTAACAACCTGCTGGACAACCGCAGTTACAGAGACTATGGCAATGTGCCGCAACCTGGGCTGTGGCTGATTGCAGGAACGAAGTGGAGGCTATAACAAGCACTACCACAAATTACACAGACTGCGCAGATTTTGTCAAACGGCAAAAATCTGCGCAGTCCGCGTAATCTATAGCAGAATAGAACTATTCGAAAATCTCTTCGACGGGGTCACCTGCTCCGAAGTCATCCTCGCCCAACGAGTTCTCGCAGGGGTCAAACCCCTTGGGAATGTCGAAATGCTCATCCTGTCGGTAGCCTAACAGCGAGTCGGCATAGACCTTCTGCATGTAGTAGGCATAGATGGGCAATGCCATCGAAGCACCCTGACCCATCGACATATTGTTGAAGTGGATGTCGCGGTCTTCGCCGCCTACCCAACAGCCGCTGACCAGACGGGGAGCAACGCCCATGAACCAGGCATCGGAGTTGTTATTGGTGGTACCCGTCTTGCCGCCCAGTTCTGCTGTGAGTTTATAACGGAAACGCAAGCGACCTGCCGTACCGCCATCAACCACGGCCTTGAGCATGTGGAGCATCTTCATCGAACTGACATCGCTGATGACCTCGTTCATACGGGGTTCAAAGCGAGCTACCTCGTTACCCTCACTATCGACGATACGGGTGACATACATGGGTGCCGTGCGGATGCCGTGATTGACAAAGGCCGTATAGGCCGACACCATCTCCTGTACCGTGATGTCGCAGGGGCCTAAGCAGAGCGCCATCGATGGATGGATCTCAGGATTGCGGATGCCATATTCGTTGAGCAGGTCAACGAAATGCTGCGGATTCAGACGAGACATGAGGTAGGCCGAGATCCAGTTGTTGGACTGCTGCAAGCCCCACTTCAGCGTGACCATCTCACCATAGCGCGACTTGCTGCCGTTACGCGGTGTCCAGGGATGACCAGCCACCATGTAGGTCTGCTGCACGTTGGGCGCCAGGTCGCAGGGCGACATACCGTCTTCCATTGCCAGCGAGTAAAGGAAGGGTTTGATGGTCGAACCCACTTGACGGCGACCCTCAGTAGCCATATCGTAAGCGAAGTGCATGAAGTCGAGGCCACCCACATAGGCCTTAACATGACCGTCCTGCGGACACATGCTGAAGAAACCCGTGCGCAGGAACGACTTCATATAGCGGATAGAGTCGAGGGGTGTCATCACCGTGTCTATCTCCCCGTGGTAAGTAAACACCTGCATATCGGTCTTCGTGTTAAACGAACGCTGGATTTCCTCCTCGCTTGCACCTTTAGCCTTCAACGCACGATAGCGGTCGCTCTGCCGCAGCGAGCGGTTGAGTGCCTGCTCCACCTCCTTTGCCGAGAGGCCGCTATAAGGGAAGTCTTTCTTCACCTTACGTCCCTTGTCAAACTCAGGCTGGAGGTATTTCACCACATGGTCGTAGCAGGCCTTCTCAGCATATTGCTGCATGCGCGAATCAATAGAGGTATAGACCTTCAGACCATCAGTATAAAGGTTATAATTCTCGCCATCGCGCTTCTTGTTCTTGTTACACCAGCCAAACAGCGGATCTTGTTCCCAGGCAAGCGAGTCCAGATGGTACTTCACGTATCCCCATGAGGGATAGTCCTTGCGCACAGGCTTCTTGGCCTGCATGTAGCGGCGCAGGAAATCTCGGAAATAGGTGGCGATGCCCTCCTTGTGGTCAGCGGCATGGAAGCGCAACTCCATTGGACGGGCCACGCAACTGTCGTGCTGAGCCTGGGTGAGATAGCCCGAACGCAGCATCTGTCCCAGCACCACATTACGACGCTGGGTGGAGCGCTCGCGGAAGCGAACGGGATTGAAGTAGCTGGGATTCTTGCAGAGGCCAATGAGCGTGGCACTCTCACAGATGTCGAGTTCTGACGGTTCTTTCGAGAAATAGACATTGGCTGCCGTCTTGATGCCCACGGCATTGTGAAGGAAGTCGAAGTAGTTGAGGTAGAGCGTAATGATCTCATCCTTGGTATAGTAGCGCTCCAACTCTACGGCAATGACCCACTCGATGGGTTTCTGTAAGGCACGCTCCGTGGTGGAATGGGCCACATCGGTAAAAAGCTGCTTGGCCAACTGCTGGGTGATGGTAGAACCACCGCCTGCCGACTTCTGTCCCATGAGGCCACGCTTCACAACAGCACGGACAAGAGCAAAGAAGTCAATGCCAGAATGTTCGTAAAAACGCTCGTCTTCGGTAGCCACCAAAGCGTGCACAAGGTGGGGCGAGAGCTTGCTATAGTCAACCATCACGCGGTTCTCGCGGCTCATGCTCCACGTGCCAATCATTTTTCCATCGGAAGAATATACTTGTGTGGCAAAACGGCTGATGGGGTTCTGCAAATCTTCAATGGGCGGCATATAGCCTATGCGACCCGTGGCGATGCCCCAGAAACAGACGCCTATGCCTATGACCACAAGCGCTAAAAGTGTCCATAACGAACGAACAAAGATCTTTCTCATCGTTGTCTCTATTTCTAATTTGAGTGCAAAAATACAAAATTCTCGCCAAATATCGCACGTAAATCGGAAATAATGTGTAATTTTGCACCAATTAAATTAACATGAATGATGAACAAGCATAATTTCGTGACGATTGCCGACCTCACTCGTGAGAAAATCCTATACATGATTGAGTTGGCAGAAGAGTTTGAACGTCATCCCAATCGCGAACTTCTGAAGGGCCGCGTCGTCGCTACCCTTTTCTTTGAACCCTCCACCCGCACCCGCCTCAGCTTTGAGACGGCAGCACAGCGCTTGGGGGCTCGCGTCATTGGTTTTGCCGATCCGAAAGTGACCAGCGGAACAAAGGGAGAGACGTTGAAAGACACCATCCTGATGGTGGCCAACTATGCCGATGTGATTGTGATGCGCCACTACATCGAAGGCGCAGCGCAGTATGCCTCGGAGGTGAGTCCCGTGCCCATCGTCAACGCAGGCGACGGTGCCCACCAGCATCCTTCGCAATGCATGCTCGACCTCTACAGCATCTACAAGACGCAGGGCACGCTCGAAAACCTGAACATCTATCTGGTAGGTGACCTGAAATACGGTCGCACCGTCCACTCGCTGCTGATGGCCATGCGCCACTTCAACCCCACCTTCCATTTCATCGCGCCCAAGGAGCTGCAGATGCCAATGGAATACAAGCAGTACTGCGAGGAAAAGGGCATCAAATATACTGAGCACACCGATTTCAACGAGGACATTATTGCCGATGCCGACATTCTCTACATGACCCGCGTACAGAAGGAGCGCTTCAGCGACCTCATGGAATATGAACGGGTGAAGAACGTCTATGTGCTCAACAACGACATGCTGCGCAAGGCAAAGCCCAACATGAAGATCCTGCACCCGCTGCCTCGCGTCAATGAGATTGCCTACGAGGTCGATGACAACCCCCATGCCTACTACATCCAGCAGGCTGGCAACGGACTCTTCGCTCGCGAAGCCATCTTCTGCGATGTGCTGGGCATCAGCCTCGACGATGTCAAGAAGGATAAAACCATCATTTAACTTTTCGGCATAACGATATAACGACATAACGTTATCACGAAATAACGACATAACGAAAGAATTATGAATAAGAAGGAACGTCTGGTTGCCGCCATTGAGCACGGCACCGTCATTGACCACATACCAGCCGAGAAGACCTATCAGGTGGCGAGTCTGCTCGGACTCTTCGACCTGAAGACGCCTGTTACCATTGGCTTTAACTACCCCTCGCAGAAGGTGGGTAGCAAAGGCATTATCAAAGTGAGCGACAAGTTCTTTACCGACGACGAGATCTCACGTCTCTCCGTCGTAGCCCCCAACATCATCCTCAGCATCATCCGCGACTATGAGGTGGTGGAGAAGAAGGCCGTGGTGACACCCGATGAGATTCGTGGCATCGTGCGCTGCAACAACCCGAAGTGCATCACCAACAACGAGCCGATGGCTACGCTCTTCCATGTGTCGAACGGCATCTTGAAGTGCCACTATTGTGAGAAGGAACAGGATATTAACAAAGTAGAACTGGTGTAAAACAAATTAAAACAACTACTATAACTATACTACAATGAAAAAAATGATTACCACCCTACTCTCTGCCCTCCCCCTGATAGTGGCTGCACAGAGTTTTGATTTTGATTTGACGAAACCACAGCCTGTCTATAGTGATGAAACGGGTTATGGCTATGACGTGCTGCCTGCCCCTGACAAGAAAAAACCTACGGAGCCCTTCTATTTCTCAGTAAAGGTGCCCGATGGCAACTACCGCGTGAAGGTGGTCTTGGGCGGCAAGAAGAATTCGAACACCACCGTGCGTGCCGAAGGTCGCCGTCTGCTCATGGACAACATTGGGACGAAGAAAGCAAAGGACACTCAGGCCTTCGAGTTCACCGTCAACAAGCGCTCCCCCCAGATTGACGAGAAGACCCGCGTGAAAATCAAAGATCGCGAGAAGAACTATCTGGCCTGGGACGATCGTCTGACGCTGGAGTTCAACGGCGCGATGCCTGCAGTGAAGAGCATCCATATCGAACCCGCCGACGTACCCACCCTCTACCTCTGCGGCAACTCTACCGTGGTGGATCAGAACTTTGAGCCTTGGGCCTCGTGGGGACAGATGATTACGCGTTGGTTCGGTCCTGAGGTGGCCATCTCCAATCATGCGGAGAGCGGACTCACCGCCCGCACTTTCATTGCTTCGTTCCGTCTCGACAAGATTCTCACCACGCTGAAGAAAGGTGACTATGTCTTCGTGGAGTTCGGCCACAACGACGAGAAAGAGAAGCGTCCTGGCGACGGTGCCTGGTATCACTACCAGTATCAGCTGAAAATCTTTGTAGATCAGGTACGCAAGAAGGGGGCAGAGATTGTGTTCTGTACGCCCACCCAGCGTCGTGCCTTCAATGATGACAAAAAGACGCTGCGCAATACCCACGGCGACTTCCCCGCAGCCATGAAGATGGTGGCAGAGAAGGAGAACGTGCCCCTCATCGACCTGAACCAATCCACGAAGGTATTCTTTGAGGCCTTGGGGTTCGAGGATTCGAAGCGTGCGCTGGTTCACTATCCCGCTGAGATGTATGGTCGCAAACTGGAAGACAACACCCATTTCAACCCCTACGGTGCCTACGAGGTGGCCAAGTGTGTGGTCATGGGCATGAAGCAGCTCAACCTCCCCATCGTCAAGTATCTGCGTGCCGACTGGCAGGACTTCAACCCTGCCCAGCCTGATGACTGGAAGACCTTCCAATGGGCACCCTCGCGCATGACGGAGAATGCGAAACCCGATGGCAATTAATTTTACGACCACAGATTAAACGGATTTAAGGGAATAGTATATGAGAAAGATACTGTCAAGCATAGCATTCCTGATACTGACCACGACAGTTTTTGCGCAGTCTTGGCCTACCCCCACTCAAGAGGCTAAAGCGGGCGCCAGATGGTGGTGGCTGGGCTCAGCCGTTGACAAGGAGAACCTGCAATGGAACATTGCCGAATATGCCAAGCACGGCATAGGAGCGCTGGAGATCACGCCCATCTATGGTGTGCAGGGCAACGATGCGAAGAACATCGAATTCCTGTCAGACCGATGGATGGAGATGCTGCGCTACACACAGGAGCAAGGCAAGCTGAACGGCATAGAAATCGACATGAGCACAGGCACGGGCTGGCCTTTCGGCGGACCGTGGGTGCCACTGAAAGAGAGTGCCTGCCGCGTCATCTTCGTTGAGAAGACCATCGATAGCGAAGGCGTATGGAGCACTGTCAATGGACACAAGGGGCTTCAGCCTGACCAGACAGATGCCAGCGTCATCGACCTGTCGCTCTCGGAGAAGGATGCGAAAAATGCCTTCCTGGATAAGGTCATGCTCTATGCCGACGGTAAAGCAACAGACGTGACTGAGCAGGTGAAAGGAAACAAGCTGGACATGAATTCTCTTACCGCTCACCGCTCGCCTCTCACACCTAAGACCGTTATCGCCCTCTATATTAAATATGGTGTGATGAAGGTGAAGCGAGCAGCTCCTGGCGGCGAGGGACTGGTCATCGACCACTTCGACCGTCAGGCGGTGGCCAATTATCTTCGCCACATCGAGGAGGCTTTCAAGCGAACGAAGACGCCCTACCCTCACACATTCTTCAACGACAGCTACGAGGTGGAGGCAGCCACTTGGACACCCACTCTCCTGCAGGAGTTTGAGAAACGTCGTGGCTATAAATTGGAAGACCATCTCCCTGAACTCATAGCCTATGCCCCCAAGGTATTGAGCGACTACCGCGAGACGCTGGGTGACCTGCTCTTGGAGAACTTCACGCAGCAGTGGACGGCGTGGGCACACAGCCACGGAGCCATCACCCGTAATCAGGCGCACGGTTCACCTGCCAACCTCATTGACTGCTATGCCGCTGTGGATATTCCTGAGATTGAGGGTTTTGGCCTTTCCGACCTTGGCATCAAGGGACTGCGAAAAGACCCAGGCAAGACACGCAAGAACGACAGCGACTTCTCCATGCTGAAATATGCACCATCAGCTGCACACATTATGGGCAAGCCCTACACGAGCAGCGAGACCTTCACATGGCTCACGGAGCATTTCCGCACGTCGCTCTCACAGCTGAAGCCCGACATTGACCTGATGTTCTGTGCCGGCGTGAACCACATGTTCTTCCACGGCACCTGCTATTCACCCAAGGACGACGAGTGGCCAGGATGGAAGTTCTACGCCTCCATCGACATGAGTCCTACAAACAGCATCTGGCGCGACGCTCCTTTCTTCATGGACTATGTGGAGCGCTGCCAGAGTTTCCTACAATGGGGACAGCCAGACAACGATTTCCTCGTCTATCTGCCCATCCGCGACATGTGGAAGAAGCAGACGGGCAAACTGCTCATGCAGTTCTCCATTCACGCGATGGGCAAACTGGCGCCCGATTTCATCAAGAGCATCCTGGAGATTGGCAAGGCCGGCTTCGACTGCGACTATATCTCCGAGCGACTCCTGCTCGACGTGAGCTATCAGGACGGTATGCTTCAGACCATGGGCGGCACCCGCTACAAGGGTCTCGTGATTCCTGGCAGCGGTGAGATGCCTGAGAAGGTGAAGCAACACATCGACCAACTGAAAGCGCAGGGTGCCCACATCATCTACGGCACGAACGCAGCCGAACTGGCAAAGGCAGCGCGCCCTGAGCAGATGCGTACTGACTACGGTCTGAAAACCATCCGTCGCAAGAATGCTAATGGTTATCACTACTTCATTGCCAACCTCACGCCTAACGACGTGCAGCAAAGCATCAAGTTAGCTGTGCCCTTCAAGGGAGCCACATGGTTCAACCCGCTCAATGGTGACATCTTCGAGGCCGACTTTGACAACAACAGCATCGACATCTGTCTGAAAAGCGGTGAATCGATGATTCTCCAGACCTTCAACGAAGGCAAGGGCAGCCATCTTTCAGCAGCGAAAAAGGCTACCTCACAAAAAGAGATTGCAATAGAAACGCCTTGGACGCTCTCCTTCATCGACGAGGCTCCTCGTGTGGGCAAGAGTTTTTCTCTTGCCAAACTCCAGACTTGGGAGACGCTCGACGAACAAACCCGCGTGACGATGGGCACAGGTGTCTATACCACCAAGTTCAAGCTCTCGAAGAAGCAGTTGGGCGACGGCCGTTGGAAGATTGACCTGGGCGACGTGCGCGAGTCAGCCCGTGTCTATATCAATGGTGAGTTCATCGGCTGTGCCTGGTCAGTACCCTTCGTGCTTGACACCAAGGGCACGCTGAAAGCTGGCAGCAACGAACTGCGTATCGAGGTGACCAACCTGCCTGCCAACCGCATCAGCGACCTCGACCGCCGAGGGGTGAAATGGCGCAAGATGGAAGAGATCAATGTCGTTGACATTAACTATAAGAAGACGCTCTACGACCAGTGGGAACCCATGCCCAGCGGTCTGAACTCAGAAGTAAAACTAGTGAAAGAATAAAAGAATAAGATAAACCAAAAACACTAAATGTAAAAATGGCAGAAGAACAACAACATCATCATCACCACCATCATCGCATGGATGGTTCCAGCAAGTTCAAGAGAAAGATGCTTGCTCAGATTGAAACTAACAAAAAGATCAAGAAATGGCTGTTTAGAGGACTGTGCATCTTGGCAGCTATCATGATGCTACTCTATGTAGCCGCCTTCACGATCGGTTAACGCGCAAAGATCCCGATCGGCTAACACTCGGAAGTGGCTGCGCCGCCTCTGTAGTTCCTCCATGCAGAGCTTTCCGCTAATGGCGAGCTCAGCATTTTTTTTGCCTTCAGCCGTCACCCGTCCTATCGGGTCTATCACACGGCTGTCCCCTTGATAATGCCCCACAGGGTCATCGCCCACACGGTTTACAGCCACTACATAGCACTGGTTCTCAATGGCACGGGCCTTGGTCAGCGTGTCCCATGCCTCCCATCGGGCCGCAGGCCAGTTTGCCACACAGAGGATGGCATCATATTCGCCAGCCAGTCCGTAACGGGCCCACACAGGGAAGCGCAGGTCGTAGCAGGTCAACAGAAAGAATCTGAAACCCTGCCATGCTACAATCTGGTGCGTCTGACCAGCGGTATAGGCTTCATGCTCATGGCCATAGGAAAAGAGATGGTGCTTGTCGTAGTAGTGTTCCTCGTCAGGCGTGATGAAATAGAGGCGATTGCGCATAGTGCCGTCAGCAGCGCAGACGGCCAGACTGCCTGCTATGGCACACTGCCGCTCTTTAGCCGTTGTGCGCATCCATGCTAGTGCCAGCGAGTCCTCTTCGTTCTCTGCGATACCCTTCGGACGCACGGCAAAACCCGTAGCCCACATCTCAGGCAACACGATCAGGTCGGCGGTCTGTCCTTGCATCAGTCGCTCAGCCCGCTCGATGTTCGTCTGTGGCTGTGCCCAGGCGATATCCATTTGCAGTAACACTACGTTCATGATTAGAAGTCTTTTTTTGGTTTTCTCAATGCTTACAAATAAAAGTCCTGTGTCAGTTCTTGATACCATGCTGAGCGCACGTTAGGACTGGTCTCGATGATGCCTTCCGTCTTTTCAAGACTGTCGGCCGGATGCTTACGAAACTCCAGCAGATAGCGGCGGGGCTGTTTGCGAGGCGTGGTCTTCACCGCACATTCGCGCGTCTTGAAAAATCCAGTCAGCACGGCCTGCGCCTCCAGTTGCGACCTGCAATCAGCAGGGATCACGAGGGAGAAACATCCCTCATCGCCTAACAACCGGAAAGCCCGCTGCATCAGCACCACGTAGGATAGTGACGAGGTGTGTCGCGCCTGCGTCCGCTTCTCGTCAGGACACTCTAACGAACGCTCAAAATAGGGAGGATTACTGACGATGGCATCAAAGGGCGCATGTTCATATCGGGCTATATCCCCCTCCGCCACTTCTATCCGTGAGGCGAACGGCGACTGCAGTACATTCTCCTGTGCCTGCTGACAAGCTGACGGTTCGATGTCAATAGCCGTAAGCTGCGCCTGAGGGTATCGCTGTGCCATCATCAGCGCGATGAGTCCAGTGCCCGTGCCTATATCCAGAATGGTCTCGCCACCCTGTGCCCAGGCGCCCAACAGCGTACCGTCGGTGCCCACCTTCATGGCGCACAGCCGCTGTTCCACCCTGAACTGCCGAAACTGGAAGTACTCGTTGCCCATCTCAATTCAAGTTCAAATTTTAGAGGTAAGAGGTGAGAGGTAAGAGGTAAGAGGATACTTCGTCCGTTCCCTTTTTACCCTGATTGTCGGTCGTTTAACTAACATTCCTCTCACCTCTAACCTCTTACCTCTCACCACTCACCTCTCCTCAACTCTGTATATATGCGCTGCACGGGCAGTCCCATCACGTTGAAGTAGCTGCCCTCCAGTCCTGTCACTCCGATATAGCCGATCCATTCCTGAATGCCGTAGGCACCCGCCTTGTCGAAGGGCTGATAGCGCTCAATATAGTAATTGATTTCTTCGTCAGAGAGCTGTTTGAAGGTGACATCTGTAATCACGGAGAAATGGCGCTGCACCTGTCGGGTGGTCAGACACACGCCTGTCACCACCTGATGCTTGCAGCCGCTCAGTTTCTGCAGCATGCGACGGGCATCATCGGCATCGATGGGCTTACCCATCACCTCGCCCTGCGCAATCACCACCGTATCGGCCGTAATCACCAGGTCGTGCTCATCCATCACCTGCACGTAGGCCGCAGCTTTTTCTCTTGCGATAAACTCTGCTATCTCCGTCACAGGCAGGTTCTCAGGATAGTTCTCCTCAATATCGGGCAGCACCTTCACTTCAAAGGGGATGCCCAGCCCGCCCAGCAGTTCCTTCCTTCGAGGCGAATTGCTGGCCAGAATAATATGGTATTTCTCTAAGTTCTCAAACATCTCTCAACTATAAACTATCAACTTTAAACTATCAACTACCATCCGAAGGCCTTGGCATTCATCTGCCATTTCCCTTGGGCACGGAGCGTCTGTTCGATGACATCACGCCCACAACCGTAGCCGCCTTTCAGATGGCTCACATAGACGCTGACCTCCTTGATCTCAGGACAGGCATCCTTCGGACAGACGGGACAGCCCACCCTACGCATGATTTCGAGGTCAGGGATATCGTCGCCCATATACATCACCTCATCATCCTTGAGGCCGTATTTTTGCAGCAGTTCGTCGTAGGTCTTCACCTTCACGGCACAGCCGAGGAAGATATCCTCCACGCCCAGCCGTTCATAGCGCACCCTCACGCCCTCGGTCGTAGCGCCCGTCAGGATCACGATGCGCAGTCCTAACTTCACGGCCAGCTGAATAGCATAGCCGTCCTGGATGTTCACCGTGCGCAGGGGTTCGCCCTCTATCGAGAGGTTGATGGTCTCTGCACTCAGCACGCCATCAACATCGAAGATGATGGCTTTGATGCGGTTCAAATCATAGTTGATCATATCTCATTTCTCACTTCTCATTTCTCACTTCTCATTTCTCATTCCTCATTTCTCACTTAGGCCTATGGCCGCCAAGTGTATGCTTTTGCTCATCTGCTCGTAGATGCGCTGTGCTTCAGGCATCTCTGCCAACAGCTCCATTTGCGCACGAATCACGTTCACGTCGTAGCGCACGGCTGGGCCCGTCTGTGCCTTGATGGGAGCCATTTGATGCACCTTCTCAGCCGTCTCATCGATCAGGGGCAGCATCACGTTGAAAGGAAGTTCGTGTCGCTCCAGCACCTGCGCCGCCAACGCATAGCAATGGTTCGTGAAGTTACAGGCGAAGACAGCAGCCAAGTGCAGGTATCGGCGGTCCTCGCTCGACAGTGTCCGCACCTCTTGGCTCACAGAGTGCGCCAGACTTCCAGCCACCGTCAGCGTCCGTTCGTCGCAGCCCTCTATAAAAATGGGCAACTGCCTGAAATCCACCAGTCGCTCTTTCGAGAAGGACTGCATGGGATAGAACACGCCATAGTGACGGGCGTAGCCCTCAAACAGCGCCATCGGCATCGATCCTGCCGTATGCAGGAACACAGCCTCTTCCCTCCCCTTGCACAGCTCTGGTATCAGCGATGCCAGCACGGCATCCTTCACGGCCACGATATACACATCGGCATCCCTGATCACCTCGCTGAGCTGGCAGGTAGCCATCACGCCAGTCCCTAAGCGCCCAGCTAGTTCGATGGCCGACTCTTGGGTGCGGCTATACACCTGCACCACGTCATGTCCGACCTTCGTCAAGGCCAGCGCCAGGTTCGTTGCCAGCCGTCCTGCTCCAATGAATACGATGCGCATCCTAATTAGAACTTATTGATGTGTACGTTCTCCCACTTCAACTTATCCTCGTTCTGCGGTTTGCGCTCGTCAGCCTTGTGGCCAATGCCCAGGACACAGAGCACCGACAGGTTCTCAGGGATGTCGAGGATGCCACGTATCACCGTGTCAGCACTTGTGCCGTCGCTCAGTCCGCGTCCGCGCATCTGTGCCCAGCAGGAGCCCAGTCCCAGTTCCTCAGCCTGATACTGCATCGAGATGGCGGCAATCGAGCCATCCTCCACCCAGCAGTCGTTCTGCAGCGGGTCGCCCAGCACGACGATGCAGAGCGGAGCCTCCTTCAGGAACTGCCCGCCCAGATCCTTGGCATCCGAGAGTTTCTCGATGTCCGTCTTGTCGTCAACCACTACAAACTGCCATGCACGCTGTCCCTTCGAGGTGGGTGCCATGAGTGCGGCACGCAGAATCAGCTTCACGTCTTCTGCGTCGATTTCCTGTTCTGTAAATTTGCGATGTGAGCGGCGCAGTTGCACCAAATCCTTAAAGTCTGTCATTGCTATTTTCTCGTGTTTGATTGTTATTATTGAGCAAAATTACGAAAAATCGGGGGCTTTCGCGTCAAAAAAGCAAAAAAAAGTGCGTCGAGGGCTGCGAATTATGATTTTTTTTGTATTTTTGCCCTTCAATGGAGCCAATAACTACACATATCTACACCACAGGCGACACCCTACCCGCTGGACTCAGTACCGAGAACTACTTCCACAGTCCCGCCCTTTTCCAGCTGTTCAGCCTCACGCCCCGCCATCGCCCCTATATGGTGACGGTGGAGACCGATAGCGGTGTGGTCGTGGCTCAGATGCTGGCCGTGGTGCGCTATCGCTCGTCGTTCTTTCCTCCTTATTTCTTCATGCATTGTCGCGTCTTGGGCGAAGGCATCTATGCCAGCGATGCCCTCTCGTCTCTCCCTGCCGACCTCTCGCCTTTAGAGCTCATGCTCGAAGCCCTGAAGGCCCGAATCAGCAAGCGCGTACTTTATATAGAGGTGAGCCATCTGTCGCAGAAGATGGTGGGCTATCGGGAGTTCCGTCAGTGCGGCTTTTTCCCCGTCAGGTGGATGAGCATCCACAACTCGCTCCACTCCAAGGAACCCTCGCTGCGCCTGCTGCCTAAAACCCGCGAACGCATCGCCCATGCCTACGAGCGTGGTGTGGAGACGATGGAGCTGAGTCAGGAACGGGACTTCCGTGCCTTCTCCCAGCTGCTGCACCATCACAACTGGTTCAAGCCTAAGCGCTACGTGCCCCACGACACCTTCTTCCGCGAGCTCCTGAAAAGTGAGCAGGGACGGCTCTATGTCACCAAATACAAAGGCCGTGTCATCGGTTGTTCAGCCGTGGTCTTCAGCGAGGGACAGGCCTATCTCTGGTATTCAGCCTTCCGTCGCAAGTCGTTTGTCTGGCTCCACCCTGCCGAGGTCACCATCTGGCACGCCATTCAGGATGCCTATCAGCACGGCTGTGCCCACATCTTCTTCCTCGACGTAGGTCTTCCCTTCAGCAAGAACTCCTTCCGCAGTTTCATCCTCAGTTTCGGCGGCAAGCCTGCCAGCACCTACCGCTGGTTCCACGTCAGCCTCGGATGGCTCAACCGCCTCCTCTCCTGGATTTACAGGGAGTAAGCCTGAGAAATGCTGTCAGACTGCCCTTTTTCTCGTTTTGAGACTGTCTGAAAAGCAGTTTTTCTCGAAATGAGACTCTTTTTTCCTAACGTGGGACTGTCGTTTCATGAAAAATGCCTAATTTTGCAGGCAAATTCAAATAAACAATGCTTATGGATATAACACTTGTTCTCACCATTGCGTTAGCCGCCGCCATTATTGTGGTGGTGCTGGCACTTGTGGTCATCATTATATACCAGCGTTGGCGTATTGGTGACCAAAACGTCTTCATTGAGCGCTTCATCCATCAGAATGAAGAGCAGCGCCAGAAAATGCGAAAAGCAGGAATCGTATAAATTTATTCTATGCACCCAAAAGCATGCGTGAATGAAGCGAAGAATATACCTTATTATATTATGCGCCATGCTGACCATGATGGCAGCTTGCACTCATGGCGGCGAGACAAAGGACGACGGGAAGGCCAAAGCAGCGTGGAAGCGGTATAACGAAGCCTACGGTGCCAAAGACCTGAACCGCGCCCTGGCGGTCATCGACAGCATGGAGACGGAAAAGATGGTCAGTACGCCAAGAGCCGACCATCTGCGTGGACTCGTCTATGACCAAGGCTGGCAGATGAAGATAGCGGAGCAATTCTACAAGAAGTCTTATCAAGGCTATGCCTCTGACCCTTCACAGGATTGGTACTCCTAT
>JAEEGL010260695.1_pt1 | contig 16664 bp, 9 predicted proteins | sample 9134231 | NCBI WGS metagenome assembly JAEEGL01 (sample SAMN16246548, study PRJNA631951) | gut metagenome | biome: gut microbiome; feature: rumen; material: fiber-attached | host: Bos | place: Iran: Karaj | collected 2018-10 | reverse complement strand
TATCACTCGGATGGACCCTCCGCGGCCGACAGGGCGCTGGAGCGGTTCACCGAGTTGATGATCGAGAAGATCCAGTCCTTCCAGGGCAACTGGAAGAAACCGTGGTTCATGCCCGGCGCGGCTATTCCTCCCCAGAACCTCTCTGGCCGTCATTACAACGGAGGGAACTCCCTCATGCTGATGCTTCAGGCCGAGAAGATGGGCTATGACATTCCTGTATGGGGGACCTTCGACCGCATCACGAACTTGAACTACATCAAGGATAAGAACGGGAATGTATTCCAGGCCCGGGACAAGCATGGGAACAAACTTCCCATGGTGGCCGTCAACAAGGGCGAGAAATCCTTTCCCGTGTTCCTGACCACGTTCACCGTCGTGAATCCCCAGACGAAGGAGAGGATTCCTTACGACGACTACCGGAACCTGTCCAAGGAGGAGCAGGCCAAGTACAAGGTATATCCGAAGCTCCAGGTCTTCAACGTTTTCAATGTCGCCGGTCAGACTAACGTCGCTGAGACACGGCCGGAGCTGTACGAGAAGCTGAAGCAGATGGCTGCCGGTCAGATCGAACATCAGGGAGACCTCAAGAGCGATCCAGTCATCGACAAGATGATCGACGACAATCTCTTCTTCTGCCCGATCAACCAGGTGAAGGGCGACAAGGCCTACTACTCCCCTGCCCGTGACGAGATCGTCATCCCGACCCGTGAGCAGTTCGTCGATGGCGAGGCTTTCGCTACGAACACGCTCCATGAGTGTGCCCATGCGACAGGAGCCGCATCCCGGCTCAACAGAACGATGGGACATGCGTTCGGCTCAGAGGAGTACGCCAAGGAGGAACTGACGGCCGAACTGTCGGCCGCCCTCATCGCCAGCCAGCATGGACTCACGAAGCATGTGAAGAATGACAGCGCCGCCTACCTCAAATCATGGCTTGGTTCCCTTCAGCAAGGCCCAGACTTTCTGAAAACTGTCCTCTCTGAGGTGAAGCGTTGCACGGGGATGATTAACCAGAGGCTTGATGCCATCCAACTGGAGTTGGACAAGGGCGAGAAGGCTGATTTTTCTCTATTCAGAGCAAGTGTTTCTCCGCAAGCCGGTGTCCAGTTGGCCACTGCCTCTAAAGAGGTAGAAGAGGAGGAACCTCAAGTCCATCATAGGTCCAGATAGAATGATTTGCCGGGATAGATGGTCTGTCTATCCCGGCTATCTTGATTAATGTGGTAAAATGTCTATCGTTGGAAGAAGAGCACGGAGGCGGTCATCGAGGATTGGCGGGGAGAAATGGCCTTCGATAATGACTTGTGCCAGTACATTGTGGCCCTTTTCTTTTGGTGCCGTGTAATGCTCGGTGATGTGATAAAAGCCATCTCCCTTTTTCTCGTATTTGAGTTTCTTGATCCACCAGCCTGAACGGGTAAGGTAGTACCAACCACCCAGCAGGTATGGAGCATAGCGGGCTTCCCAGCTCGGATCGTAACCTTTGGTGAAGATGACCATCTGTTCTTCCGAGAGTGGGATGTCCGGGACGTCTTCCTTCTCCCAGATTGGAGAGTTCTGTATCTTCAGCAGCAATGAGTGATGCAGCCGGGCCATTGCCCAGGTGTCCTTATCATTTCGTTGGAAATATAGCTCCTTTTCGAAATCTGGAGTCATAACAGGTAAGGTTATTGGTCAATAATTCCTTTTATATACCCCTGACCGCAGTTAGGGCAACCGTAATCGGGACTATCAGGACTGATGCAGCAACCTCCAAGGAGGATTTCTCCACGCTCGGCAGCATCCCTCATTTCGTGACCGGGATAACCGTATTGAATTCGGAGAACTTTGCAGCCGCAGTTGAGACATTTGATAGGTTTGCGTTTGACATAGATGGCTGGAGCGTTGGTGCGTAAAAATTCTTTGAGGTGGTCGTAGTACCGACTTAGGAAGCCACTTGATACAGAATCTGGATGCTCGAATATCATTTCGCCGGTGTTGTCGCCGGAGAGCATCTCATAGCATTTGTCGTATCTGTCTTGAACGATGGAGTCATCACAATCAATACGATAGATCCAGCGATTCCGGATCCACATCCCTAATTCAAAGTGTTCTTCTGTGATGAATTCTTTTTTGGTACCCTGGATTGCGAGATCTTTTTGTCCAAGGGATACCACTTCGTCCAGCATCTTGAAAGCCTCTTCTTCAGTTGTAGGAACTGTAAATCTAGTCCAATGGCGTGCTGCGAATATTTCCGGTTTGAGGTCCGGGCTGTATTTCCATGCTCGTCCAATTTGAATGGGATGCTCACGCATAAAAGCAATCACCTCTTCCTCCTCTATCCCCTGTTCGGACAGAAATGCACCGCAGGCGTTATACCAACGGTAAAAGAATACCTTGCTATAGTATTCTGACGGCTTGTAGATTGAGTCTAAGAATTCTTCGTAATTCTTCGTGTACATAGTTATTGTGGTTGTTTGCCACAAAGGTATACTAGTCATTGTCAATTTTTGACAATAGTAATCAGTAGCTCTCGGAAATGTGTGCGGCGTGGCGCTTAAGGTAATCGATAAGGGCATCACCTTCCATTACCTCCACGTTCCCTTCAAGACCCATCACAAAGCGACCTATACCATCTAGACCTCGGACAGTGCCATCATATATCCAGAACTGCTCTTCTTCTTCCTCCATGTCGTGAGGCGGGAGTTCCATCGTCTCGTCTAGGACCATTATCTGTTCAGCGAGGATGCCGTCCTGCTCGTAGATGTCTTTTTCAGTGAGTGGGAACTCTTCAACCATCAGATTCTTAGCGAGGTTGTTCATCCTGAGGATAATGTGATACTCGGTATCACCGTGGAACCGAAATGCATCCATCGGTTGACTATGGTGTTCAAAACCGTGGGCCCATGGATCTATCGTCTTCTCGACATCACCCATTCGCAATACGATGAACCTTTTATTCTTGCCATCAGCCAAATCGAAAGCCCACACTCCAGCATAATTGGATGTCATCTCAAAAGGCTCCACAATATGGTCCCTGGTGTTACCGGAGTATGAAGATGAGTATGCCTTTAGCCGTACAACCTTTTTCTCCCGGATGGCTTCCACCAAGGTCTGGACCTTCTTCGCAGAGCTAGGACGGTCCGTGAAATCAGCTATGGATGTCTTGTCATATATAGCCGACAACTTACGCTTGAGTTCCCTCTTCAAGGAATTGGAAGGGTCAAGCGAATCAATGAGCCTATTGACAATATATGCTTCTTCCGGGGAAAAATAGACGATATTGTGCAGATCCTTGACTCCCGGTCCGATACTAACCAGCAGGTACTTATAGTCATCAACCTTCTCAACTACGAATCCCGCTTCCTTGAATGTGTCAATGTAGCGATAAATGGTACGCTGCGATGTCTTAAGCTCAGCAGCCAGTTCATCGACCGTGTAAATCCGATTGCCCGAAAGGAGGACAATCAGACGCATCATGCGAGATATTTTGGGTTGATCCATTGGCTTGATTATTCGCTGGGAAGTTCCCCATCATCAATCAGCTGCTGCTTGTACTCGTCAAACAACTCCTGGTCTTTGGTTGTCATCTTGTATTCGATGATCTTGTCAATGTTGTAGTACATGTACCACTGAGCACGATTCCCGTAGGTTATTTCGTTTCCAGTACCACGGGAAGAATAGACGATGTCTGTGTCAACGAATTCTTCCGGAACCAAATCATATGGATGCCTAGGCTTAAGGGAAACGAGGAGTTTGGATCCGCTTTGATCCCGTGAGCAACGGAAGTGGATGTATTCTACATCTTTTGGTTTGAACGGGAATCTGCCGTTCACGACATCGTATACGGTATATTCTCTATCTCCAGGGATACCGTCAGCGAGCATCAACTGTCCACGTTCGTCACGTGCAAGATAGAGTGACTGTGTTGTGGGCTTTATGATGCGATGCTCGACGTCTTGCAGGCCGAGGATGATGTCCATGTATGGACCTTTCTCCATAGTGACGTTGAGTACCTGCTCCTTCGGAATCAACTTAAGTGATGCCAATTCGATGGCCGGTTTCGGTTTCTTGATGCGTTTGTCTGCGTTGATTGTGAAGATTCCGTCGCGGGTGCTTTCCGGGGTGAAGAGCAGCGGCCAGTAGAAAGGCGCGTTGCGCCAGCCCTGACTCTGGGCACCTTTCTCACGGAAGAGGAGGAGCGCCGGGCGGTCAATGGCCACCTCTGCGGGCTTGTCGGTACGACCATCATCCGGAGCGTCACGGAATTTGCCGTTCTCGCGCAGGCGGCTGGAATTTCGTCCGGTACGCTGGAGACACCAGAGTTTACCGTCTGTGTCGTAGGTGAGGTAATCCAGGATGGATAGCATCTCGTTGGGGTCGAAGCGGTAGTCCACGTTGGCGTATTCCTCGGAGTAGATGAAGGTCTCGTTGCATAGCTGGATAATCTTGGCTGCAAGGTCGAAGTCAATGAGGAAGTAGTCGTCCACCTTGTAACCCGGCGCGGACATGATGAGCTTGTCAATCTTGTCCACGATGCCGGCAATCTCGTCGTAGGTACCGGTCTGGAAGCCAATGGGCAAGATACGCTGCTTGGCGCGGAGCACTTTGGTGTTGGAGGGACGGTACTTGTTCTGAGCGCTCGGTTTGATGCGCTTGTCGTAACCTAGGACGATGGATGTAATGTCTTCGGTGCGGACGTTATCCTTGTGCTTGATGAGGTAGTCGCGCAGATAATCATCGAATTCATTCATCAGTTCTAGGACCTGATAAATCTTCTCAGTGGTGAAGAAACGCATCACGGCCATGTCCTCTTTGGCACGGGCGCCGTACATACGGGCATGCTGGATGACGGTATCCATTTGGAATTTCTCCGGGTCACGACCGTAGAAGAAGCAGAGCATGTTGTCGATGGTAATGCCTCGGTCCAGGATGGAACCGCCGATGAAGAAGTTAGCAGTACGCGTGAGTTTTAGTTGGCCACGTTCATCCAGCATGGTGCGGACCTTGCCCGGCTCGGAGGAATTCACCACGTTGATGGAGAAGTCCTGGAAGCGAAGAATCTTACGCAGTCGGGCCTCTACCTCATTGAACGGAGGAAGGTCCTCGTGGATGAGACCTGCTTCCCGGGCTTTCATATTTGATTCCCTGAAGTCCTCATATGCTTCCTGCTGGATGCTGAGAAGATGGATGTCTGCGTTCTGCCGGTTGATGAAAGTGTTTCGAACATCCTCTATGATGCTGGTAATGAGTTCTTCCTGCCATTCGTGGTATTTCTTGTTGATTTCCACGTGGATGAGGCAGGAAGATTTATAGGTCTGGCCTTTCTTCTCTTCCTGGATAGATCTGATTGCAGCCGCCATCAAGTAGCCGATGATGGACTTGGAGAGGTCCAGGATGGTGTCGGAATGGGCTCGTGTGGAGGTAAACTCTGGACGGCGAACGCTGAGCTGTTTGATGCACTCTTCCGATACAGGCCTGAACAGATGGGAATACATGGATTCGTCATTTTTGGATTCCACGTAATACTGCTTTCCACCGATGTATTTGTCGTGAATAGGGACGATACCGGTGTAACGCGGGAGCCATGGAGAGGCCTCCTTCCCTTCGCGGAGCTGGACGGTTCCATCCGGCTGCAGGTAGAGGGAATAAGGTGTTGCGGTGACTTGCAGATAGCGGTAGTAGTGCGGAATGGTGATGAAAGTCTCGATGAGTTCCGCAATGCGCAGCAGTTCGAATTCACCCTTGCGCTGGTAGTAGGCACGAGATGCGAAGTCAGCCTCATCATCCACAATCAAGACCTCACGGCGGGCCAGTTCCGGACTCTTCTCCGTGAAGAGGGTAATCAGGTGCTGGAGGTTCTTGGATTCTTTCTTACATACGATAATGAAACGGTTGCGCGGGTCTTCCGCCATGGTGCCGAGGCCCATGTGGATGAGGTCCATGATGTCGAAGATGCGCACGATGACCTTCTGGTCGGTACGCCCGGACTCTGCGAAATACTTGAAGTCTGAGTTGAGGCGCTTGAGGGTCTGTTCCGTGAGGGTGTTGGTGCCCTTTGTCATGACCACGCAGATGTCAATGCCCCGGTCCATCGAGAGACCCATGATGCTCTCGAAGGTGTCCGTCTTACCGCACTGGACATTGCCCAGGAGCAGGCACGGCTGGGTGGCATCCGGACCTTCCACGAGCAACTGGTCCACCATATCGCGGACGCATTGCTCCTTCTCCTCCGACATGAAGCGGTTGTGCGCCTTCATGGTGGTGAAGATGAATTCGTTTTCGTCGATGCGCTCACGCTCTTCCAGCATATCCTTCTCCGCCAACACTTCCGGCGGGACCGGGATGTTGTACTGCTTGAGATGCTCTATGAACTGCAGGCATTCTGCCAGGGTCTGAAACTGTGCCATAATCTGTGTGGTCTATTACCGGTCAAGGAATTCGAAGTAAGGGTTGGTGGATACGTCCGCGTCCTCCGGAACCATTGTGTTGAAAACGAAGAAGGAGCGACGGTACAAATCCGCTGCCAGGGGCGAAAAGCCGCTGTGACGGATGGCTTTGTAGAAGCCGATGCGGGAACGTTCAAACAGTCCGGCCTCAATGAGCATAGGGACAACACAGTCCCGGCCATTGGGCATAGAACGGTTAGAGCCATATTTCTCTGCCAGCTTGGCTGTGAGCAGCGCCGTTGATACCTCGTTCTGGACGTGGAGGTACTTCCCGAGGATGGCCGTGACATCATACGCGATGGAATATGCCGCATTGATGACGGCAGATAGGACGATGGGACGGTCGAGGCGACTGCGGAGACTGGCCATCACCGCATCTTTATTTTCTTTCATCACCGGCAGCAAAGGATTGCCGCAGGTCAGTTTGTGCAGCACACCAGCGCCCAGCCGGATACGATTCTCTCCCTGAAACTCGGTTGCCACCAGTTCACGGAGATAGTCGTTTGTTGCCTGGTCATGAAGGGCCGCAATAAGGCCCAGTTCCAGAACCGACATCGGGATGCGTTGGTTTATGCCTATCGTTATCTTGTCCATTATAGTATCGTAATGAAGGGTATGGCCACTTCCAGCACGTGGGAGCCGCCGTGGGTAATTTGACGCTTACCGGCGCGAAGGAAGGCCTTCTCGTCGCGGTATGAGAGCCAGTTGTCGTGAACCAGGAAGGAAGATGCGCCGTGGGCTGACAGGAATTCCTGCATAGGGGCCTCAGAATCGTAAATCAAGTGACGGGCACCACGGGAACCGTCCTGGAAAAGGTGTGTTTTCTCTGCCGAGGTAAGCGGAGCCTCCCCGGTAGCAAGGACATTGCCGTGGTCGGTGGTGATGTAGATGGCAAAGCCCTGGTCACGAAGGGCAATGATGGTGCGGGCAAAGCGACGTGCCCAGGCTTCCGTGCAGGCCAATAACAAATCCGGGGCGTCGGAAATGTGCATCACTTCGTCCAGCGTGACGGAAACCAGCGCCAGGCGGCGTGTGGTGGACCAGACGTCCGGCTCAGTGTCGCCGTAGATGTACTGGATGTCAGAGGAAGGGATGCCCTGCTGCGTCCACCAGGCATTCCAGAGTTTTTCTTCGGAGGCCGGGCTTTGCTTGTAGTCCAGGACAGGATCTGCTCCGCGGAAGATGGCCTGCCGGGAAAGCATGGTGATGGTGGGCATCCAGGCAAAGACGGTAGAGTCTGAGGTCCTAATTTTTTCAGCAGCAAGCTGCTCACGCAGTACCAGATACTGCCACCAGGCCATGCCGTCCACGACCAAAAGGGCCACTTTACCCTTATCCTTGTGATTGAAAGTAAGGAAAGGCAATATCTTATTGACACTCCTGGGAGCAAGCATGTGGCTCGCGTGCAGCATGGCGAAGTATGCCAGGTCCAGATATTCCTGGAAGGTATCATTCAAACGAGCCAGTTCCGGACGGATGAGGTCATATTTATCCTGACGGATAGCCGCAAGCACGGACTGAGAAACAGCCTCAACCGTTGGTGTGAGAACGCTCCAGGCGGGATCAATGGCCGCCATATCCGCCACAGGGTCGGAGACCGGCGCAGCCACAGCACGGGATGCAAACTCAATCTCCAGCAAGTGCCGGGCAAGGTCGTTGGCCGTCACAAAGCCCGGGATGTTCCTTGCGTAGAGGGATTCCAGCACGGCGGGCGTCTGGGAAAGGAGCGTCTTTCGGTCCTGAATGTTCGGGAACAGGTCAGTCACCGCAAAGGTGCAGACGAAAGCCTCCGCAAGGATGTCCGGCAGCAATAACTCCGGCTGTTCACAGATGTAGCAGAAGCGGGTATCCGGCGCTGCCTTGTACTGGAGTTCGAAATGGAGCCGAAGCGCCAGCGGAGAACCGGTAACAAAGAGAATTCCCGTCTGGGTGGTGAGCGCACGCTGGACGGCGGAATCCGACAGGAATCCGTCCAGGTTCCGGACTATGGACAGGCGCTTGTAAGGCACCGTTATCTTACCGGCTATTTCATCATAGAATGCGCTCATTTCCATTCACTTTATACGCGTGTACGTGCGATGTCGTAGAACTGGAGCAGGATGTCGTCTTCCGTGAGCAAATTCTGCGGAATCTTGTCTCCCACCAGTACGATGGTGGCAAAATCCTTCTCCATGTAGCACTTCTTGAAGCCAGAACGAATAGCCTCCACACGCACCTCCTTGATGCGAGCGTGCGGTTTGGATGCCGCCTCAACGTAAATCTTGAACTCTTTCAGTAGAGCCTTTTCACGGAGTTTGTCCTTATCCACGTCATCCTGGATGTTCGGCAGACGCCATTTGCCATCTGGCTCCTCTATGAAGTTTTCCTCAAGCAACTCTCGTAGTTCGGGTAGAATGTCACCCTTTCTCAACCCGTTAATTGCCTGCATCCAATCAGGTTGAATGTCTTGATAGGTTTGAGCCTTATCCCGCAGTCTATTCCTTAACCATTCTATTCCATCAGCCTCATTAGATACAATTAAGCCCATTGGGACAAACTCGGGAGCATATTTTTTCTTTTCTATGTATTCGTTAAGCTGAACTGCCGTAAAAAACATCCCATCGTGTTCCTCAAAACGATTCCTAAGGCCTAACTGGAAATCAGCAGCATTAATGGGAACCTGTAATCCCTTTTGAACGAAGAAAGAGATTAATCGATCATATAATACTTTCGGGGTTCTTTCAACAACGGTTGTTGTAACATTATCTTTACCGACGTGAACCGGTAGGTGCCCTAAATATTCCTCAATAAAATCCCAGACGGAATCTTCGGTTGTTTTCTTAATTTCAAATTTATTATCGAAATCCACCGATGGCTTAAAGCAAGTTATTACTAAGTCTTGCTTTACGGCTGTTGTGGAATTCGTCGCGTTGTAAGTACCTTTTTGCTTATCTAAGGCAGAAACATTTGCAACGACAAAGCCCGCTTGTTGAATTGCAACTTGAATGCTATTCCAAACTGCAGCACTTGTATTGCTAAACTCAATAGAAATCCATTTGCCGGGCTTCAATACTCTAAAGTATTGGCTGAATGCCCCCTGCATGAGATTCTGATAGTCAAACAAAGTTTTACGTTGAGTTGAATTAACGATACATTCTTCGGTTGCATTAGTTTTAACCTTAAGCCACACCTCTGAAATCGAGTTCAATTCAGAATACATCAAATTACTCCCGAACGGCGGATCAGTAAAAATATAATCCACAGAATTGTCCGGCATTTGATAAATAGAAGTCGCACTTTGTGTACTTATTGCGACATGACCATCTTCCTGAGAGCCGAGGTCAATCTTCCTACGAGATGTAATAACATCCTTGAGTTGCTTGAAAACATTCAGTTCTTTTATCAAGGATGGAATATATAATGTTCCAGACATAGGCCCACCACCAGCACCCCAAGTCCCACTCATATATGTATAACGATACATAAGTGTTGATTGGAATGCAAGTTTAGTGATGATGAAATTAAGTATTGGTAGGTCTATCTGGTCTTTTAGTTTGCCAAAGACAAACAAAGTCCTTTTGAAATAAAACTGATTGTATGTTGTTATGCCTTTCTGAATCGCCTCAACTGTTTTATCTCCCTCAGGTATTGAATCAGTGGGAACCCAATATGGGATTGCAAGATTCTCAATCTTATTGATTAGTTCTAAATCATCGGCATCTGGCCTCTTTTCAAAACGATGTCCCTCAAAAGTGTAATTAATCAAAACCGGAACGTGCTTCACATGCTTGACCACAGTGTTCGTTGTCTTATCAAACGTTGTCTCGAATCTTTTTTGAAGCAGTTTTTTGTTTAAAGCAGTTCCGCAATGAGGACAGGAGTATGAATCATTTATTTTTCCATGCTCAATATCTACACAATCATCCCAGAAAATGATTTCATGACCACATTCTGGGCAACTGAATGCCTCGCTCCAAAGCACATAGTTAATTGTGCCCTTCCCTCCCTTATGTGCAGTTTGATACATCCATGAACATTCCTCTTCGGCCTTATCAACAATCTCCTTGGCTCTTTTTTCGAATTCCAAGGGAGACATGTTAGAGTTGACGCAGTATGAAATAAACGTAGCAAGAGGGCTCAAATCCACACAAACAGCATTCCTCTCACCCGTAGTACTTAGCCTACAAGCGGCTCCAGTCATACCTGTCCCTGCAAACCCATCTATGACAATATCACCGGGTTGCGTAAAATGCTCAAGATAATTGATAATAGCTTTGTGAGGAACCTTTGTTAAGTATGAATGATAAAGATAAAGCGGATCATATTTCCCCTCACTAACATCGCTTGCATAAGGCTCAGAGACGACTTTGTTTTCATCTCTATTTAAGGTTTTCTTTTTTTCTTCCCATTCTTTAACGAAATCACTCAACCACGGATTAGGGCAAGCTGTATAATACGGAGGGTCAGAAAGCATGATTATATCCTGCTCTTTTCCAATGGGGAAACCCTCAATCTTCTTCAACTCCGGCAACTTCTTCCGCAACTCCTCGCGGAAATAAGCCCGACGTTCCTCATCGTTGGCGAAGGTGTGGCCCAGCACCGTCACCGGACCGGATTTCACCTTACCACCCAGACTTGAAGTCTCAACCTCACTGAGGACTTCATCGGAAAAAAGCAGGTTGTTGTTCTCGTCAGCCATAATCACAACTATTTGATGAGAATTCGAACATTATCCCCTTCGGCACCGGCGGTGCGAGCCTCAATGAGTTCCTTGAACGCCTTAATCACGTCCTTTGGCGTCATGAGCCCGTCAATCACGGACAGAATATCCTCGTGGGTAATGGTAATCTTACGGATGCCGGCGTGCAGCTTATGGATAATCTCGATAATCTGCTTCACATTGTCCGGCGTGGTCTCCACATTGTGGTACTTCTCCACCAACTTCTGCTCATAGTCCGAGAGCGCATCCTTGGCGTTCTGCAGCAGATTCTGGTCCTGGAGCGTCACGTGCAGCGTGTGGTCGATGGCCGTGTAAATGCCCTCAAGTTCCTCCTTAAGCTTATTGATGTCCGGCAGGATGAAATCCTTGTAGTCACGCGGGTTGAAGCCCTGGTAAGGCTGGTTCTTAAGCGAAGCCTTGGTGACCATCGAACTCTTGAGCGTGAGCTGCGACATCTTCTTCTCCCAGGCAATAAACTGCGAGGAGACCGGGATGAAGTCCTCACCGCAGGCAGCATCGCAGACCTTTTTGGCATCCGAAGAGAGAATCAGACGCTTGGTGTTGTTCTGGAATTCGTTGATGGTCACGCGCTCGTACTCCTTGAGGTACCAGTCGATGTATTTGTCGATGAGCTTGTCCAGCTCGGCCTCGTAGGCTTTGAGGGCAGCGTCGGTGCCCTTCTCCACCACGGAGTCAATCTTTGCGATGGCGTCGTTGATTTCCTTCTCGAATTCCTTGACATAGACGTATTGGAGCGCCTGTTTGAGGTAGTCGATGCGGTGCTTGAGTTCGTCCCGGATTTCCAGGGCACGGCGGATCTTGTCGATATTGGGCTTGGACTCGAAGAATTTCTTGAGATCGGCCGCAGACCAGCGAAGGTTCCGCATCTTTGCCTTAGTGTTGTAAGCCGGAACCTGGTCGCAGACCCCCTTCATCGCATCCAGACTGATTGACAGGCCACTTGCGGTGAACGGATCGATGATGTCCACATCACCGATGGAGACACCGCCTTTAATCTTATACTGGAGGGAAACAATCTCGCTGGCCATTGCGGAAGCGGCCGTGAGCAGCTTGGAATAGACCTCCGGGTCGTCCAGGTTGTTGGAGTAGTCGTGGCCGATGATGCCCAGGAAGAGTTCCTTGACGGCAGGCAAGTTGAGGCCACGAGGACGGCGGACATGGGAGAAGGTGTAAGTGAAGTCCTTGGTGATGTCCACGGTGTCCTTGATGGATGTGGCGTTGATGTTCTTGCCACCCGGGTATTCAATCTCTATCTCTCCGAGGACCACCATGGCGCAGAGGACGATGTACTCAAAGGAGGAATCGATGTGGAAGTCCTTGCTGCGGTAGATGTCTTCCCAGAAGCGCTCCAGGATTTCGTCGCGGTTGAGGACCTTGTCTTCGCCCTTCTCCTTCATCATCTGGAGAATGCTGCGGGCGTAGATGGAGTTCTGGAGGGAGAGGGTGTTTTCGTCCAAGAGGCCGAGACCGGCAAGGATGGCCTCGCCGTTGCGGTTGGACATATTGGGATTGGCAATCTTCTGGCGTGCGGCCTTGAGGATGGCATCCTGGTTTGACGTGGAGAGCGGCTGGAGCAGCAGCGAGAACTTGGGATAGTCCTTGAGGGTGGCGCAGAAGTGGTCCTCCAGAATCATGGAAGCGATGTTGGAAATGATGCTTTCCTTGGAAGGACCGGAGAGTTGGGCCGGGGTGAGGGTCTGCTGCTTGCCCTGGTAGAAGACGCGGAGAGCCTGAGGGAATTCCTTGTCGAAGAGGCCGCGGAGGCGGTCCAGCCAGGTCTTGCGGAACTGGTCGTAGTAGGGCTTCTCGGAGGACGGTGCGCTGGCTTTGAGGGATTCGGAGGCAGCATAGAGGGATATGACATCCTTCATCTCGGCGGAGATGGTCTCCAGACGGATGTAGATGCTGTCGGCTTCGTCTTTCTGAACGATGTTCTTTTTGTTGAAGACCGGCATGAAGTAGATGTAGAAGTTCTGCTCGGGATGGGTGGTGCTGCGCTGGTCCGGGTTTCCGAAGAAGAGGTAGCCGTCCAGCATCATCTTGTGGGAACGCCACTCAATCTTGTGGGTGAAAATCTTGAATTCCTTGCGGTACTGTTCCACCTCAACGGGCAGGAACTCCACGAGGAAGGAATACCAGTAGGAATCCTTGACGTCGTCGGTCATCTGGGCCGCGTAGTCCTTGATTTTCTGCTCGTAGTTGACACCGCCCTGGACGCGCAGGTGGAATTCCTGGTTCTGGTCGTTCTTCTCGAAGTACTGGCCGACGGTGGCGGTGACAATCTGGGAGGCGGTGGTTTCAATCACGTCCTTGAGGAAGTCACGGTCGAGGATGTTGGCGTCCAGGTAGCAGAGGTCATCCACGAGGGATTCGGCGGTGATACCGTTCTGACGCGTGAGGTCGTCCTGCAGGATCTTGATGGCGCAGGCACCGGCGATGCGGCGGGCCAGCGGGGCTTTCTTGGCGCGGGCGTCACGGAAGTTGTCGTCAATCTTCTGGTGGATGATTTCCATTATCTCGGAGACGCGGCGGACATCCGGGTCGGTCTTCATGTCTGAAGAGGCATCCATGTCGTCCCAGTAGGAGTCGTAGCTGATGAGACCGGGCTCGGCGGTGGGTACGTCCTGCCCCATGATGGCGGCGAACTTTGCGGAGAGGGTCTTGAGGACTTCTCGCTGGGACTTGGCCACGCGGATGCGGGAGAAGTTGTCGAAGTAGGAAGGGTTCACCGGGAAGAGGTCCACATACTTGTCCAGATCCTTGGAAATCTCCGTAAAATACGCAGTGAACTTGGAGAGGTGCTCGCGAATCTTGGCTTTCTGGGCGTCGCTCTTTTTGAGGAGTCGGCGGCTAGTGACGAATTCCACGTCCTGCTTGGTGATAGTGAGGTCCTTGAAGCGGTCGTTGACCTTCTGGAGCATCTGGGCCGCGAACTGGAATTCGGGGGCGTTATAGATGAGTTCCTGGACGCCGAAGACCATGCGGAACTTGGATTTGTCGGATGCCTGGCCGAGGCCCTGCAGAACGGCAAGGTCCCGGTTGAGGGCGTCGGAACCGGAACGGCCCTTGAGATAGGACAGCATTTCGTCGATGATAATCATTAGGCCGTGGTCCGGGTATTTCTGCTCGAAGAAGGCCATCATGACGCCGATTTTCTCTGCGTAGGAGCGCAGGGATGTGTCAGCCGCAATGGAATAGTCGATGCCGAGAGCTTTGAGGCCTTCGTCGATGCGGTAGCAGACGATGTCCCAAAGTTCCTGGTCGTTGCCCAATTCGAAGCGGATGGTCTTATACTTACCGGCAATCTTGCCGAGGTCCTTTCTGGCGGATTCGCTACCGACGAGGTCCAGGTAGGCGGCGTCTTCGGCAACCAGCGAGAAGAGGGACATCAGGTGGGATTTACCAGTACCGTAGGAACCCACAATCTGGATGCCGAAGGTCTCGGCGGAGGTGGTGTAGTCCAGGTTGCGGCAGATGGCCGGGATGATGCTCTTTTCGTAGGCGTCGGAGAAAACGAAGTTGCGTACCAGTGATTTGCGATACTCACCGTCGTTGAGGCGGTCGAATTTCACGACTTCGTTGATGGGTTCGAATTGGATGAGGTCTGCGTATTTCATTGCTTGACGATAATTAGCATTTAGTGATATTGATCTCCGTGAAGTCCAGATAATACCCGTGGTCTTCCGGGAAGGGATAATAGCGCCAGTCACCATCAACAGGCCTATCTATCTTGAGGATCAGGCTACGACCGGAGGAAGCTTCCTTCAGGAATGCTCTGGAATTGATTTTCAGTGCTGGTTCAAAAAGAATGGAGAAGTTCTCTATGGCAAGGGAACCATCCTTGGTCCCCTCTTGTAGAATTGACTTGAGAGCGTCCCAGGCCTTCATCGGAAGGAATCTACTGGACAGGTCCTCGTCTTTCAAGGCTTCGGCAAGCTGCGCCCCCAGGTTAATATAGTCATAACCTGCAAGGTACTTTTCTGAAAGGGTTATGCCCGATCGCGGTAAATCCATCGTTGTTTATTTCCCTGTTTTTACTCTTCCAAACTGCCAAATTTACAAAAATGAGCCGAATTATCATAGATACATCTATGATTTCAGCATGATTCATGGCACTTTGTATGGCTTTTTACAAATGCAAAGATAATCATTCCATCGTCAATTTATGTCAATAGGGTGTGGTTTGTCAATCCTGAACTGTAACCTTGTCCACTTTTGGTCTTCTTCTTTGGGTGCTGGGCTCATTTTTCATATCTTTGCTATCACGAAATCACTTTTCCTGTAATGACCGTATGCTGTATGTCCTGATCATACTGCTTGTCGCTGCGAGCGTACTGCTCGCAATGTATTCTGTCCGGACGGCAAAACAGAAGAGACATCAGGAACGTCTGGAGATCATTGAACACAGGATCCCCGAGGTTGAACCTGCCTTCAAGGAGATTAGCTCATTCTACAACTACAGCCATTACATCACAGAATCAGAGCGACTGCGTCTCGATGAGAAGTTTTCAGGCCTGTTATCCGAAGTGGACAAGATCCTTGGGACGGAAGAGCTGGACGGCCATCCGGAAAAGGATATGATCGAGCGATTCCACAAGGCTATGTCTGACAGTGCCGGGTTCAAGAAGGTCAATAACGAGGAGTTCGTCAAAAAACAGCTCGCCGACTACTCCGGCTATTTCGATACCGTTCTCCCCTATCCTCTCGATGGACAGCAGCGTGAAGCCGTCGTTTCCCTTGAGGACAATGTGCTTGTCATCAGCAGCGCTGGAAGTGGCAAGACCATGACCACGGTCGGAAAGGTCCGTTACCTGATCGATGTCCAGAAGGTGGACCCATCCAAGATCTTGCTGATCACCTTCACACGCAAGGCCGCCGAATCCCTCTCCGAGCGTCTCGGCGAGAAGAAACTCAAGTGCCGGACCTTCCACAAGCTCGCTCTGGAGATCATCGGCGAGGCCACCGGAGAGAAACCGACCATCGTACCGCAGGATTTCTCGGTTCAGGTCTATCACAAGCTCTTCGACGAGGATCCTTCGTTCCACCGTGCCATCGCCGACTACATCGTCCGTTCCAGGTACAAGATGAAGGACCAGTTCGAGTATTCCTCGATGGAGGCCTATATGCTCGACCGCAAGAAATACGGCGTCCAAGCATACTACAAGGATATGGACGGCCGTGCGGTCTTCTGCAAGTCCGACGAGGAAAGCCAGATCTGTGATTTCCTGGGAAGCCGTGGCGTGATGTTCCGCTACGAGGAGAAGTACGAGTTCCCCACCACCGACAGCGAGTTCCGCCAGTATTGCCCTGACTTCTCCATCTATTACAAGGATTCCGACGGAGTCCAGCACCGGGTCTATCTGGAGCATTTCGCCGTAAACGAGCATGGCCGCTGCCCGCAGTGGTTCACGATGGAGGAAGAGAACAAGTACAAGGAGGGCATCCGATGGAAACGCGACCTGCACAGGGACAAGGGGACCGTCCTTCTGGAGACATGCAGCGCCGATTTCCATCGC
>JAEEGL010393927.1_pt1 | contig 16665 bp, 9 predicted proteins | sample 9134231 | NCBI WGS metagenome assembly JAEEGL01 (sample SAMN16246548, study PRJNA631951) | gut metagenome | biome: gut microbiome; feature: rumen; material: fiber-attached | host: Bos | place: Iran: Karaj | collected 2018-10 | reverse complement strand
CGCCCGGCAAGCAGTGGGTGATCTCCGACTCCACCAAGCACCCGCAGGACACCTCCGCCGCCGGTTCCGGCAAGAAGGGCGCCGCCTCCTACTATGCGAACATTGCCGCCCAGACCACCCAGACTACCGAGGGGTTCGCTGAGGCTCCCCACAGTGGCAAAGGCAATCTTGGCTTCTGGGATGGTCACGTGGAAACGCTGGAACCGCGCGCCATGGCGCAGTTGATGGCGTTGCCGGGTGAAATGACCTCCGCATACATCTGGGAGACTGCCAAGAGCATGTCCGTCCAATATACCGGTCTGAAGAAATACAACGCACTGTAGGTGATAAACCAAACAATATGCTGTTAAAGGCGGCGGCGACCTTCATGGTGCGCCGCCGTATGTTTTCCCCAAAAAGAAAGACATTTATGCACGGCAGTGATTGTTTTTCGGTGTACTTTTTCCTATAATATATAATGTTTTTGTCTTTGGTTTTGTTTTCATTTCTTCGTTCTAACAAAAAACATGAAAAAGCATTTTACCCTGATTGAACTGTTGGTGGTGATTGCGATTATCGCAATTCTGGCGTCCATGCTTCTGCCGGCTCTCTCGAAGGCTCGTGAGAAGGCCAAGGGCGTGAAGTGTGTGTCCAATCTGAAGCAATGCGTGCTGGGACTGTTGCTGTATGCCGATGAATTTGGCGGATACATCCAGACCACCCACGGCTATAAGGCTCCGGATGGCGATGGCTGCTGGTTCTGGAAGCCCATCTACGGCGAGGGAAACATCTATGGTGGCAACAAGGGCTGGTTCAACGAAAACAACCGCACCTTGTATCCGGGTGCGATCTGCATGAAGTATATCCCGAACCACATGATGGACTGTCCAAGCCACAAGAACTGGAACAATGGCGGTGCTGCCATGACCAACTTCTACAACGACAATGGCTGCTATGCGATTCCGTCCCGCTGGGCCAACATGGGCAACTGGGATGGGAATAAGGCCGGACTGGTGGCATATCACTGGCCGGAACGCTCGGTGAAGTCCTTCGGCTTTGAGTTCCTGCGTCTCGAGGCCGCTCCAGTGCCGCCTTCGCATGTCTTCACTGTCTGTGACTCCGCCTGGGATGCCACTCGTAATAACAAGAAGAATGCCGGTGCATACAATGTGGACTTTACCACGAACAACCAAGGCAATGGTTTCATTGAGGCCGCACACTCCGGCAAGGGCAATGTCGGCTTCTGGGATGGGCACGTGGATGTGCTGGCTCCTACCCAGTTGGCACAGATTGGCGCCTATTCGTCCGGCACGAACTATGCGTATGTCCTGGAACCCGCCAAGGGAGGAATCACGGTGCTATACAGCAATCTGAAGAGACGTAGCGAACTCTTCTAATTGCTCCTTCGCATTTTTGCCTGAAATTTCGGCTGCGCAGCTTCTGTGCAGCCGTTTTTTTGTTTCGGTCGGTAGGACCTGGGACCTGGGAGGAGGGACTTGGATCTTGGATCTCGGATCTCAGAGTCGAGGGACTTGGATCTTGGATCTCGGATCTCAGAGTCGAGGGACTTGGATCTCGGATCTCGGATCTCAGAGTCGAGGGACTTGGATCTCGGATCTCGGATCTCAGAGTCGAGGGACTCTGGACTCGGGACCTGAGACTTGAGACCTGGGACCTGAGACTTGGGACTTGATTAATTGCTACTGTCTTCGGAATAAAAAAGCGCCTCGGTTTGGGGACCGAGGCGCAAACAACGGGTTATATATGTTGCAGTGGAAGGTTATTCGGCGGGTTCAGCGGGAACACCACGCAGAGCCTGATCCAGCGCGGAGAGGAAATTCTCGGAGAATTTCTTGTCGCCGGTCTTGCCGAGCTTGATGGCGATCTTGGAACCCACGGTGGGATCATCCTTCACCTTGACGGTCACGCGGTTCTCGTAGAGGTCCTTGTATTCATAGACCACGCCGACCTGAACGTTGTAACGCTCCAGTTGCAGGAGTTTCATTGCAACTGCGGCGGCGCGTACCGCCTTGTCCGCCTCAAATGAATTGCAATTCAGGTCAGCGGTCATCGTGCCCATGAGGCTATAATGCTGGTTGGTGACAGCAAGCGAAGAATTTTGCGGGGCGACGACTTGGGTAATGCAACCAGTCGTGATAAGCAGGGAGGCAAGGAGAGTGAGAACTGCGAAATGTTTCATTGCGGTATTTCCTTCGGTGGATAGTGATGATGTAGAATGAAATCGGATTTCGACTTAATATAGTGCATTTGTCCAAGAACTTTTGCGCCCATGTCAGATAATTCCAAAAAACTCTCGGGGCTGTCGGGGCTGGCGGACATCAGGCCTCTTCCCACTCTTCCCACTCGTCCTAAAGGTCCCACAGGTCCCAAAGGTCCCACTTGTCCCACTCGTCCTAAAAGTCCCACAGGTCCCACAGGTCCCACAGGTCCCACTTGTCCCACTCTTCCCACTCGTCCCATCCCACAGTTATTGTAAGATGCCTTATAGTACAATACGATGCATCACCAGGGATTGACCAATCGACAAGTCGAGGAGAACCGTCGCCTTCACGGGGCGAATATCCTGACGGAACTGCCACCGGAGTCATTGTGGCGGAAGCTCTTGCGCGGTTTTCGGAATCCGCTGATTGAAATTCTTCTCGTCGCACTGCTTCTTCAGCTGGGGCTGTTCTTCTGGGGACGCGCCCAGTGGTACGAGCCATTTGGGGTGCTGGTGGCAATTCTGCTGGCCAATGGCGTGGCGGCGGTATTTGAGTGGCGGCAGGAGGGCAAGGCGGTTGCACTGCGGCGCATGGCTCAGTCACAGGAAAGCACCAAGGTTTTCCGAAATGGAGTATTGATTGAGGTGCCGGTAGAGGAACTGGTGGTTGATGACGAGGTGTTCCTCCAGTCCGGGGACAAGATTCCTGCGGATGGCACTTTGCTGGAAGGGGAACTGATGGTGGACCAGGCGGCACTGAACGGCGAGTCCGAGCCTGTCCCCAAACGCCCGTTGAATCCTTGCGAGGAAACTTCCAATCGGGATTTGCTTGATCCATGTTCATTGTATCGCGGGACGGTCATCTGCGGAGGCGAAGGCTGCTTAAAGGTGCAGATGGTCGGCGACCGCACCGAATTTGGCAAGGCGTCGCTGGCTGCCCAGACGACTACGCGCGAAACTCCGCTCCAGGTGAAGCTGGGCGTCCTGGCACGGCAAATCACGCGCTTCGGCTACTGCGGGGCAAGTGCCATCGTGGTTGCCATCTTATTGGCGACTTTCCTGCGCGGGCAGGCACCGAATGAGATTGCGGGATGGTTGCGGCTAACCGTCGATGCGGTGACTGTGGCAGTGACCATCATCGTCTGCGCCGTGCCTGAGGGATTGCCGATGCTCAGTTCGTTGCTTCAGGCACTTCAGAGCCTGAAAATGGTCAAGGACCAGGTGCTAGTGCGAAAAATCCATGGTCTGGAGACAGCCGGCAGCCTCAATATCCTTTTTTGCGACAAGACGGGAACGATCACTGAAGGACGCCTCTCGGTGGCTGAAGTGGCGACGGGAGATGGGCGACGTCAAGCAGAGCTTTCCGCATTGCCGGCTTTTTTGCGTGACGACCTGCTGGCGGGTCTCGGTCTGAACAATCATGCTGTGCCTAGCCAGGGGAAAGTGATTGGCGGAAATGCCACGGATCGTGCACTGATGCAATTTCTGGTGGAGTCAGGTCAGGCGGAAAAGTTGTCTCGCGACCAGGTCGTTTCCTTCAGAGAGTTCGATTCTGTGCGCAAATCCTCCAGTGCGGTGGTGCGTCAGGGCGATGTCACTCAAGTGTATGTGAAGGGCGCCCCTGAGAATCTCCTGGCGCATTGCGACGGGTATGTCGATGACCAGGGTGTCACACAACCGTGGAACGACTCCACGCGACAGCGCCTGGAGGAGTATCTGGCTGGCCAGGCAAGTCGTTCGATGCGGCTTCTCGCGGTCGCCAAAGCATTGGGAGATCATGAAGATGCTCCGTTGACTCTGTTGGGCGTGGTGAGCATCCGTGACCAGGTGCGCACGGCGGCGAAAAATGCAATTGCCGAAATTCAGCAGGCTGGAGTCCAAGTGGTTATGGTGACGGGCGACCGGCTGGAAACCGCCGTCGCCATCGCACGAGAGGCAGGACTGCTTGCGTCGCCGGACGCAGTTGTGTTTACCTCAAGGGAACTTGCCCAGAAGAGCGACGACGAGGTAAAGGCGTTGCTGCCACGGCTGAGGGTAGTCGCACGAGCATTGCCGCTGGACAAAAGTCGTCTCGTGCGACTTGCCCAGGAATTGGACTTGGTGGTCGGGATGACGGGCGACGGCGTGAATGACGCACCTGCATTGCGGCGGGCGGACGTCGGGTTCGCGATGGGCAGTGGAACCGAGGTCGCCAAGGCCGCCGGGGAAATCACCATCCTGGACGACAATCTGGCTTCCATTGAGAAAGCCATCCTCTACGGCCGCACGATGTTCAAGAGCATCCGGAAGTTTCTTGTTTTCCAGCTCACCGTGAATGTCGCGGCAGTTTTTATCTGTGCCATTGGACCGGTTTGTGGCGAAAATGTCGTGATGACAGTGATTCAGCTGCTTCTGGTGAATTTGGCGATGGACACTCTGGCCGCCATTGCCTACGGCAGTGAACCGCCATCGATGGAATATCTTCGGGAGCCACCGGTTCCGCGTTCGGAACACATTGTCACCGCTACGATGCGGATGCAGGTGCTTCTGGGTGCTACCGTGGTTGCCGCAATCTGTCTGGGGATTCTATTTGTGGTTGGAATACAAAATCTTATTGGTGTCCACGGGAGTGCGGAAATCCATTCGGCGCTGTTTGCGACATTCATGATGGCCATCACTTTCAATGGCTTCACGATTCGGAGCCCACATCTCAATCCCCTGACGGGAATTACGCGAAATTGGACCTTCGTGGCGGTGATGGCATCGATTCTCGCCTTGCAGTTCATCTTTGTCACCTTTGGCGGAGAGGCGCTTTCCGTTACGCCGCTATCACCTGCCACCTGGGTGAAATGCATCCTGCTGGCGGTCATTCCCGCAGTTGCGAATATCCTGCGGAAACTATTCTGACATACTGGTTTTGATGGAAGTGACTTGATAGCCAGCAGCCGTTACTGCTTGGCGTAGCTGTGTCTCCTCGATGGGGGCGGACACCTGAAGAATTGCCTCGCCTCGTTGGAGGCTGACCTGCACGGACTTTATTCCGGCGATGCCTTCGAGAGCCTTCTGGACATGGGCTTGGCAGTGTGCGCACATCATCCCGTCGATTTTCAATGTGGCACTCCAGAGTTGGAGAGGCGTTGTACTGTCCGCCTGGGAACTTGGCTGGAATTTTCTCAGCCTCAGGGCATTGCTGACCACGCAGAAGGAACTGAGGCTCATCGCGATGGCACCAAAGACAGGCTTGAGCGTCAGCCCGCAGACGGGGTAGAGCACGCCCGCCGCAAGCGGAATGCACAACGCATTGTAGAAAAGCGCCCAGAAGAGATTCATCCGGATGTTGCGAAGAACCGCACGGCTGACCTCGATGGCGGCGGATACCGCTCGCAGGTGGTTGCTGGATAGGACGACATCCGCCGCCTCGATTGCAACATCGGTTCCCGCACCAATGGCGATTCCGACGGTGGCGCGGGTGAGGGCAGGCGCGTCGTTGATGCCGTCACCAACCATGGCGACCTGGTGCCCAGTGGTCTGGAGTTCCCGTAGAATGTCCTCCTTCTGCTCTGGCATCAGTTCGGCGCGAATTTCGTCAATGCCCAGCTCTTTGGCGATGGCCCGTGCGGTTCGTTCGTTGTCGCCGGTGAGCATCATCGTCCGCAATCCCAATCCATGCAATGAGGCGATGGCGGGGGCGGCGGATGGCTTGGCGAGGTCGGCGGCCGCGATGATGCCAAGAATGCGACCGGCGGTCATCAGCAACATCGGCGTTTGGCCGTTGTCGGCAAGTTCGGTCATCTGTTGGCCCCAGCCATCCAATTCCAGTCCCAGGCGTTCGGCAAGGCGGCGATTGCCGAAATGGTAGTCTATGCCGTCAATAGTGGCGGCGATGCCTTCGCCGGGGAGGGCTTGAATGTTGTCGGCTGACCGCAAGGTCAGGTTTCGGCGTTCGGCCTCGGCGACCAGTGCGTGCGCCAGCGGGTGTTCCGAGGCGTGTTCCAGAGTGGCGGCGAGGGTAAGCAGCTGCGCATCATCCAGGCCTTCGGCGGGGATGACGGCGGTTACGGCGGGGTGCCCTTGGGTAAGCGTTCCGGTTTTGTCAAAGACCACGGTATCAACTTGTTGCAAGGTCTCCAGTGCCTCGGCGTTCTTGAAGAGGATGCCGAGTTCGGCGGCACGGCCGGTACCTACCATGATGGCAACTGGCGTGGCAAGTCCCAAGGCACACGGACAACTGATGACCAGCACCGCCATCGCCGCCGAGAGCGCCTGCACGAAGGGGTGTCCCGTCAGTAGCCAGCAGAACGCCGAGAGAATCGCGACCGCGATGACGACCGGCACGAAGATGCCAGCCACGCGATCCGCCAATTTGGAGATGGGAGCCTTGGAGGCGGCGGCCTCCTCCACCAGGCGGATGATTTGAGCGAGCGTGGAGTCTTCTCCGACGCGCGTGGCACGCACTTGAAGTGCGCCTGTGCCATTGACGGTGGCACCAGTCACGCCATCACCCGCCGATTTCTCCACAGGGATGCTCTCGCCGGTCAGCGCAGACTCGTCCACGGCGGAATTTCCGGCGACGACCACGCCGTCCACGGGGATTCGTGTTCCAGGCCGCACAAGGAGGAGGTCTCCGGGAGCAATCTTTGCGATTGGCACTTCGGTCTCCTGACCGTCCTTTTCAAGGCGGACGGCAGTCTGCGGGGCGAGTTTCATCAGGCGCGAGATGGCGTCTCCCGTGCGTCCTTTTGCCTTGGCCTCCAGCCATTTGCCGAAGGTAATCAGGACCAGGAGCATGCCGGCGGTCTCGAAATAGAAGTCCATCCGCAAATGCTGGACGAGTTCCCAGTCGGCGGTGGCGGTCGCCGTCATCAGTCTGAACAGCAGGAATATGCCGTGGATTGTCCCCGCTCCTGCACCGATTGCGATGAGCGAATCCATGTTCGGGGTGCGAAGCGCCAGCCGCCGGAAGCCATTGACAAAGAAGACCCGGTTGAAATAGAGGATGGGTAGTAGCAGAAGGAATTGCGCGAAAACCATGGGCAAGGCGCAAGGTGGCGTCTCCCAGGTGGCGGGGCAGGGGAGGTGCAGCATCCCGTGCATTGCCAGATACATCAGCGGAACCAGAAAGACCAGCGAACGGAGAATGCGTGCACGAAGATGCAGACTTTCGTCTTGTCCAGTGGCAGCGTCCGTAGGAATTGCAGACGACGAATCTTCTGGAATCGCACCATAGCCTGCGGCCTCGACTGCCGATACGACCTGACTGACCGGTGTGTCCTCCGGCAATTCCAGCTCCAGGGTGTTGCGAAGCAAATTGACATTGACACGCTGTGCGCCGTGGAGGTTTTCCACCGCACGCTGGACATGCGACTGGCAGGCTCCGCAGGTCATGCCAGTGACTTTGAATTTGAGTTTACGCATTGAGCAGATAAAGACAATATTTGACCAAAATTGTCTCGAATTGTCAGCAATTGTCCAAACGAATGGATTTTCAATCCGAAACTACGCTATAATATAATTTGAATCCGTGAATTTGGGCAAGATGAATAGCGTTGGAGCAAGGCAAAAAAAGGGGATGGTGCCGGATCGAATCTGCTCTGCGAGTGCAAAGTAAAATAGAGCCTTGGGGCTCCTAATGCAAGAATTGTCCAGAGTGCCAGGTCACGGCGACCATCCAATACATAAGATATCACGGAAAATCCGTTTTGCAAATGGAACACTGCCAAATAATCGCAAATGCCGGCGAAATGACATTTCAGGGGCTGTCATTGCGGTGTGCGGTCACAGCGTCTTCTGCATCACGAAGTCGTCCATGACGAAGCCGCTGCCGATGTCGTTCGTGACCGACTCCACGGTGACGAAGCCGTTGCGCAGATAGGCCTTGATGGCCTTTTCGTTATGCTTATTGACATTGAGGCGCAGATACTTGGCACCCATTTGACGGGCGGCCAGCGCGGCGTGACGCAGCATTGCCGAGCCGTGTCCCTGCCCCTGGAACTTCTCCAGGAGGTAGCACTTGTGGAGCTTGACCGTGTCGGGTTGTGCGGAATAACGACCGTAGGAGATGAACCCCGCGTCCTCGCCGTCCAGCGAGAGTACCTCGAAGTAGATTCCCTCGTCGAGTTCGCGTTCCATCACCTCCGGGGCATACATCATCTTCATCATGTAAGTGATTTGCTCCGGCGAGAGAATCGTGCGGAAGGTCGGCGGCCACACCGAGTCGGCGATGTCGCGCACCGCCTGCAATTCGGCGTGGTTCAAAAGAAGTCGGAAGGTGTGTTCCATTGGTGCTAAACCGACAGGATGGACTCGTCACCGCAAATGTTACGGAAGCGGAGACGGAGGGGCTTGGAGGGCAAGGCGAGGGTGCCGTTCCAGAAGGTGTTGGACTTGACTCCGTTGAGGACGACATAACCCAGTTTGTCGATACGCAGGTCGCAGTCGGCGTGGAATGGTCCTTCCGCATTGGTGCAGTCGGCGGCGATGGCTTCGAGGGTTTCGAGTCCTTCTTCGGAAATCCGAATGGGTTCGAAGCCTTTCTTGCCGGGGTTGGCGGCACCGCGCTGATTGTATTCATCGATTTTCTGATGCACGCGGTCGCTGAAGAAGCGCGTCACCGTGAGTTTCCAGGGCTTGAGAAGGTCGTCGGTGCCGCCTTGTTCCAGTGTCCAGGTTGCCTCATCGTTTACGACGACATCGTCCAGGACTTCCTTCAGGTCGCGCAATTCAATTTCGACCATCGTCGTCTTCTGCTCCTTGATGAATTTCTTCAGCGCATTGAGGTCCTCGGCCTGGATGTAGTAGATGACGACTTTCTTGACCTCAGGGGGAAGGTCAGGAATGGCCTGGTGGACAATGCGGAAGAGGAGCGGTTCGTCAAGGATGCGCGATGCGCTGTCCAGAAGGTTTGGCAGATAGACAGGGATGAGGCCCAGTCGGCTGTCGTGGATAGCGCCCTCCCAGAACTCGTCCACCAAGTCCTCATTGCGAAGCCCTGGAATCAGCGACTTCAATTTGTCCATCGTCTGGACGGGGTTGCGGTAGAGCGATACACCGTCCTTGATCTCTTTGACATCGAAAGACGCGCCGAGGGAAAGGAGTCGGTCTCTCGTTGTTTGAATGGAATTGATGCCAATATCGACATGGATGAACTTGCGGCCGAGTTTCTGCGCTACGGCGGCCGTCACGCCACTCCCGCCGAAGAAGTCTGCGACCGTCATCCCCGCGTTCGACGAGGCCTGGATGATGCGTTCCAGCAGCGCCTCCGGTTTCTGAGTGGCGTAGTCAACACGCTCTGTTGCTTGGGAATTAGCAAGATGAATTTGCCAAACATCACCACATCTTTTATAAGGATTGTCTTCGCTGTATAGTTGTTTCCCATTTTCGTCACGAAGACGAATCATCTTGCCATCGACCTTTTGACGTAATTCCCTTTTGCGGTTTGGGTTAACACGTAATTCCAAAACTGTATTTGCTACAAAACTTTCTCCTAATGAATATTGTAGAATTACATCATGTTGGCGATCAAGAGTATTTCCTCCGGTTGGCATCTTGTCACTATACCACCAAATAATATCGTTTAAAAAATGGTCTTCTCCGAAGATTTCATCCATTAGAATCTTTACGTAATGGACAATATGCCAGTCGAGATGGACGTAGATGGAGGCGTTGTCCGACAAGACGGACTTGATGGCTCGGAGGTTGGTATACATCCAGTTGAGGTACTTCTCCTTTTCCCAGACATCACCATACATCTTTTCCTCGAAGGCGGCAAAATCACCGGATTCGAGAGTGCGTTCGGCCTCTGCGACCTCGGCTGCCTTCGCGGGGTTGCGTCGAAGGTAGATTTTTTTGGCGTAGTCGGCGCCAGAGGCGAAGGGCGGGTCGATGTAAACTAGGTCCACAGTGCGTCCAGATGCTTTAAGTGCGGCGCACGCGGCGAGGCACTCGCCGCGAATCACGAGATTTCCACTGGTTCGATCAGCGCCGACTTCCTCGACGGTCTCGCTCTCGTAGAGTGGCATACCGCGCCGAATGAGGCGCTCGGAGTTCTCAATGCCAGAATAGCGCAACGTGCGCTTGAAATTGTCCAGCAAGGCCTGTCCGCGAATCGGATCAGGATAAAATGGTATGTAGCGTATGGGCATAGCGGGATCCTAGTTGAAAAACTCCGTGATTGCGTCAACGATTTGTCGTTGCCAACCGGCGGTCTCCTCAAGGCAGAGATATTGAAAGCGTGGGAGACCGGGGTGCGAGGCGTTTCGTTGCAGAAAATCGCTTTGGACAAAGGCTCGGCGACTCTGGAAATCCGGATCGTTGGCGTAAAGTTTTCCTTTGGTTTCCACAATCAGGCATGCGTCAATGGTGTTGGCAACCTTGTCGCGGTGGAGGATGAGAAAGTCGGGGGTATAGATTCCCACGCTGGTCCAGCCTTCTCCCTGGTCCTTTGGCAGTCGTTTGTAGCAGTGGATGCGGAAATCAGTCAGAGATGCGTCGCCGTTGTAGTAGATCTCCAGGCCGCGGTCGCGGAACTCCTTGCGCTGGAGGACCTCGGAGAGGAAGTTGCGCTCGAACCCGCTGTCCGTGCGATACGGAAGATAATGGTAGGTGCGGTCGCTGCCCCCACGTCCGATTAGTGCGTCGTCAATCCGCTGTCGGTAGAGCCGGGCCAGTTCCGGATCACCATCTGCCTCCGCCTCGGCAAGTCGCTGCCGGAGACGCTCCAAGTCGTTGCCGTCCGTTTGTGTGGAACCCTCCAGGTCCTTGTCGTGGATTTTTCGGCACTCAATTTGTGTGGGCACAAAGGAGGGAACATTTGACAGTGAGACCTCGATTGGCGAAACAAAGTGTTCGATGCGAAGAAGTCGGGCATTTGCAGGCACCATCTCCTCGCGGGTGACGAGACGGCGGCGTGGCCAGAATGCGGTGATGACGCGGCTACGGATGAACGCCTGGTCATATTCTTTTGAGAGAAATACTTCCCCCGACTCCGTAAAGGAAATCTGGGAATGGATTTTTCGCAGAAGGTTTTCCTGGCTTGGGGTTAACATACGGGACCAAAAGCCGAAACTCTCCTTCTGCAACAGGGAGAGCCAGGTTTGGAATGGACAGGAGGGCGTGGCGGCATCGACAATGGCATAACTGGCACTGCGTTCCTTGACACCATGGGCGAGCAATTCCTCAAAGGTGGTTTCCTGCACTGTCTCATCACGGCGGAAATTTGGCAAATCATGAAATAAGGCGTGGAGCCGCTGATCAGGGGAAATAGCCTCCTTGTGGACTTCAGTACTATAGGAAATGCTGAGTTGATAGAATGGCAGCGTGGGTAGGTTCAGGATTCCAGTGCGGTCAAAGCGTTCAATTTGTTCAGTTTTTGGTATGCCATTCTGGAACTCGTCAAGCGTGGCGTGCTGTTGCTTGGACAACTGCGTACTGAGCAACTGACCATTGGCATTGTTTAGGACAATCAAGGCATCTTCCTGACAATTCTTGTCAACCTCGCGCAGGCAACGGCAAGAAGTCTGCAAAACCATGTTGTTAGGGCAGTCGCCTTCCTGTGAGAGGATAACGCCTGTCAGGGAACGGCAGTTCCAGCCTTCTTTGCCGATTTGGACTAGCAGGACAATTCGTATCTGTGAGAATGGTTCGTCAAGCGCGGCAAAGCCCGACTCGGCTTCCGACGGCGTTGGGAAGTCTTTGTTCCCGCGATGGTATTTGAGGATTGCCTGTGCGGGCGACAGGCCCTGCGCTTCGCATAATTTGGCGGCAAGCGGATAGATTTGCTCTTCGAGACGTGAAATGGTTCCGCAGTAGATGGCGAGTTTTGCCCAGGCACCGGATGAATAGCGCTTGTTGCGGTATTTCTCCAGAAACTCCGTGATGCCACGTTGGACGATGGACAGGGAGTCATGCGCGTCGTTGACAATTCGCACAAGAGGTTTTTTCAGAAAAGTCCCTATTCCTTCCACCAACGGATAGTAGTGGACAGTGTTGGTGATCTCCGTGGCCTTGATTTCCAAATCCTGCGCCACGATAAGTTTCTGAGGCGAGTTCAGATATGGTGTGCCGGAGAAGCCCAAGACGGTCCGAATATTGCCAGACTGCGCCCATTGGGAGACTACGGAACGCAGTTTGATCTCTGACGGAGCGGCGTGGTGCGCCTCGTCAATGAAGATGGACATCGCGGGGATTTTGCCAAGCAAGGCGCGCGTCTCGTTGGCGGAGATTTCTTTCTCGTCTGCAGTTTTGGGGAGGAGTTCGGGGGAGGAATTCGTGTCCAAATGGTCCAAAATGACCTTCTCGGCATTAACCACCGCAATCAGTCCGCACAAGTCCTCAAAGGGTTGCAATGAGGTTAGTTTTTGGGCGTTTGGGTTTCGAACACGGTTGGATTGTTTGGCCGACGACTCTGCATCCAGCACGAGGAATTTGATTTGCCGTCGCAGTTGTGAGGCGAGGGGCTCGGCTACCACCCAGGATGGATCAAAAGATTGGATAGTGCGAAGACTCGGAACAATGGAAGACTTCAGTCCTGACGGGGCAAGCACTAAGAAATTTTTGGCGAATATGAGATTGTCAGGTTCCTGCAAGGCAAAGGCGAGGTCAAGATACATCAATGCCGCCATCAAGAAAGTCTTGCCCGCTCCCATTGGCAGTGAGAAGAGGTAGTCTGGATAGGATACGCCGTAGAAGAGTTCCTTGAAAACGCTCGTGGCATCAATTGATTCCGGTTCTGATTCCAGGCGGTCTTTCAGGCTTTGGGCAAGAACCTCGTTGCCTTTTGCTTTTTTCTGCGAGGCGATTTGCAGAAGAGAAAGCGAGGCAGGGTGTGAGGCTAAATAGTCCCGCACTTTTTGAGATATGCGTAAGTCATCGGGAACAATGGTATTCAGTTGTCCCGATGAAAACAAATCACAAAGCGGCTGATTGCCACATCTGATTTTTAGAAAAAGATATGTTTGAATCGCATCGATTTGAACCTGACGCAAATATCCCCGCGTGCGCATATAGTCGAGTTGCGCTCGAAGCGGGCAGTCAGAAGAACTAGCCCATAATGCAGCGCGATTTTGCAGGAGGGAATGAAACATGGATGGAAATGATTTTACACTATTTTTTCTATGTATGTTCTGTTAATATAGCACTCTAAAAAAAACGCAATGCCGTTTGCGGATAATTTTGTATAATTTTGATACTGCGCTACCGCCAAGTGGCGAGTTGGTCAACGGTGAGCTTGGGGACGTGGAGGCGGTCGTGGTCGTCGAGATAGTAGCCGATTTGCTCTGGCGAGGGGGCGTCCTCGTGGCAGGGTGTCTCGGCGGGATAGCCCACGGCGACCAGATAGAGGAGTTTCCGGTCGGGCGGCAGCTGGAGGACCTCGGCGATCTTGTCCCGCTGTAGGGCGCCTATCCAGCAACAGCCCAGACCGCAGTTTACGGCGGCGAACTCGATGGACTGGATGGCGGCCCCGGCGTCCGCCTGAGTCCACTCGGGGTGGGCGTCAGAGGGGGCGGTGACGGCAAGGAAGGCCGTCGGCGCACTCTCGCCAAGACATGGAGTGCGGCGTGGGGCCACGCGCGCTGCCCAGGCGGTTAGCGGGAGCAGCTGCGCCACCAATTCCGGCGTGCGGACGACGATGTAGCGCAATGTCTGTCGATTGGCGGCGCTGGAGGCAAGTCGCGCGGCTTCGATGAGGCTACGAAGGTCGTTGTCGGCGACTGGCTTTTGGGCAAAGCGCCGGATGGTCCGTCGGCGCTGTAGAATGTCATTGAAATCCATGACTGGTAGAAATTTAACTTGTTGATAGAAGCTAGGTCTGCTAGTCCGGCTAGGTCTGCTAGTCCGGCTAGAGTGGCTAGTCCGGCTAGAGTGGCTAGTCCGGCTAGAGTGGCTAGTCCGGCTAGAGTGGCTAGTCCGGCTAGTCCGGCTAGTCCGGCTAGAAAGGTAAAAAAACTATTTTGGTTGAATCATTGCCATCAATTGGCTACCGAAGGCAGTTCTTCAATGGTGATGGTAATCGCGCCTTTCTGGATGGGTTGTTCCAGAAGGATGGCAAGGCGTTTGGGATGGTCTGCGTTTTCCTTGACGACTTCGCCTACCTCGGCAGTCCAGTCGGCACCTTCCACCTCGATTGTGATCTTGAGGCCATTCTGGGCGTTTTCGACGGCGAAAGCGTGGTCGTCGAGCTGGTGGAACTGCTGGCAGCTCACCAAAGCATCCTCAAAGCATTGCGGGGAGGCGAATTCCACTTCGTCCCGTATGGTGACCTGACGATTTGCGCGGTCGAAGATGAATGTCCGCGTGAGACTTCGCAGTTCCTTTGCCTCTGGGTAGGCGTCAGTCATGTCGCAGACCAGCGTGTCCATCTGCTCAGTGAAATCCGTGTGGATGAATTTTCCGCAGGCCTTTCTGCCGGTGGACTGGAGTTTGCCGGCCACGATTGGCACGGAGTGCCCGTAGGAGTTGAGCATCTGACTCTCGTAGCGTTGTTTCGAGAAGGTTCGTCGAGTGTAAGTCTCGATGCCTGGATCCACGATGTAGGGAACCTTGTCGAGCACCACCACAAACGAACCGACATCATTGTGGTTGTGTTGTTCGGCATTGTGTCCTGCCTTGAAAGCCATGCCGAAGTTCCCCCTTGCAGCATCCTGGCTGCGCCCGATGTAGATGCCCGCGTCCTCAAAAAGATGTCGTGGGGGCCAAACGGGAGTAGCGGGGGCCTGTTCTGCGTATGGCGTCTCGTCAACGAACATCCGCAGTGGCGTCATGGCATAGTCGAAGACAGCGGTTGCCGGTGGGATGCGCTTCAGGAGCACCTGCGGACAATGCCGCTGGATAAGTGCCTGTATGCCGATGCCTGGGCGTCCTTTGATGTCGCAATCGGCAAAGGCGGGGCAGACCCCCTCGTCGATCTGGATATTGCGTGCGAAGGCGCAGATGGCCTCGATTTTCGGCGAAATTTCGTAGAGGTCGAGCTTTCCACTGGTGGCGGCCAGGACGGTTTCGGCCAGAATTGCAAAATGCCCGAAGCCGTAGTTCCAGTAGCCGATGCCCTCGGAGCAATAGCCGTCATTGGTAAAGCCTTTGAAAAAGAATGACATCGAATGCTCCATGGCGGCGAGAATTTCCGCACGCTCCTGTTTGTCCCGCAACAGAATCAGGCTTGCACGCACCAGATTGCAGGTGCAGACGGCGTTCCAGTTGTTGGTGCCGTGAATCCACCAATGTCCATTGCGGAAGTGTCCGGAGCGGATGTCCTCCTGGTAAGGCGTAATCACGCGCCGAAGGCACTCTGTGCGGAGGCGTTCGCGGATTTCGGGCGAGAGTTTGTCCTGGAACCACCAGTCGATCTGCGCCAGATTGGCGGCCAGTTCCGTGGCGGTCAGATCGCCGTGGAATCGCGTCTGGTGAAAGCTGGTCAGATTGCCATCATGGGCGGGCAGAGTCCAGCTCTTTTCCATGAAAAGCCTGACGAGTTCGGCCTCGATGGCAGGGATGAACCGCCCCTGCCATTCGACAAGTTCTGCAAAGACGAAGTCGCTGAGACGCTGGGAACGGCGGTAAGTGAGCCGTTCGTAGTTCGAGCGATTGCCCGTGCGGGAGAACTCCAGATAGACCTCCTCGTCCATGAAGATCGGCTCTTGGGAAAGCGCAACTTCGGCTTTTCGGACGATGCCTTGTGCCGCTTTGGTGCTGGCCAGTTTCTGCCAGCGTTCCCGTTCGGCTCCCGTCGGGCCAAGACCTGTTGGCTGTTCGGGAAGCATCTCCGCGATTTCGGCGACGCGTTGTGCCGAGAAGAGGGCGGCGGCGGACTCGGCAAAGGCGGCATGGCATATTAGGATACAAAGAGCCGGGAGAATGCCGAGCATGGAAATGTCAAAAGATGATCTCATGATGTGGTCATCTGGTTTTTGCGAGGTAAAATAACGTTATGGCATTATAATATATAGTCAATTCCCAATCTGCGTGATGGAGGTGACGGAGGTGGCTTGCGGATGCCACATCTGTCTCGTCTTATGTCAAAAATAACATATAACATTTGGTTTATAATGCATTTCGATGATTTCTATGCCATTTCCCAGCTGATTGTCTGGGTGGGCATGCTGACGATGCTCGGCTTGGCATTTCGTCCCTTGCCGCCGTCTGTCCCAAAGCAACGGCGTCAATTGGCAGATGCATGTTTGGGGCTTCTGCTCGTGGTCGGGTTGTTTGAGGGGACGCTTTTGTCCGCTGACAAGCCGATTCGCTTTACGATGTCGCTTGTGTTTCTTGGTGTGATGCTCTGGATCAGTTCGTTTTACCGAGGCAGATTCCGGCTGTCGGCGTTTGGCAGTCTGTTGTCCAGCGTGGCCATTCTGTTGGCGTTGCTGTTCAATCCTGTTCAGCAGGCCGGATACTGCTCGTCGCGCAGAAGGAATTTCTCCAGGATTATGGCACGCAATGCATTTCAGGAATATGCGGAATATGCGAAATACCAGCCGGATACGACGGTCTAT
>JAEEGL014891104.1_pt1 | contig 16666 bp, 14 predicted proteins | sample 9134231 | NCBI WGS metagenome assembly JAEEGL01 (sample SAMN16246548, study PRJNA631951) | gut metagenome | biome: gut microbiome; feature: rumen; material: fiber-attached | host: Bos | place: Iran: Karaj | collected 2018-10 | reverse complement strand
GGGGACAGGATCGCCGTCTGCATCTCCGGGGGAAAGGACTCCATGCTGATGGCCAAGCTCATGCAGATGCTGCACCGAAGCGGTGAATACCGTTTCGAGCCGGTCTACCTGGTCATGGATCCCGGATACAACGAGGTGAACCGGCAGAAGATCGAGAGCAACGCGGCCCTCCTCGGGATCCCGATCACCGTGTTCGAGACGAACATCTTCGACGTCGCCAACAGCACGGACCGCTCTCCCTGCTACCTCTGCGCCAGGATGCGCAGGGGCAGCCTGTACGCCAAGGCGAAAGAGCTCGGCTGCTGCAAGATCGCCCTGGGACATCACCTGAACGACGTGATCGAGACGGTCGTCATGGCGATGTTCTACAGCGCAAAGCTGGAGTGCATGCTCCCTAAGCTGCGCAGCACGAACTTCGAGGGGATGGAACTGATCCGCCCGCTCTACTGCGTCCGGGAGGAGAATATCTTGTCCTGGAGGACCGCAAACGACCTGGAATTCATCCAGTGCGCCTGCCGGTTCACGGAGAACTGCTCTGTCTGCGACAACGGAGGCGGGGGCTCCAAGAGGCAGGAGGTGAAGACCCTGATCCGGCGCCTGAAGAGGGACGACCCGCAGATCGAGGAGAACATCTTCCGGAGCGATCACCTTGTGGACCCCGGCACCTTCCCGGGGTTCCGGAAGGACGGCGTGCTCCATTCCAATCCGGAGGGATACGACGAATAGGACCGTGTGACGGACATGCGGGCGGCAGCCGTGAAACGGCGGGCCGCCCGCGTGCCGCAGACCGGGGATTGACGATGCTGTCCGGTCTGTGTTATCGTGTTTCCGGCAGACCGGGAAGACAGCCGGAAGAGCATGGGAGAAGTGATATCATGGATCCGTACGAGGCCATTAAGAGCGAACTTTACGAATACTACTTCGAAAGGCTCCCGCAGAAGGTCGAGAAGCTCCGTCAGACCGTTTTCGGGATCATGGACCGGTACGCCGCCGGACACCCCGCCGCGAGCAGTTACTTCCTCAAGGCGAAGCTGTACGACGTCATCGCGGAGAACATCGAACCCGGGATGCTCCCCGACATCCCCTTCGCCTTCGAGACCGGCGCGCTTCTGGCGACGTGCGACGGGAGGTTCAACCGCGGCGGGGAGCATGCCAACGGCTGGCTCATCCACCGGAACAGGCATCTTTATGAGGACCATGATCCTGAGACCTACGCCGAGTACAACAGGATCCACGAGTATTTCGCCCAGACCGGCGTGTTTGCCGATTTCATGCATCTCGGCATCCCCATGAAGAAGGTCTTCCGCATCGGGCTGCGCGGGATCCTCAGAGAGCTCCGGGCGGCGGAGGAAACCTGCGAGACTCCGGCCGAGAGGGAATTCATCGCGTGCGCCGAGGCCGGGATCTGCGCCATGCAGAAGATCGCGCTGAAGCTTTCCGAAGCCGCCGCAGCCGCCGGCATGGACGGGCTCGCGGACATGGTCGCCCGGGTCCCGTACGACCCCCCGGAAACGTTCCACGAGGGGCTCAACACCCTCGGCTTCATGAGAAAGGTCCTGGGCACCCTGGAGGGATACGGCTTCAGTTCCATGGGAAGGCCGGACGTCCTTCTCGCGCCCCTCTATGAAAGGGACAGGGCCTGCGGCGTCCGGGACGACGAGATGCTCGACCTGGTCTCGAGGTTCCTCCTGTTCTGGGACTGCACGAACGACAGGCGGAAGAAATTCGAGAACGGCTGGGAGTACGAGCTGGAGAACACGGTCACCCTTGGCGGCTGCGACGACGGCGGGGCGCCTGTTTTCAACGGGGTGACGAGGCTCTTTATCACCGCGAGGGACTCCCTCAGATGCACCTATCCCAAAATGATGCTGCGGTTCTCCGAAAGCTCTCCCGAGGAGTACCTGCGCCTCGTCAGCAGATCCCTCACCAGGGGGCAGAGCTACAGCCTGTATGAGAACGACGACGTGACGATCCCCGCGCTCGTGGGATGCGGGACGGAGCTCCGGGACGCCCGCGGATACGTGGTCGGCGGGTGCTGGGATCCCCTGACCCCGGACACGAACAACAAGTTCAGCGGCGAATACTTCTTCCTGACGACCCCGTTCAAATACCTCATGCGGCCGGACGGCGGACATCTCCGGGAGATCGGCGTCGATTTCATCCCCTTCGAAAAGGCCGGGAGCTTCGAGGAGCTGTACGGCAGCTATCTCGGGGTCGTGGACCAGATCCTGAAGAGGAAGCTCAGGCTGGAGAACCGGGGCTCTCGGATCTGGGACAGGGTCAACCCCGCCTGCGCGCTCTCGGCGCTCATGGAGCCCTGCATCCCCATGAAGAAGGACATGACGGCCGGCGGCAGCAAAGACAGCAGGGAAAGCGCGTATTTCACCTGTCTCGCGGAGGTCGTCGATTCGCTTGACGCCATCAAGAGACTCTGCTTTGACGACAGGGTCCTGACGGTGAAGGAGCTCATGCGGCAGTGCGCCGAAAACTGGCCGGACGAGGAGCTGCGCAGGAGAGCCGTCTCGCTCCCGTCGTACGGGGACGGGTCCGAGGAATCCTCCCGCTTCGCCGGCAGGTTCTATGACGACCTCGTCGCCATTGCCGGGGCCTGCACCACCGCCTACGGCGGGAAATGCCGGCCGGGCTTCAACCTGTATACCGAGATCGTGTACCTCGGAGAGGAGACGGAAGCGCTCCCGAACGGAAGGAGAGCCGGCGAGTATTTGAGTCAAGGCATCACCCCGTCGAGGCTCCAGAAGGAATGCTCCCTTTACGACCTGCTCGATTCCGTGAGATACATCGATTTCAGAAAGACGTCCGGGAATTCCTCCATCACCCTCACGCTGCCCGCCGGAAAGCTCGACGAGGAGAAGATGGCGGTCCTGTTCCGGGTCTTCGCCCGGAACGGGCTCCAGGCGGTCCAGCCCAACTGCGTCAGCCGGGAGGAGCTGATCTCCGCGCAGGCCGATCCCGAAAACCACCGGGACATCATCGTCCGCGTCTGCGGGTTCTCCGCCCCGTTCGTGTGCCTCTCTCCGAAATACCAGGATGAGATCATCTCCAGGAACATGTCGGAGATCTGATATGAAGAACGAACTGAAGATCACGCACATCCAGACGTTCTCGCTGCACGACGGTCCGGGGATCCGGACGACCGTGTTCCTGGCCGGCTGTCCGCTCTCCTGCGTGTGGTGCCACAACCCCGAGGCGAGGTCCGCGAAGCCCGTGCTCCTGTTTGACGAGAGGAAATGCACGAACTGCCGCGTATGCGCGGCATGCCCGGCGGGCGCGCATACCTTCGGGGACGGCCACAGGATCGACCGCAGCGCCTGCAGGATGTGCGGAACGTGCATCGAAAACTGTCCCGGCGGCGCTCTTAGCAGGTCGGTCCGGACGCTCACCATGGAGGAGTATCTGAGGGTTGCCGGCACGCAGGCCCGCGTCATCGGAGAAGACGGCGGCATCACCTTCTCGGGCGGCGAGCCCCTGGCCCAAGGGAGGGAGCTTCTCGGGTTCCTGGAAGAAACGAGCGTCCACAGGGCGGTGGAGACCTGCGGCTATGCGGAGGAGGAGCTCTTCCGCGAAGTCGTCCGAAGGTGCGACTATGTGATGTTCGACCTGAAGCTGGCGGACGACGCCCTTCACCGGAAGTATACCGGCGTCTCCAACGTCCCGATCCTGAAAAATCTGGAGATCCTCAGGAAAAGCGGAAAGGAGTTCCTTCTCCGGACGCCGCTCATCCCGGGGATCACCGACACCGCCGAAAACCTTGCGGCGATCGAGCGCATCGCCGGCGGCGACACCTGGGAGAAGCTCCCGTACAATCCCCTGGCTCCGGTGAAATACGAGCGCATGGGGGAGCCCTATCCGCTGGACGGGATCCTGTGCCGCTGACCGGCCGGACGCCGGGCCCCGGATCTGCTTTGGAGAAATACGACGCCCGGGACCGGGCGCGACGGACATGCGGGCGGCAGCCGTGAAACGGCTGGCCGCCCGCATGACTCAGATCGGGGATTGCCGACGGCCCGCAGTCTATGGTATCATGTCCCTGGCGGACAAATGCGGTTCAGGCTGGAAAGGACCGTAAAACGATACCGCTCAGGATTGCATGCGTTTTTAATTCCGAACGGGGAGTGATAACGGATGAGGAGACGTATTCAGAGTGTCCGCAAAATCAGTTTGAGATCAGTTTTTTGATTGCTTTTTCGTTATGAATCGTAAAATCACTGAGCACGTAGGATCTGACGCGCTGATTTACCAGAAGCGGCTCCACAAATCCGTTTTTCGAAAGGACAGACAGTCTGTTTATCACAGTTTTGTTCGTTACGCCGATCTCGCGGCTGACTTCGATCGGCGTAAACCCGCCTTTGTGCTTCTTCATCAGGAGCAGAAGCAGTTCCTTTTCCCTGTTTTTCAGATATGACAGGCTGCCGCTCACCACATCTTCGGAGGAAGCATACGACAGTTCGAGAACCTTGCTGGAATAGAGGAGTACCATGCGCAGGAAATAGAGGACCCACACTTCGGGGTGAGGCGGATCATTTCTTCCGGAATAATACAGCGCCGGCAGACCCATTTGGATCGACTCGTAGTATTCGTTGACGTCATATGCGAAGTACTCCTCCAGAGAACCGATCCCGTTGAATCCGTATCCGCTGATATCCAGTATATATCCGGACAGCAGGCGCGCGGTCCTGCCGTTTCCGTCTTCAAACGGATGTATCGTCACCAACTGATAGTGAACGACCGCGGCCACGATCAGGGGATGGTCGTCTGTCGTATTCACATACTCGACCAGTTCATCCAGCAGTTCCGGGACGTCGCAGTATTCAGGGGGAATGTAATCGGGGTTTCCGCTCTGAGAATCGTACACGGCGAACAGGACGCCCGGCGGCATGGCCCCTCTGAGACCGATCTTTTCTTTGGAGGCGCCCTTTTCCACGAGCTTCTGAACATCCAGTATCAGCTGATTCGAAAAGGGCTCCTTGTTTTTCGCCCTCTCTTCCAGATAGTTCAGCGCAAGATAATAATTCCGCACCTCCTGTTCCGGTTTGAGGAAGTGCTCCCGTTCGTCTCTCTCGATCACTTCTTCGACCTGTTTTTCCGAGAGAGGATTTCCTTCGATCCTGTTTGACGCAAACGAACTTTTTTTCTTTGTGTTTTTGCGCAGTCTGCCGGCAACGGACCGAGGCAGTTTCACAGAGGAGACCTGATATCTGTTTCTGTCGATATCTGTTATGCATCTCAGGATCTCATTCGTCAATGTCACGCGTATCATAGAACCATCTCCTGCATGATATTATACCACAGACCGTCCCGAACGTCCACTAAAATTTCACTATTCTTACACTATTGATTCGTTGTCATCTGGCCTGCCGGCCTTCCTGGAAACAATTCCTGGCCCGGATGCCGGCGGGGGCGGATCCGAATCCTTTCTCTCCGTGCCTTCGTCCTGAGATATGCCGGAAGGCGATATGACAAAAGGCTCCGCACCGGATTGGCCGGTGCGGAGCCAGATGACGCGGGGCATTCGCTCCGGAAGGGAGCTGCTCCCTTCCGTTACTCCATGCGGAACGTGACCGTCACGTTCGCGCGGATCTCGGTCTCGCCCGGCTGGAGGACCGCTTCGGAGGCTGCGTCATCGGCCTCCAGATACATGCCCGCGGACGAGTTCGCCGCATAGCGGGCGGAGGTGTCCTGCCACCCCTCCGTGATCGTGACGGCGTCCCCCAGGGCCTTCCCGGCGGCCTGCGCCAGCACCTCCGCCTTGGCCCTGGCGGCGGCGACCGCCTGGCCGAGGGCTTCGGCGTACGCCTCGTCATAGCCGCTGCAGGTGAGGGTGACGCTGTTCACGTTGGTGACGCCCGCGTCCACGCAGGCGGAGATGAGCTCCCCGAGCCCGGAGAGGTCCTGATCCTCCACACGGACGGCGGTGGTGACGACGTATCCGACGACGCGCTCCATCCCGTCGGACCAGTCATACCGCGGATACAGATCGTAGCGCTCCGTGCGGATGCTCCGCTCCTCCACGCCGCGCCCGGTCAAAACGTCCATGACGTTCTGGACCGTCTCGCTGTTCCCGTTCTGCGCTTCCTCCGCGGTCTCCCCCTGGGTCTCGACGGCAAAGCAGACGGACGCCCTGTCCGGCACCAGGTTCACGCTCGCGAAGGCCGATACCGTGATCTCCTCCCGGGGCTCCGCCGCCGCAGGAGCTGCAGGGGCGTAAGGGGCGGCGGGCGCAGACGGCATGTCGGTCCCGGCCGGCGTTCCGGCCCCGGAGGGAGCCTCTCCGCAGCCCGCGGCGCACAGCAGGACCGCGAGGGAGAGGACAGCGCACACCAGGGCGGTGATCGTTCTTTTCATTTCAGGTTCCTCCTTTGATCCTTCGGGCGGACGGGCTCCCGGCGGGGGACCTCTCCGTCCTTCTGTCCCATGGACGATCCGGATCGAGGAATGTTCCGCGTTTTTTTCGGACATTGAGTCTTCCGCAACAGTAAAGGAAGGACCGCTACCATCTCTCCAACCGACGGATGATCTGCATCTGTTCCTGAGGATTGTGGGATTCAACGAACAGGAAGATGCCGCGGGGATCCGAAACCTCCGTGATGAACTGTTCCAGATCCTTTAGGTCAACATCGCAGATGACGGATTTCCCGGCCGCTTGAATCTTCCTGATCAGCGGGATCCACTGGAGGATCGGCCGATCCAATCCTACGCCCTGCACCCATTGGAAGCCATTGAGCTTTTTGTGTTCGAGCATCACGTCGATGTGTTTTGCTACGTCTTTGCCGTCCATATGGTACACTGTATGGTCCATCTGATTGATGACGGCATCCATCGTGTCGAAATAAAACTCCTCATACATGTTCGTGGAGAACATGGCGGATATATCTGCGGTGGGCACGTAGAATTTTCCGAAGGAAGGAATCCCCATCCAATTGCAGCTCATAGAGCCGGCTCTTTTCACGATGTCATCAAAATGGTTGTATGAGCGCAGAAAATCGGCCGTGATCCTGTCGTGAGCCTTATGTACGCCGTCCGGATCGTCATAGAGATCCATTAAGTACCTGGTAGTTCCTCGAAGCGCCTCCAGACAGTCCCCCAGTATGTTATGATCCGGAAAACCGACAAGGTACTTTCCCTTACAGCGGGATGCCGCAAGGGAAACGAGTTTTTCTGCGTTGCGGTACAACGCACTGTCTGTATGGAAGACCAGATCATTTTCCAAATCATCATAATTCTCAAGCACCGGTCTTTCCACCCAGCCTGTGGTCTGATCATATTGAATGGGTGCACCATACACTCCTGCGAGGAAATTCGGTGAATAATCCGGCCAAAATATCGGCATGTTCTCACCGAGCAGTTCCACGTTCTCGATACTCTTCTCAAACTCTGAAATTCGATACTCAACGTCAAACCATCGGGCGTTGTAGGTCTCCCAGCGCTTGCCTGGGCCCACATTCTCGTCATCCATGCTGTCTCTGAACACTTGATTGTTGGAAACGAACCGGATGGGGGGACGATCCACGACCTCTTGTTCATACCAGGCATAGATCCGTTCCAGGTTTTTATCCAATTCCGGCTTGCATGCCAGATCTATGTCCCACCCGCCGGGAATGTTCGTGTGCGTCATACAGAGTCCTCCCTGAAAGAACAGGTTCGGAACAACCGAACCTGTTCTTTCCTTAATCCCAAATGCTGTCGGGCGCCTTGTCAATCCAATCGTTGAAACGGCCTCCGAAACGGGTAACATCATATTCCTTGTACATCTGGATCATCTGCTCCAGGCTGTCGGGAACACCGGCGCTCTTGATCGCGATCCGGTCGCCCGCGATCTCACGGATACGGACGATGTTGGAAAGGCCGTAGACATTCTTGCAGGGGTCTGGGGCATAGCCGGTTGCCTGCTTGATGAAGTCTGCACCGGAGGCGATCACCAGCTCGCAGGCGCGGACCAGATCCTCATCCTTATCCAGATGATAGACCTCGATAATGACCTTGACGATGACCTTTGGATCTTTCGCCTTGGCGGCATTGACCACCTGCTTGAGCTCATTTAAAACGTAATCATCGTCACCGTCCATAAAGCGGGAGATATTCATCACGACGTCCAGCTCATCGGCCCCGTCATCGATGCAGTCCAATGCCTCGAAGACCTTGGTCCTGGTAGAGTTTGCGCCCATCGGATAGCCGACTACTGCGCAGACCTTTCCCTTGCCCCCCATTCTCTTTTTTGCGTACGCCACGTCACAGGGGAAGATACAGAGCGATGCGAACCCGTAGTTCACCGTGTCGTCACAGAATTTGTCCAGTTTCTCTTTCGGGTTGTTCTGTGCCAGAAGCGCATAATCGATCATGCCGCAGAACTCTTTTTTGGAACAATGTTCGTGATAAATCATGTCAAAACCTCCATCGTATTATTCATATGTTTTCCCGGACATCATCCGGGAGGCAGTGCAGGAATGACGCCTGTGCGGTCCTGTTTTTGCCTGAATCCTTGGGAAGAGGTTGATCCAGTACCGACGGCGTTACAATGTATCCCGTTTCTCGATCTCGTCAAGCATCTGATCGAGCATCATCAGGCAGCGGGGGACATGGAACGGACCTTTGAATGTAGAGCCCTTGCAGGCAGGCTGTGTCGGCTGCCCGTCTCTGCGAAGGTACCCGTACCACTCGCCGAACTCATCTGCGAAGTACTTCCTGCAGTATTCGAGGACCTGGAGAAAGATGTCAAGGTATTTCCGATCCCCCGTATCCCGATAGATCATCAGGGAGGCAATCAGGGCCTCGTTGTGCGGCCACCAGAGCTTCATGTCGTGCTCATATGCCTCGGGCGGATTGCCGAGGCAGTCCAGGAAGTAGAGGATGCCGCCGTATTCCGGATCCCAGCCCGCACGGAACGCCATATCAAAGATGCGGACCGCCTTTTCATGGAGGACGGGATCGCCGGTCTCGTTCGCCCGGTCCATCAGGAACCAGGAGCATTCGATGTCGTGCCCCGGGTTGACGATACGTCCCTCTGTGACGGAAAGGCGCGTTTCTCCGTTCAGACCGACGTTTTCCAGCGTGCAGCCGAGGTCCTCCTGGACATGATACCGCAGGATATCGTTCACACATTCCTGCGAGCGGGCGTCATACAGGTCGTTCCGCTCCGGATCGACGCGCTTCAGGATGCCCGCCACATTCAGCAGGATCATCGGGATGCCGAGGCTCCTGCCGGCGCGGGTCTCTGGGAACGTCTTCGGAGGCATCCCCACGGGATCCTTCATCCCGTGGTTCAGGTCCCAGTAGAGGTCGAACGCCCTGCGGGCGCGGTCAAGACAGTCCCGCTCGCCGGTGACGCCGTAGTATTCCGCGTTGGCCATGCAGTAGAACGCCTCGGAAAAACAGTATCTGCGCTGACGGAGCGGCTGCCCGTCGGCCGTTACGGTGAAGTACATCCTTCCGCCCGCGGCCCGGTTGATGCAGGCCTTTTCCATGAACTCCAGACAGCTTTTTGAAGCGTTCAGCCACTCTTCCCGGATGCCGTAAACGCGGCACAGGGCGGCAAAGATCCACCCGCAGCGGCCCTGCATCCATACGCTCTTGTCCGTCGAGTAGACGTTTCCCTTCCGGTCGAGGCAGGTATAGATCCCGCCGTTCTCGGGATCCATGCCGTGTTCGAGCCAGAAGTCCGCGCATATCTTCAGCTGATCCCGTATCCAGCGATGCTCCTGCAGCAGAGTATCCGACATCTCAGCACCTCCGTCCGCCGAAAAAGAGTTGCGTGCAGAAGAAAAACATGCTATAACTGTGACAGGCAATTGGTCAGACCAATTTTACTTTTTTATCATAGCATCCGAAATGCCAAAAAACAAGAGGGAACCGGAAGAATCTTGTCATGGCTTTCCTGACCTGATATACTGTCGCCGCGTCCCAATGACACAGGAAAGAGCAGGTGCGGAAATATGGCGGAACATGAGCGAAAGATCTATGAGGATATCGTTGACGACCTGATGGGGAAGATCCAGTCCGGAGAACTGACAGCCGGCATGCGCCTTCCGGCGGAGCGGAAGCTGGCGGCGGAATACGGGGTCAGCCGCCCGGTGGTCCGCGAGGCGTTCCGTTCCATGGAACGGATGGGCTGCGTCGAGTCCTACGTGGGCGGCGGGACATTCGTGAAGAGGCCGGAACTGTCGGACGTGATCGCCCCCTATTCGATCTTGTTCCTTCAGGATGAAGGGTTTTCAGACGAACTACTCGAGACGCGCATGATCCTGGAGACCGGCGTCGCGCGGCTCGCCGTCAGGCGGTGCACGGAAGAGCAGCTTCAGGAGATGACCGACACGCTCGACGAGATGGAGACGGATATCGCAGGCGGCGGAACAGGGGAGAAGGCCGATATCCGCTTCCATGAGGAACTGGTGGAAGCGACCGGGAACCGTGCGCTGAAACTGGTCATCTCGACCTGCGCGGAAGTCCTGAACCGCACGATCCCGATCACCCAGAGCGTTGTGGGCGTTCCGGAACAGGCGCTGCAGGATCACAGAAGGATCCTGAAGGCGATCTCGGAACGGAACGGCCAGGAGGCCGAGCAGTCCATGCGGGAGCATCTGCAGAATGCGCAGAAGAATCTGAAACGGGCGCAGAAGGAGAAGGCCCTCAAGTGTCCGGCCGGTGGCGAAGGAGAGTAAGATCCGGTTCATCACGGCTTGCATACAGGAATATCGATACAGGAGAGTTGTTTCCATAAAACGGACTTCCACAATTTTGCAAAATTGCGAAAAACTGCTTATTATTGGACCAATTCTGGAAAGGAGGGTGGCGTCTCCTCTGCATGACTGAAGTCACGAGTTTCCGACGCCACGAATGTTATGAAGGTCGATCTGGATGGCAAGGTAGCTGTCGTTACGGGAGGCGGCGGCTTCCTGGGGAAGAAGATGTGCGAGGTCCTCGCGGAGAACGGAGCGACTGTATTCGTTCTGGATTTTGATTCACAGAACGCCCGCGCCGTTGCGGATCAGATCTGCAGCGGAGACGGAAAAGCCTATGCGCTGTCCGGCGACATCCGGGACAGGGAAACCGTCGAGGCGCTGGCGAAGGAGGTCATCGACCGGTGCGGCAAAGTAGACATCCTGGTCAACAATGCCGGCATCAACTCCGGCCAGGACGGACGGAAAGAGATCAACGCGTTCGATGACGCGCTTTGGGACAGGATCCTGTCCGTCGACATGGACGGCATGTACAACTGCGCCAAATACTTCTCCAGATATATGGTCGAAGCGCGGAGCGGGCGCATCATCAATATCTCCTCCGTTGCCGGCGTCGTCGCCCTGCGCAAGCAGTGCGCGTTCGTCGCCGCGAAATCCGGCGTGCTCGGCCTGACGCGCGCCATGGCGGCCGAGCTGGGTCAGTTCGGGATCTGCGTAAACGCAATCGCGCCGGGCTCCATCACCAACGCCGACTGGAGATCCGTTGCCGGAGACGCGGCGCTGGACTCCCTGCTTTCCCATATCCCGCTCGGGAGACAGGGCAGCGATTCGGAGATCGCCGCCGTCGTCGCCTTCCTTTCCGCGCCGGAGGCCAGTTACATCACGGGAGCGACGATCACCGTGGACGGAGGATGGACCTGCGGATTCATGCGCGACTGGTGAAAGGAGAACACAAAATGAGAGCACTTGTCGTCGCCGCTCCGGGGAAAATGGAATACAGGGAATTCGAGAAACCCGTACCGGGGCCTTACGAGGTCGTGTGCCGGGTCGCGTATTGCGGGATCTGCGGAACGGACGCCGAGATCTATTTCGGGGATACGAGCATGGCGAAATCCGGCCAGTTCCATTATCCCGTCCGGATCGGGCACGAATGGTCCGGGATCGTGGAATCCGTGGGGTCTGAAGTCACGGATTTCCGGCCGGGCGACCGCGTGATCTCGGATACCGCCTCCTCATGCGGGACCTGCGACGCCTGCCTGAGAGGGGAATTCCTGAAATGCGATCACATCTCCGCCCTCGGAACGGTCTTTGATCACAAAGCGGGCGCGTTTGCGGATTACATCGTCATGTTCCACTGGCATCTGCACAAGCTGCCCGGCAGCATCGGACTCGACGAGGCGGCCCTGATCGAGCCTGGCACAAATGCGCTGCACGCGTTGGAGATCAGCGGCCTCGTTCCGGGAGATACCGTTCTGATCGCGGGAACCGGGGCGATCGGGCTCATGGCAGCCGCTTTGGCGAAGCGGATGGGCTTCCGTGTCCTTCTGGCGGGCAGGAAACCCTTCAAGCTCGACATCGGGAGGAAGGTCGGCGCGGACGCGACAGTAAACATGGCGGCCCAGGATCTCAAAGCTTTCGTATCCGAGAACACTTCCGGGAAGGGCGTCGATCTTTTCCTTGATACGACCGGCGCCGCATCGGTCATCAATCAGGCGTTTGACCTTCTGGCTTATTCAGGCAAGATTGAGATGATCGCTTTTTACGGGAAAAAACTTGAGCAGATCGATCTGAACAGGCTCGTGATCGGGCAGAATGCGCTGATGGGTTCGGAAGGGACCGGCTGGAGCGCTGGACGGTTCGTCGAACTCATGGCCGGAGGCGGCCTGAACGTGCGGCCCATCATCACGCAGAAGGTGCCTTTCGAGGATGCGGCCAGAGCGATCATGGAATACAGAACGGATACGGACCTGAAGATCAAGACTCTGGTCCGGATCGGACCGGATGAATCCTGACACGGATCAGCCCCCCGCCATAAGACGGGGGGCTCGCTGTATGTATGCCGTCAGAGACAGCACCTCTCCTCTGGCGGCGGCGATTCCCGCTCCGGAAGATCCGGCGGCCTCAGCCGGACTGTTTCACGCCGCCGTTCTTAAACTTGAAGGACGTGCCCCAGGCGTTGAAACGGACATGATATGCGCCGTTGTCTTCCTGGTCCGGCCAGAGCGTGATGATGATGAACTCTTCGTCGCATCTGCGGTTGTCGATCCAGTGGAAGCATCCGCCGGGGATATAGATCAGATCGCCCGGTTTCACAGGATAGCGGACCTCGTCCTCTCCCTGCCCGGTGACGACCTCCGCGCCCTCCTGGCACCGAAACACCAGGTACAGCTCTGTTTTTTCATGGGCACCGCCGTCGAGCCGCGTATGCGGTTTCAGACGGCCCCAGTTGACGTTGATCACCCGCTCGCCGGCGAGTTCGTCACCCATCAGCATGGTCGAAGAATAGACATCGTTACAGACGAACGATTCCAGTTTGTCCGCGTTGACCAGAAATGAATGGTTCATGTTTCCTTTTCCCCTTTCCGTTCGTTTCGTTCCGCATGATCCGGGACCGGCTGCCGCCGCTCCCTCCGCCGGAGGCATTTATTCCTGCAGGGGGGGAAGACCCAGCTCGTCCCTGAAAAAGCCCCTGGTGTCCGCCGTCTTTCCGTTCCAGTCCTCGACCGCGATCCGGATATACCGGAGGTCGTCCGGCATATCGAAATCCGCGGAGGTGACCGCGCTGCCCCTGGAGGCGAAGCGCACTCTGGTGTTTTTATGGCTGCCGTAGAACGCGCGGATACATGCGGCGTCGGAGCACTCGACATGGAGCCTGCCGCCGGCAAAGGACGCTTCGTAGATGGACGGACCTCTGGACGCGTACATCTGCCCGGTCTCCATCGCATCGATCACCGACGGGTAGTCCAGGGCATCCGCCGTGATCACAGTCCAGGCACCGAAGGAATCCCAGCCTGCGCTGTCCGCCGGATGGAGGTTGTGGTTATCATCCGCAGCGTGGCAGAACAGACGCTTCCCGGCAGCCAGCAGACGGTTATACAGTTCCCCGTTATATTCGAAACCGGTGATCGAGTTTGCGTCCGTGTTCGCGATCTCCATGCTGAAAAAGCCCTGATAGGCCATGATCGTTTCGAACGGCTCCGTATTGTAGCTCGGATGGTTGTAGGACACCAGGAAGCCCGCTTCCCGTGCCTTTCGCACGAAATCGTTGATATAGGAAAGGCTGTACTCACGAGATCGCTGTTCCGGCGCAAGCGGGATCGACGGCCGCACGTCCTCCGGGATGAAGAAGCAGTACCCCGGATCGAAGTCGACCATCGTGATGTTGTGCGGCGACTTCGCGAACAGGTTCATGTGGATCATCGGGAGAAAGAGACCCAGCGGATCCTCGGCAACCTCCTCATATGCGATGCTCTCATATCCGGTGATCATCAGGAAGTCCTGTTCGGTCATGTCACTGTGATCGACCGGATAATCGTGGTCCGTGATCGCCAGGATGCTGTAGCCGTGTGATCTGTATGCCTCTTTCATCTGCTGAGGTGTCAGGCGCCCATCGGACATCGTGCTGTGGCTGTGCAGATTCGCCTTGTACTGCTTCTTCCCGGGATCGATCAGGTACATAAGGCTCGTCCTTTCCGTTTCAAATGGCAGTCCGGCCATTGTCCCAGAATAAAAAGGTTGAAAACACTGTGCTTCTGCGGTATAATCAGGCCGGAAATGGTCAGACCAATTGCGTGCATTAACAATAGCACTGCTCCGGCAAAAAAGCAAGAAGCATTGCCCGGAAATGAGCGGCTGTTTCTTCTTTTCTTTCTTTTTCTCTTCTGATATTACGCAAATGAACATGATTAACCGTCAGGAATTCACGATCAGGTGAACAGCCGGGAGCGGAACGAAACGAAAAGGAATGTCCTCCACATCTGTTGAAAAGAGGGATATTATGGATTCGATCACTGTGGGAGTCAAAAGGGAATTCAAACCGGATATTCTCGTGTGCGGTCTCGGCCCTGCCGGTGTATCCGCAGCGGTTTCTGCGGCGAGAAGCGGTGCAGACGTCATGGCCGTTGACAAGTGTGCATACAGCGGCGGGAACATTACCGCCTCAAACGTGATCGGCGTCTGCGGAGGGGTCAATTATGCTACCGGGCGTCTGATCGTCGGCGGAGTCACTGAGGAGCTGCTGAAGGCTTCCGCGATTCTCAGAGACCCCGTCGACTATGACAAGAGGACGCCGCTTCGCGAGCTTGACCTCCGCAACACAGTGCTTCAGGAGCCTTTCCATCCTGAGCAGGCTCTGACGCAGCCCAACGCCGTCTCCATGCTCTACGATGCGGAATGGTACAAGCTGGAAGCTGACCGGCTGCTGCTCGATGCCGGTGTAAAGATCCTTTATCATACCTTTATCTGTGATGTCAAAACACGAAACGGTCATATCGAATCGGTAGTGATCGCCAATAAGGACGGCATTGAAATCGTCCGGCCGAAGCTGGTGATCGACTGCACAGGTGACGGCGACGTCGCTGAGTGGAGCGGCGCGCCGTTTGAGATCCTGCCGGACATCATGCAGGCCGGCACTCTGATGTTCGTCGTAGGCGGCGTGGAATACAACGATTACGGGGAAATCCAGAAGAAATGTATCGATGCGTTTCGTCAGGCCGAGATTGACGGCGTACCATGTCGGTTCGGTTATCCGGCCATCGGCCGCCTGCAGCATGGGATCATCAACTTCAATATGACCCATGTAAAATACAATCAGACGGTTGCCGAGGAATTTTCTGCCGCGGAGATCAGGGCGCGTCAGGATATCGATGACTGCATCGGTGTACTGAAGGCATACGTTCCGGAATTCCGCAATTCGTATTTACTCTATTCCGGTCCAAACATCGGCGCCAGGGAAAGTCGACGAATCCTCGGAGAATATGTTCTGACTGCTGCAGACGTCATAGCGAGAAAAAGCTTCCCGGACACCATCGCACTCGGCGGACATATGCTCGATATACATGACCCTGCTCAAAGTGGCGTTGTTTCGGGCGAAGTCAGCGCAGAGCAGATGCTGCAGCCATATCAAATCCCGTACAGGACCCTTGTACCGAAGAAGGTCGACAATCTGCTGGTCGCAGGAAGATGTCACAGTGTGGATCATATCGCAGCCGGATCTACCCGCGTTGCCATGACTGCAGGCGCTATGGGTGAAGCTGCTGGCTATGCCGCAAATCTTGCACTTCATGCCAATTGTTCTCCGGCTGAAGTGAATACGGAAGCCATTCGTTCCTGTATTCTTCAAAACCACGGGATTCTGGAACCAAATTAAAGGGGAATCGAGTCGGGTTCAGTGATCTGACTCCGAATGACATTGAAGGAAAGCCGGCGCATTCTCACGACTTAAGTCACGAGAATGCGCCGGCTTCTTTTCAATTTTACTCATTTCGCAAGCTCCTCAAACGCGGCCATGTGCTCCCTCAGGATCCGCTGCGTGACGGCCAGGAACTTTTCGTCCTCAGACATCTCGACCTGCGGCTCGGTATCCAGGTCGATCACGAGCAGCTTGGGCCGGCCGTTCCGGAACACGCAAACTCTGCCCTTTTCCTCAGCCAGCCTGGCGACACGGGAAAAATCCCGCTCGGCATCCTCAGCCGTAACGACGGCGCCGGGATCGATCATCTTGGGAATCACCTCTGAGAACAGCATAACACAGTATAGGAATTATACAATCTTACAGTGGAAACAAAAAAGGCGCGCAGCCCGTCGTCAGAACGCGGAAAAGCCGCATGGAGGCGCGCCGGACCGGGGGAAAACGGAGAGAGGTAACCGGAATTTCCTCCCGAAGCGCATCGTTCACAAACAATTTACAACTTTTTTTCTCAGTTTGGCGAAAAAATTCCGCAAGAGGTCCTTTGGACGCGTTTTCGGCCGGAGTG
>JAEEGL014369718.1_pt1 | contig 16666 bp, 17 predicted proteins | sample 9134231 | NCBI WGS metagenome assembly JAEEGL01 (sample SAMN16246548, study PRJNA631951) | gut metagenome | biome: gut microbiome; feature: rumen; material: fiber-attached | host: Bos | place: Iran: Karaj | collected 2018-10 | reverse complement strand
TTCACTGTTTTACTAGATTACATCCATTCTTGCAACATCAGCGGAATAATCAATTCCTGCAATGTCAAAACCGTTTGTTGCGTAGAAGTCGTGCTTGTAGCCTTCAAGGTCGCATATTTCCTTGATGTTGTCGTTGTTTACTTTTGCCATAAGCTTATCAACTTCAGCCTGAACATCAGCCTGCATTTCCCAGTCATCAACGCGGATGCGGTTTTCTTCATCAACTGGAACTTTACCGGCAGATGCATTTTCACCTGTGTAAAGGCGTTCAGCAAAAAGACGTTCCATCTGTTCGATACATCCTTCGTGAGTTCCCTTAGCTTTCATAACTTTGAACAAAATAGAAAGATAAAGTGAAATGATTGGGATAACTGCAGAAGAGCGGGTTACGAGTCCCTTGTTTACAGAAACGTAAGCAGCACCGCCAAGTTCCTTAGAAAGCTTTTCATTCAATGTATGCGCGGTAGCTTCAAGGTGTTTTTTAGCCTGACCGATTGTTCCGTCGCGGTAAATTGCGTGGCTCAATTCCGGTCCAATGTATGAATATGCAACTGTACGGCAACCTTCAGCAAGAACACCTGCAGCAGCAAGCTGGTCAATCCAAAGCTGCCAGTCTTCACCACCCATTACTTTTACAGTGTTTGCAATTTCATCTTCGTTTGCAGGTTCTGCAGCAGACTCCTTAAGAGTGTCTGTAAGAATATCAATTCCAAGACCTGCGTATGTTTTACCAATTGGTTTAATTACAGATTTGTACAAAACATGTGCGCCAGTGTCGCTGTTAGGATCAATCTTATCAGGATCAGAGCGAACAGGAGAAGCAAGTGAGTAAACGATAAGGTCAAACTTCTTGCCGGCTTTCTTTGCTTCGTCAATAATCATTTTGCGTGTTTCGTGACTGAATGCATCTGCAGAGAAAGTTTCTGTGAACAAACCTTCTGCTTTAGCGGCGCGGTCGAATGCGAGGTTGTTGTACCAGCCTGGAGTACCGCCTTTAGTTTCTGTGCCGGCCTTTTCAAAAGAAACACCGATTGTATCTGCGCCATATTCAAATGCAGCAGAAATGCGGCTTGCCAATCCGTAACCTGTAGAACATCCAAGTACAAGAACAAATTTAGGACCGTTTCCACCTTCCTTCAAATTCTTTGTTCCGCGCTTTGCTTTCTGTGCTTTAACATAAGCAATCTGATTTTCAACTTCCTTAGCGCATCCAAGTGGATGAGCGTTAAGACACATGTTAGAACGAACCATTGGTTTGATTATCATTTTTTTACCCCTATATTTTCTTGAGAATTATACATCCGTTATGACCACCAAAGCCGAGTGAACAGCTGGCAGTAGCATTAATTTCACAAGCAACACCCTTGTTAGGTGTGTAATCAAGATCACAGCCATGCTCTAAGTCTGGCTCATCAAGATTAATCGTCGGCGGAACAAAATTTTCTTCCATTGCCTTAATGCACATAATTGCTTCAATTGCACCAGCCGCACCAACCATGTGGCCAATTTCACTTTTTGTAGAAGAAATGTGAAGCTTCTTTGCATCTTCGCCGAATACAGCTTTAATCATTGCTGTTTCTGCAGAATCATTTGCAGAAGTAGAAGTTCCGTGTGCATTGTAATACTGAACTTCTGCAGGCTTCATTCCTGCATCTTCAAAAGCACGCTTCATTGCAAGTGCACCGCCGCTTCCGTCTTCGCGTGGCGCTGTAATATGGTAAGCATCAGAGCTTGCTCCATATCCTGCAACTTCAGCATATATCTTTGCACCGCGTGCTTTAGCATGCTCATATTCTTCAAGAATTAAAACAGCAGAACCTTCTGCCATAACAAAACCGCTGCGTTCTTTATCAAACGGGCGGCTTGCTTTTTCAGGTGCATCGTTAAATTTATTTGTTAAAGCACTGAGTGCCTGGTAACAACCAATATTAAATCCTGTAATGTTTGCATCTACTCCGCCTGCAAAACAGATATCAAGGCGGCCGGAACGAATCATGTCAAGTGATAATCCTAAAGAATCTGTTCCGGAAGCGCATGCAGTAGAAAGTGTCCATGAAGGTCCGTAAATCTGAAAGTGCATTGCAACTCCGGCAGCTGCTTCGTTATTCAAAACAAAAGGTGCTGTAAGAGGCGGAATTCGGTTTACTCCGCTTGCAGGATCAAGATATTTTTTATAAGCTGTTTCCAAATCATCAGAAAGACCAATTCCAACACCGGTAACAATTCCGGCTTTTTCATCTATAAGATTTTCTGCATTTAATCCTGCATCGTTTGCGGCTTCAATACTTGATGCAAGCAGGAATTTGCTCATTCGGCTCATTTTGCGGGCAAGCTTACGGTCTACGCCGTAATTGTTTATATCAAAATTTTTAACTTCACCGGCAATCTGAACCTGGTGCTGTGAAGCGTCAAAAAGTGTAATATTTGTAATTCCACTTTTTCCGTTTTTAACATTTTCCCATGCTGTTTTAACGTCGTTTCCTACAGAAGAAACGCAGCCTAATCCGGTAACAACAACTCTTCGTTGAGACATTCAAAATTCTCCTTGTATGCCTGAATTAATTCGGCAAATTAAATTGAATGATTATACCATATAATATGAAGATAATTAAACCTTAATTTATTATGACATTTTTGTCAATATTGTCAAATTGAGGCGCGGTTTTATAATTGAGTCTGAAATGACATTTAATTGTCTTGTGTAAGTGTTTTTTTCTTACTATACTCCATAATTATTCTTTGCGCTGGAGTTCTTATGAAATTTTCATTCAAGCAGTTTATAGTTCCGAATTTTGGCAAGCGTCTTGCATTTATGCTTCCCGCCGTTATTTTAATGGGCGTTTTTGTTTCAATTCTTGTAGAAATTGGCTGGGGAACAGATCCTGCAAGCTTTATGAATTTAAATATTTCTGCTGCATTAAACTGGGGCCTTGGAAACACAGAGGTTTTGGTTTACGGACTTATGCTTGTTTTTACTTTTATCTTTGGTGCTCAAATGATTGGCTTTGGTACTCTTGCAAACATGATTTTAATCGGTTATGTAATAGATTTATGCCGTTTAATATGGAAGAATATTGGTTTTGCAGAAATTTTAGTTCAGGGAAGTTTTGGATTAAGGCTGGCAATTTTTATAATTACTCTTTTACTGTTTGTTTTTGTTGCGGCAAGTTATATGAACGCTCAGATGGGAGTTGCACCTTACGATGCAATGCCTGTAATTATAAGCGGCTGGATTCATAAGGTTCCGTTTTTTATAATAAGGATTCTGTTTGATTTTTCTGCTGTTGGAATTGGAGTGGTTGCAGGAAAACTGAACGGAGAAATTCAGGGTTCTATAATTGGTTCTATTGCAATGTCTTTTTTACTTGGACCGGTAATTTCAATCGTAGGAAAACCTCTTAAAAAGATTTTATAGATTACCGATAATTAAGTATGCCTATTAACACACTTATTGAATTTATCGGTTATATCGGATCTTTTTTGGTCATCGTTTCCATGCTGATGACCTCGTTAATTAAGCTTAGGGTAATTAATACAATCGGAAGCGTAATTTTTGCAATTTATGCATTAATAATTCATTCCTATCCAACAGCCATAATGCAGTTTTGCCTTATAATTATAAATGTAATTAATCTGTACAATCTTTTTAAAAACAAAAAAGAATACAGCGTAATAAAACTCAGCAAAAATGATAATTTTATAAATTACTTTGAATCTTTTTATAAAAACGATATAAATAAATTTTTCCCGGAAAATTTTAATCTTTCTATGGCCGAAGAACATTATATGGTTTGCTGCGGTTCAAATCCTGCCGGAATTTTAAGTGCGAATCTTGTTTCAGAAAATGAACTTAATGTTATTTTGGATTATGCTTCGCCTTCTTATCGTGACTGTTCTGTTGGCAAACATTTGTATAATTATCTTGCGCAAAATGGAATTAAAAAACTGATTGTAAAAAATGCAGACTCTTCGGATAAGACGCAAAATATACATTCAAAGTATCTTAAAAAAATGGGATTTTCTTTGATAAATGGAGAATATGTAAAAAATTTATAAAAAAAAATAATTTTTTGCTTGCATTATTGAAAACCTGTGTTATTATAAAGTTGTAGCCAGGAGCGAGATGAGGACGCCCACCGGTTGCTTGAAAGGGAGGCAATATGCAATTTCCGACAAAGAGAGATAACCTGGTCGAGGTTATATAATACGTTAGACATTTCAAAGCTACTGAACGCTAAGATTCAGACTATATTATAGTGCCAGTCCATACGAGACTGAAAGCACATTACAGGCCGGCAAAAAGCCGGCTTCTTTTTTTAACCTTAAAATCTGATTTCTAAAATCTCAAAGTTCCTACAACAGTTGTGTCATTATCATCATCGGAATCGTTATTTTTTTTGCTGTAAGTTTTATTTGAAAATCTTGGACTCTGTGAGTCAATTTCATTTGCGGCCTTGTTATATTTTTTTTCTGCCCTTGCTTTTGGAGAAGTAAGGAATGCAAGTAAGCTTCCGCATAATCCTCCGGCAATGCAGATTAAAATTCTTATAATTTCAAAGCTTTTTTCTACTGTTTGAGTCTGTTCTGCTGCAGTAAGCTGAAAAGATTTTTCAAGCAATTCTTTTATTATATATAGAACAATTACAAATATAAACGAAAGCGGAATTTTCTTTTTTGTAATGGACATAAAGGAATTCAGGAAAATCAACATAAAAATTATGCTTGAACAGCCTTTTAAGCTTGTAGAACAGAAGCAGGAATTTAAAACTCCCGAAAAAATGACTGAAACTCCCATCATAATTCCTATGACAATAGAACCGTATCTTTCTTCAATTGCAGGGCCAAGCAGCATAATAAAAATCAGGTTGGTTATTAATGCGGCAGGAGATTCAAAACCGAATGCATAAAAGAATATTCTTAAATAGGAAAGCGGGTTTTTAATTTCAAAGGGAAGTGCTCCCAGCGCATTTGTCGGGGAAGAGGTTAGGGAAGCCGTTAGTTTTCCTTTAAGAATAAAATAATCAAGAATAAAGCAGAGAATACAAATTCCTGTAAAAAAAATTGCAACAGGAGAATCAAGATTAACTTTTAATCCGAATTTAAATTTCTTTTTAGCCATAAGATATTATATTATTTTTTCATGAAAATTAAAGCAAAATGCATTCAAATTTTCTTCTTTTTTTGCATCAAATATGGTATATTTAAACTATGTCCGAAGAATTATATAATTCAACAGGTTACGGTACAGAAGAAACTCTCAGAGACGAAATCGCTTTGCCACCAGAGCGAAAAGTAGTTATTTATAATGACGATTTTACTACTATGGAATTTGTCGTTGATGTACTTGTTTCAATTTTTAATAAGTCATCACAAGATGCTCACGAGTTAATGCTTCAGGTTCATGAAAAAGGTCATTCGGTAGTGGGAATTTATACTCAGGACGTTGCTGTTTCCCGCACGAATCTTGCAGTGCATGTAGCCAGAAAAAACGGTTTTCCGTTAAGGGTAGAAGTTGAGTAATCAGAATAAAGACAGAGGAACAACAATCAGACAAATGAAAATAAGTCCAATGCTTAGCAGGATTTTGTCTGAATCTTTGCTGGTCGCTAAAGATTATAATCATCAGTTTTTTACTCCTGAACATGTTCTTGCAACTGCTATTAATGTTGAATTTGTAGAAAATATTCTTGCGAACAGCGGTGCATCTACAAAAAACCTTCATGATGATATTATAAATTATCTTAATACAAAATTACCTGTAATTACAAAAGACGCAAATCCTGAATTCTTAAAAGGACCAGTTGAATCTGCCGGTTTTCAGACAATGATGAACAAGGCTGTTTTTCATTGTGTAACTTCGAATTCAGATGTAATTGATATTACAGATGTTCTTATAAGCATGCTCGATGAAAAGGAGAATTACTGTTCATATTTTTTAAGGGCAAATGGCGTAGAACGACTTAAGCTCTTGGAAAATATTGCAAAGGTAAATCCTCCAAAACGCCCGCCTGCTCAGGTTGTGCCGCCGTCTATACAGGATCCGTACACTTCGAATAATTCAGGCGGCTTAAAAAGATTTGCAACCAATATGACCCAGCTTGCTTCCAAAGGCGTTTATGATGAAGTTATTGGAAGGGAAGATGAAATTGAACGAACAATTCAGGTTTTATGCCGCAGGGTAAAAAATAATCCTATGCATGTAGGAGATGCTGGTGTTGGAAAAACTGCAATTACTCAGGGGCTTGCACAAAGAATTGTTTCGGAGCAGGTTCCGGATATTTTAAAAGGCAGCACAATTTATTCTCTGGATTTAGGTTTGCTGCTTGCCGGTGCAAAATTCCGCGGAGACTTTGAAGAAAGATTACATTCAGTAATTGATGAAGTAAAAAAAGAAAATAAAGCAATTTTATTCATAGATGAAATTCATATGATTATGGGAGCAGGAAGCGGCGGTAATTCTCAAATGGATGCGGCTAATCTTTTAAAGCCTGTACTTGCTTCCGGCGAAGTTAAAATTATTGGTTCAACTACGTATGAAGAATATACCAAGAATTTTGAAAAAGACCGTGCTCTTGCAAGACGTTTTCAAAAGATAGATATTTCTGAACCGACTGCTAAAGAATCTGTAGAGATTTTGAAAGGCCTTCTTCCAAGATATGAAAAATATCACAATGTAAAATATACTTCCGGCGCGGTAGAAGAAGCCGTAAAGCTTTCCGTTCAATTTATGCCGGAAAAACGTTTGCCGGATAAAGCAATAGATTTAATAGATGAAGCAGGCTCTTATTTAAATATTATGAAGACCGGTGGATTCAAAGGTCTTGTTGCAAGCCGTAAGAATGTTGCGAGAGTTTCTCCGGAAACTATAAAGCTTGTTATGGCAAGAATCGCAAAGCTTCCTATAGATAATGTTAAGAATAATGAAAAAGAAGCTTTGATGAATATTTCTGAAACTCTTTCGCAGAATATTTTTGGTCAGGAAACTGCCATTTCTCTTACAGCAAAAGCAGTAAAAAGAGCGCGCGCAGGATTCAGAAATCCGGAAAAACCGGAAGCCTGTTTCTTATTTGTAGGTCCTACAGGCTGCGGAAAGACAGAACTGGCTAAATCGCTTGCAAATATTCTAAAAGAACCTCTGTTGCGATACGACATGAGCGAATATCAGGAAAAGCATACTGTAAGCCGACTTGTTGGTTCTCCACCGGGTTATGTCGGCTTTGAAGAAGGCGGACTCCTTGTAAAAGATATTAGAAAAAATCCGCACAGTATTGTTCTTTTTGATGAAATAGAAAAGGCAAACGATGATATTTATAATGTTCTTCTTCAGGTAATGGATTATGGTCAGCTTACTGATAATCAGGGAAGAAAGGCCGACTTCAGATCCTGCATTATAATTATGACAAGTAATGCCGGCGCAAGAGATCTTGAACGCCAGGAAATTGGTTTTGGAACTCAGAGCGACGCAGATATTCAGTTATCTATAAACGAAGCCGTAAACAAAGAATTTTCTCCAGAATTCCGCAACCGTCTTGATGCGGTAATTCCTTTCAATTATTTGAACATTGAAGTTGCTGAAAAAGTTTGCAGAAAGGAAATTCTTAATTTGTCCGAACGAATGAAAGAGAAAAAGGTTTATCTTAATGCGACAGACAAATGTATAAGTTTCTTAACTCAAAAAGGCTATTCAAAAGAATTTGGTGCGCGTAACATTGCCCGAACAGTAGAAACAGAACTTGCAGATAAACTTGTAGATGAAGTTTTGTTCGGTTCGTTGGAGAAAGGCGGGTACGTAACTGCCGATTGTAAAAAAGATCAAATTGTATTTAATTTTGCGGAGTTATAAAAATGACTCAAAATGATTTATCAAAACTGATTTTCAATTCTTATGGAGCAGTCAAAAGAGCAAGAGGCTGTTTCTTATATACAAAAAAAGGTGTAAGGCTTACAGATCTTTTTTTGGAAAACGGAAGGGCAATTCTTGGCTGGGAAGGCGGTTCTGCTTTTACATATTTTAAGAATATTCTTTCGAAAGGTTTAACCGGAAGTTTTTTTTGTGAAGACAGAGAAAATCCAAAACGCATAGATAAAGCCGTTTCTGAATTATTAAAGTCTGAACGGAAAGTTTTTTTCTTCCATACAAAAATGGAAGCATTAAAAACAGGCCTGCTTTTTTCCCGCGATAGTACTTGTGTTTATAAACCATGGGCAGGCGAAGATGATATTTATTATAAATCTGAATGTGTAATTATTCAGCCGCCGCTTCCGTGGACAAATTCTCTTTTTATTCTTGCAGTTAAGTCAGATTCAAAAATTGCGGCTGATTGCGGCGGAGAGAATCCTTTTGGTGGTGAAAACTCTGACATTAACGTGAATATTGCTTCCGGACTAATTTCGGAAAAGATTCCGTTTGCTTTGGAAACTGCAGTTACAAGAGCTATTTATAATTTAATTGCTGAAATTCCGGCACGACAGGAAAAAAACTGGTTTATTTATGATACAGTTCTTACAAAATATTGGGAAAGAAAAGGTCCGTATCTGTTTCCCAAGGTTCCGGAAGAAAAATATGAAGATTTTGTAAAGCATTGTCTTAAAATGGAAATTGTTATTAATCCTGATTACAATGGATTTTCTATAGTTCCTTTTGGTGCAGATAAAGGTGTTTTTACAAAATTAAAGAATTCACCTTTTGTATTTTAATGCCGAAAATCAATATATGACACCACAAATTCTTATGTTTATAATAAAACTGGTTGCCGGGGGCATTGTAGCCTTTCTTGCCATTTATCTTATGTCTAAAAACAGGGATGGCGAATGGATGGCTATCGTTTTGGGCTTTCTTTTTTCGTATGCCGCTTTAGTTTTTGATTTATTGATAGAACTTGGAATAGTAATAAAACCCGATTATAATCTTATGGGAATTCCAATTACAGATTATATTTGCACATTAGTTCCGGATATATTTTTTGCAATTGGTTTATTATTAATGATTTTAAAAAGCAGGAAAAGATAAAATGACTGAAGCAGATGAATTTTGGAATGAATTTTTAAAAGCTACTGGTCGCGATGAAGAAGAACGCTGTGCAGGCGATTTGAATTTTGAAGCAAAAGGTTTTGTAGCTGATGAAATGATTGCATTGGTTCTTTCCGGTAAAAAGACTGCATTTTTTACAAGCTGGTCAACTTATGCAATTGATCAGGAGCCGGTTCCTGTTTCCGGAGAACTTTATCTTGTTTTAGACAGAAACGAAAAACCTGTTTGCGTTATAGAAACTCAGAGTGTTCAGGTTATTCCTTTTAATGAAGTAACCTGGGAAATGGCAAAGCTTGAAGGCGAAGATGAAAGTCTTGAAGTCTGGAGAGAGAAAAAGCAGGAATATCTGGAAGAAGAAGGCGATATTATGGGGTTCGAATTTACACCTGATATTAAACTTGTTTTTCAGACATTTAATGTAGTTTATAAAAAATAAAATCGGATTTTTGCAGCGGTGAATGTACAAATTAATGTATTTTTGCTGCAGCGAATTTAGATTTTATTATAAAATATTTAGTGAGGTATTTTTATGGAAAAACAGAATCGTACAATAGGAACAATAATCCTGCAGATAGCGCTGGCTTTGCTTTTTATTGTTAGTGGAATCTGGATTTTGCAGGGTTCAAGAGGAGATGAAATTGCAAAGGCAATTTATTCAATTTTTGACGGTGATGTTGCAAAGGTTATATGTATAATTTTTGGTGTTATTGAAATTGTTGCCGGTGTTTTCTTAGTTATCCGTTTATTCGTTTTCCTGAATACAGGCCTTGATACAATTTTAATGATTATTATTATGATCTGCTGGATTGTTGCAATTGTAATGATAGACTTTATTGGAAAGAATGGTCTGTTCAACAGCTTTGATAAAGATTTTCTTGCTTATTTAAGCCGTCTTGCAAGCCATCTTTTAGTTTTGGGTGCAATTGTAAAGGTTAAAAACTAATATTTTTAATTAAACGAAGAGGATTTAACTATGCGAAAATCTGTTTTAAAAAGTATGTATCTGGCTATATTTATGTTTTGCGTAACAAATATATTTGCCGAAGAACGTCTTATTACTTTTTCTGCAGGTATTTCGACAGGAATTCCATTTTATGGTTCAGAATCAGTTTCAGAAATGAAAGGCAATTTTGATTACGATGCCAGGGTTATTATCGGAACTTTGGCTTCCATAAATATTAATCCTATTGAACAATTTACATTCTTTGTTGGTGCAAATACTCTGGGAGATTTTTCCTGGATGGGCGGCCAGCATTTGAATTTCCTGCATACAGATTTTCCTATAGGAGCAAAAATTTATCCCGGACTTGGCGGCTTAAATCTTGGAATTGCCTATACTCTTGGATTTAGGGCCGATTTTATTAAAACTGAATATTCAGGTTATACAAACAGGGTAGAAGCCTGGGGAAACGGTTTTAGATTACATCTGGAATATAATTTTGCGCATTCCGGACAATCGCAATATTTGCCGTCTATCGGATTAGCGTGGAATTTAATGCCGCGCGGAAACAGTGATTACGATAATATAATCATGGTTTATATACTGGCAAATTTCTAATTAATGATGTGAACATCTTAAGCTGTAAAAAAAAGCTGCCTGAAAACACAGGCAGCTTTTTTTATCAGCACAATTTATCGTGCATATTCAACAATTCTTGTTTCACGAATCATTGTAAGACGAATACGACCAGGATAACGTAAGTCGCTTTCTATCTGTTTTGCAATGCTTCTTGCTAGTTCCTTTACGTCTCCGTCCGGAACTTTTTCGTTATTTACAAGTATTCTTAATTCACGACCAGCCTGAATAGCATATGCTTTTTCAACTCCAGGGAAGCCTTCTGCAATAGCTTCAAGGTTTTCAAGACGTTTTACATAGTTATCAATTGTTTCGCGTCTTGCACCAGGTCTTGCAGCCGAAATGGCATCTGCAATCTGAACGATTACTGCTTCCAGAGATTCTGTCGGAACATCATTATGGTGAGCAGCAATTGCATTAATTACGGCAGTTGTTTCTCCCATTTTACGTGCAATTTCTGCACCAACTTCTGCGTGGTTCTGATCGCTGTCTGTTTCTGCACCTTTACCGATATCATGTAAAATTGCAGCACGTTTAGCAAGTTCTCTGTCTGCGCCAACTTCTGCAGCAATCATGCTGGCAGCCATGGCAACTTCTTTGGAATGTGTAAGAACGTTCTGACCGTAACTTGTTCTAAAGTACAGTCTTCCCAAAGCACGAATTCCTTCTGTAGGCATGTTATGAATACCTACATCGAACAATGCTTTTTCACCTTCTTCGTAAATCTTATTCTGAATTTCGTGGGTAACCTTCTGAACAATTTCTTCAATGCGTGCAGGGTGAATTCGTCCGTCAGAAATAAGTCTTTCCAAGGATTCTTTTGCAATTTCCTTTCTTACAGGGTCGAAACAAGAAATTACAACAGCTTCCGGAGTATCATCAATAATAATATCTACTCCAGTTAATGTTTCCAGAGTTCGGATATTTCGACCTTCACGACCGATAATTCTACCCTTCATTTCATCGCTTGGTAAAGAAACTGTAGTAACTGTAATATCACTTGTTGTTTCTGTAGAAAGACGCTGAATAGTTGTAATAAGCACATCTTTTGCTTTCTTTTCTGCAGTGAGCTGTGCTTCCTGTTCGATTTTGTTTATTAAAGCCTGCGCATCATGTCTAGCTTCGTTTTCAAGATTTTTAATGATTAAATCTTTTGCTTCCTGTGCAGACAATCCCGAAATTTTTTCCAGTTCCTGTCTGTACAATTCTTCCTGTTTTGCAATTTCGCCTTCGCGTTTTTGCATAGCAAGTTTTTTTTCTGCAAAGTCTTTTTCAATCTTCTCGAATTCAGCAGCTTTTTGATCAAGAAGTTCTTCTTTTTTGTTTACACGAGCTTCAAAACGCTGAACCTCAGCCCGGCGTTCTCTGTTCTCCCGCTCCTGCTGGTTTCTTTCCCGAATGAGTTCATCTTTTGCATTCAACAAAATTTCTTTTTTTTGTGCTTCTGCTTCTCTTATTGCATCCTGCTTTACGCGTTCTGCTTTCTGTTCAGAAGCTGTTAATTGAAATCTGGCATAAATCCAGCGAATAATCCATCCAAGAATAATTCCAACAATAGGGAGAACAATATACCATACTATCTGTGTTGGCATATTATACTCCTACTTTTTAGTTTGCTTGGCAAACTTTTAGAATTATGAAGAAATAAAACATCTCCCTGATACATTAAATTTCTTCATATTTAAATATACTATAATACCTTGATTATGTCAAAGTTGAATTTTTAAAAATCAATTTTTTTTCTTGACGTTGGTTAATCATTTTATTATTTTAAAAATATACGAAAAATCAAACAAATCGAGGTATACAATATGAAAGTTAAACCATTAGCAGACAGAGTTCTTGTAAAAAATGACAAAGCAGAAACTAAAACTGCTGGCGGACTTATTATTCCAGAAGCAGCACAGGAAAAAACTCAGACTGCAGTTGTTGTAGAAGTTGGACCTGGAACAGAAGATGAAAAAACTACATTAAAGAAGGGTGACCGCATTATGTATGATAAATATGCCGGAACTCAGGTTAAAATTGATGGAGAAGATCATCTTATTCTTAAATTTTCTGATGTAATTGCAATTATTGAATAAATCTTAATAATTCAGCAATTGCGTTCTTAAAAGAGATGCCCTTTCGTTTTCGGGATTCATGCTTATAGCATATTCCAGACTGCGGAGGGCATTTTTATTTTCGCCGGTTGCAGTATATATACAGGCAATTCTGTAGAAAATTTCTGAACGTATTGTATTGTTGCTTTCGCGTCCGGCAGCGCGTCCGTACAAATCAAGCGCCTTGTCTTTTTTTCCTGTAGAAAAATAAATATCTGCAAGATTCATGCAGGCTGCAGTAGAAGCCATCTGCGAAATTGCGCCGTCCATAAGAATTCCGCCGCTTTCATAAACGCAGTATTCATATAATCTTAAAGTTTCTTCATAAAGCTTTTGCTCACAGGCAAAATATGCGGCAAATTCAACAAAACTCAAATCATAAAGATTTTTCTGCTCAATGAACTGTTCCCAGAAATCTCTTTTTGGTGAATAAGTGCCGCAATCGGTTACAAAATCAAAAAATAAATTCCAGGCATCATCGTATTTTTTTACCTGAAGCAGGAAATGCATTGCGTATTGAATTAAAAGAGTTCTGTACTGTTCATTATCTGTATATGCTATTTCGAGCATCTTCCACAAATCACTGATTTTTTCTTTTTCTGTGACTGTTTTATCGGTTTTGTAACGTAAATCGAGCTTTGCAATATTTAAATAAGGATCCTGAGTTTTTTCAATTGCACGGTCAATTCTGTAAATTGCATCACTTAATGGAACTTTTCTGCGGTTATCGTATTTTTCCATTTCAAGTGTAGAAATTCCTGCTTTTCTTAATGCTTTAATTTCGTCATCTTCTTCGCGTTCAAGATTAGAAGAATATGCAAAATCGGTGTATAAAATCAAAGTTGGAACAAATTCTGGCCAGCGGTTTACAGCTTTAAACAGTAAATCTACTCCCCGGTCTGTCATTCCCTGATTCATTGCCCAGATAGCACTGTTTGCATAGATAATGCTTAAGATTTTTTCATCAGAAGCATTCAGCTGTTTTTCTTCAGTATTAAAAATTAACTGCTGTCTTATTCTTTCTGCATCTTCAATCTGCGAAACTGCCATATATGCATCAGATTCAAGTGCGGCAACCATAACTTCTGTAGTTTTAAAAGCAGATTTTAAAGAAAAATCATTTAATGCCTTTGAACTGTAATCAAGAGCAGTTATTGAATCATAGAAATTTCCTGCATCGTAGAGAACCTGTGCCCAAAAGTAAGCATCGTCGGCGTCTGAATAGTAACCAGGATTAAGATTTGCTGCAATTCCATACTGACCGCGGCAAACATTTAAAACTGCACAGTTTCTAAGCCAGAGAGTATTTTTGGAAGTTTTCCATGCATCAAGATAAATATTGTATAAAGTAGAATCAGAAAAATAATCATATGGTGCATTCTTTTTTTCTGATTCAAGTAATTCCGTTAAAATAATTTCTGAATAAAGAGAAGCGTATTGCGAATCCTTTAATTTTTCGGCGTATTTTTTTGCTTCAACAAGGTTTCCGCTTTTAATCAGGAATTCAGTATAAACAGCAATTAATTCCTGATTTTGTGAATGTTTTTTAAGTGCTTTTTTTAGGAGCTTAGAAGAAAGTTCTGTTTCGCCAAGAGTTTTATATCTTCTGTAAATTCCAATATATGACCATGAATCGTAAGCCTGTTTTTCTGCCTTTTTAAGTTCCTTAATTGCAGAAGTCATCTGATTCTGGCTTATTAATGAATCGATTGTTTCAAACTGATTAGATAATGAATTGTGCTCTGCCCGCATTTTACACGAGCAAAGCATAATTACTAAAAGAAAAAAAGATAAATATGGAATTATTTTACGAACGTTCATTCTTTACGATTTTATCCAAAACTGCATTTATAAATTTATATGAATCATCTGAGCCATAATTTTTCGAAATATTTATCGCTTCATCAATTACAATTTTTGGTTCCACTGATTTTTGATAAATCAGTTCGTAAATACTTGTTCTAAGAACTGCAAGTGTTACTTTATTAATTCTTTCCATGCTCCATGAAGGAGAAAGGTGTGATTTAATTCTTTCGTCAATTTCTGCAATATGTTCAATAGTTCCAGAAATAATAAGACTTGCAAAGGTTTTATCTTCTGAATTATCTGAGATTTCTAAAGATTCTTTTTCTTCTTGCTTTGAATTCTGATTTGCAGAAATAATTTCTGAATCTTTTTGAAGCCACGAAAATGTCAGCAGATCTTCCATAGAAGCTTTGCTGACATCCCATGAGTAAAGTGCCTGAAAAGCAAGAATTCTTCCTTTCCTTCTAGACAAATTAGTTCTCCCAATCCAAAAGCTTATCTAAAGCAGCGTCCTTCTTTTTGTATTCAACGTTTGCTTCTGTATTCAAAGATTTAGAAAGTTCGTTTGCAGCTTCTGAAAGATAATTAAGCTGTTTCTGCTGTGTAAGATATGCAGCAATGTAGTTATAAACAATTACACCTGAATCAGGCTGCATTTCGTCCATAATATCAAGGAACTTCTTTGGATATTTCTTTATAACACTGATAAATCTGTAGTCTACAGAAGTTTCCTGAATTTCAGAAACATATCCTTCATCCTGTGAGTAAAGGAAAATAAGGCTCTGGAGATTCATGTCATATGCCTTTGCTGCTGTTTCTGTTTTTGTAACAAGGAAAGTTCCTGCCTGGAAACCAGAATCATTTGCAGAAGACTGACTTATAATCTCGTCCATAGATACTTTCTTTTCTTTATATTTGTTCAGATAGTCATTTAATTTAATTTTTGCGCTTTCTGGAGCACTTCCTTTAGGAACAATAACCATAAAGAGCTTCATTAAATCTGAACGTGCAAAAGATTCACTGTTTGCTTCGTAGAAATTCTTGATTTCGTCGTTTGTTGCAGTGATTTTTTCAATTTCTGACTGTTTTGCCTTAATTACATACTGCTGCATTAAAAGCTGATTCTTTAAATTTGACTTATATTCAGCAACTGTAATTCCGTTCTGCTGCAAGAAAAGTTCTTCAAGTGTAATGCCCTGTGTCTTTTTAATGTAATCAGAAAGTTCTTTTTCTGAAACGTTGGCACCAAGCTGCTGGCTCAATGTCTGAGCAAATGTTTGATCTACATCACTATCTGCAACAGAAATCTTTTCTTTCTGAGCAGCCTGAAGAAGAAGTTTTTCTTCTATAAGCAGATTTAAAAGATCTTTCTTTTCATCAATAGAAAGTGAACGTCCAATCTGTCGTTCATATAAAGCAGCTCTTGTTTTAAGTTGTTTTACAGTTATAGATTCACTTTTATTGTATTTTACAACTGCAAGTACCTGTAAATCTGATTGTGCAAAAGCTGCAACGCTTGTTGCGAGTAAAAGAATCATTGAAAGTGCTATTTTTTTCATACGATATTCCCTTATTTTATTTTTTTTCCTTTTTATATAACAATTTATTAGTTTCTAAGTTACAAGCCTGCAAACTTAGCTTGCCGGCCTATTTATCCAACGGCAACCCGCCGCTGATTACTGCACGGATTCGGCGTACGCCAGCTGAGCTAGACTGTTCCTTCTGGATTTTGAACTCTCCGATCTGAGCTGTGTGCTGCACATGAGGTCCACCGCAAACTTCCTTACTGAACCAGTCGTTGTGAACGTCGCGGCCGATTGTATAAACCTTAACGTCTTCGCCGTACTTGTTAGTAAAGAGAGCGCGTGCACCTTCTGCCTTAGCCTTATCAAGAGGCATAACTTCCATGGTAACAGGAAGGTCTTCCTTAATCTTTTCGTTTACGCTGTCCTCAACCTTCTGAATTTCTTCCTTAGTCATAGGACGTTCAAAAGTGAAGTCAAAGCGCATACGCTCGTTGTTGATATTTGAACCTTTCTGAGCAACCTGGTCGCCAAGAACGTTTACTACAGCCTGCTGCAAAAGGTGTGTTGCAGTGTGATATTTTGTTGTAACTTCAGACTGTTCAGCAAGACCACCCTTAGCGGCACC
>JAEEGL013950878.1_pt1 | contig 16666 bp, 14 predicted proteins | sample 9134231 | NCBI WGS metagenome assembly JAEEGL01 (sample SAMN16246548, study PRJNA631951) | gut metagenome | biome: gut microbiome; feature: rumen; material: fiber-attached | host: Bos | place: Iran: Karaj | collected 2018-10 | reverse complement strand
GGCCGCGGCTACGTGCTGCGCCGTCTGCTGCGCCGGGCTGCACGCCATGGCCGCCTGCTGGGTGTGCATGAGCCTTTCCTCTATCAGGTCTGTGATATGGTGGTCCATGAAAACGGCGGCGCCTACCCCGAACTGCGGGAGCGTCAGAGCTACATCACCCGCGTGATCCGCACGGAGGAGGAGAGCTTCGCCCGCACCATCGACACGGGCCTGGTGATCTTCAACGATTATATGGACGGCTTCAAGAAGGAACAGGCAAAGGTCTTCTCCGGCGACGCCGCCTTCAAGCTCCACGATACCTATGGCTTCCCCATCGACCTCACGGAGGAGATGGCGGAGGAGCAGGGCATGACCGTGGACCGGGAACGCTTCAACGCCTGCCTGCAGGAACAGAAGGACCGGGCCCGTGCCGCCCGAGGCGATATGTCCGAGGCGTGGAAGAGCATCGAGCTCGGCCTGGACAATACCCCCACTGCCTTTATCGGCTACACGGAGCTTTCCGGGGAAGGGAAGATCCTGGCCATCGTGGAAGATGGGGAACTGAGCGGCACCTTGGGCGAGGGCAAGGAAGGCATCCTCGTGCTGGACAAGACCCCGTTCTATGGCGAGAAGGGCGGCCAGAGCGCCGATATCGGCGTGATCGGGCTGGCCGACGGCAGCGTGTTTGAAGTTACCAACGTCCTTATCAGCAAGGGCGACAAGTATCTGCACCACGGTATCTGCCGCAAGGGCGCTTTCCACACGGAGGACAGCGTCACCGCAAAAGTGGACGTGCCCTACCGTCAGGCCATCATGCGCGCCCACAGCGCTACCCATCTGCTGCAGGCCGCTTTGCGCAAGGTCCTGGGCGACCATGTGCAGCAGGCCGGCAGCCTGGTCATGGCGGACCAGCTGCGTTTCGACTTTACTCACTACGAGGCCATCACCGATGAACAGCTCCGTAAGGTGGAAGCCCTGGTCAATGAAGAAGTGCTGGACGATCTGCCTGTCACCGTGAAGGAAATGCCCATCGACGAAGCGCGCAAGGAAGGAGCCATGGCCCTCTTCGGTGAGAAGTACGGGGATGTTGTGCGTGTCGTTTCCATGGGGGATGTTTCCAAGGAATTCTGCGGCGGAACGCATCTGAGCAACACCGCCAGGGTGGGATCCTTCCATATCCTTTCCGAGTTTTCCGTCGCCGCCGGCGTCCGGAGGATCGAAGCAATCACCGGAAAGCGCTGTCTGGAAAATATGACGGCGGCCGACCGCCGGGAAAAGGAAATGGCGGAGACCCTGAAAACCTCTCCTGCGGAGCTGCTTAACCGCGCAGCCGCCGTCATGTCGGAGCTGAAGGAGAGCCATAAGACGACGGAGAAGCTGCAGGATCAGCTGATCCGTGCCGAGATCGGTGAGCTGCTGAGCAGCGCAAAGGACGTTGGCGGCTTCCGCGTCGCCGCAGTGAATGCGGGCAGCGTCAGCGCAGACTGGCTCCGCAGCGCCGGAGACCGCATCCGCGAAAAGGATGAGAAGGCCGTGGTGGTGATGGCCGGGATCAACGGCGAGAAGATCACCTTCCAGGCCGTGTGCGGCAAGGCTGCGGTGGCAGCCGGGATCAAGGCCGGGGATATTATCCGCAGCGTAACGAAGATCGCCGGCGGCAGCGGCGGCGGCAAACCCGACAGCGCTATGGGCGGCGGCCGGGATCTCAGCAAGCTGCAGGAAGCGCTGGACAGCGTGGAGGCCTTTGTGGCTTCCAGGCTGTAAGCGGGAAAGGATAGAACCATGAAGGATTGTCTGTTCTGCAAGATCGCAGAGGGGGAGATCCCCTCCGAATGCCTGTACAAGGATGATCAGGTCTATGTATTTAAGGACATTGCCCCCCAGGCGCCGGTACACTTCCTGGTGATCCCCAGAACGCATATCGATTCCGCCGCCTGCATCGGAGCAGAGAACTCTTCCGTTGTGGCCCATGCCTTCGAGGTCATTGCCCGCCTTGCCGGGGAACAGGGGCTTGATGGCTTTCGTGTGGTTTCCAATGTTGGGGAGAGCGCCGGCCAGACTGTGAAGCATCTGCATTTTCACGTACTCAGCGGGCGGGATATGACCTGGCCGCCGGGTTGAGTATATGAGCAATTGAAGAAAGGGGCCGCAGCCGTGAGAAGACTTGCCGTTTTCGCATATTCTTTTTCGGCTGCGGCTTTCCTATTGGTTTTTCTGCGGCCCGGAGGACCGTTGCTCCTGGCGATCGGCGGTGTGCTTTTGGCCCTTGCGCTTGCATGCATCCCGTTTCTCGCACGTCGGAAGCTGCTGCGGTTCCCGTGCTGTGTGCTGATGGGGTTGGCGCTGGCCTGCTTCTCCTTTGCCCTGTGGAATCGGTGGATCCTCCGCCCGGCGGAGCAGCTGGCAGGGGAGCACCGCTATGTCGAGGCGACCGTGCTAGACTATCCGCTTCCTGCTGCCTATGGCGAAAGCGTGACGGTGAAGATCGGAAGGGTGAAATGCCGCCTCTATCTGGACGACGCAGCCGGACTGGAGCCGGGCCTGCGCATCGCCTTTGAGGGGAAACTGAGCCTGACGGAAGAACGAACGGGAGAGAGCTATTATCTCTCGGCGGGGCTGCCTCTGTTTGCCTACGGGAAAGGAGCTGCGCAGATCCAGGGATCGGCGGAAAGGCAGTGGCTGTATTTTCCCGCAAAGCTGGGGAATACCCTGCGGGAACACATACGCTCGGCTTTCGATGAGGAAACCGCACCGTTCCTTACTGCGATCCTTACCGGCGAACGAAGTGCGCTGAGATCGGACGGCTTCTTTTACTCCATGATGCGGGAGGCGGGTGTTCTTCATTGTATCGCCGTCTCCGGTATGCATCTGTCGTTTCTGGTTTCCTTTTTGGCGGCCTTTCTGGGCAGAGGGAAACTCAGCAGCCTGGTATGCGTTCCGGTGATCCTTCTGTTTATGGCGGTCACGGGTTTTACCCCATCGGTCGTCAGGGCGGGAATCATGCAGCTGGCCGTCTGCGGCTCCGTGCTGCTGGATCGGGAATACGATAATCATACGGCACTGGCCCTCGCTTTGGCGGTGCTGACGGGCTGCAATCCCTTTGCCAGCCATAACGTGGGCCTGCTGCTGAGCTTTTTGTCCACGCTGGGGATCCTGCTCTTTTATGAGAGAATGAGCGAAGCTCTGTTTTCGATCCCGAAAGGAAAGGAAAAGAAGCCTGCGGGAAAGCTCCTTCGTTACCTCCGCAGTTCTCTGGCTGTCAGTCTCAGCGCTCTGATCCTTACGCTGCCGGTTACAGCCGTCTGTTTCGGGCAGATCCCGATTCTTGGTCCTCTGGCCAATCTGCTGATTCTTTGGGCGGTGACACTTTCCTTCGGCCTGGGCCTCCTGTCCGCCCTGCTTGGTTTTGTCTGGATGCCGGGAGCGGTGATCGTCGGCTGGCCCGCAAGGCTGCTGGTGAAGTATATCCGCATGGCAGTGACGGTGATCGGCCGTCTGCCCTTTGCGTCCCTTTATCCGCAAAATGAAATGATCGCCCTTTGGGTCCTGTGCCTTTATTTTCTGATCCTGGCCTTCCGTTTCCTGCCGGGGATCCGGCATCGCCTGTATGGCTGCCTTTTGGCGTCGGCCCTTGCGCTGGCTGTCAGCTGTGCATTGGGTTATCTCCTCTGGCGGCAGGATACCTTGGTCGCATCGGTGCTGGATGTTGGCCAGGGGCAGTGCGTGGTCCTTCAGGGGCGGGATTTTTCGGTGGTGGCTGACTGCGGGAGCATGAACGCATCGGAGGATCCGGGGGACACGGCTGCCCGGTATCTGCTGAGCCATGGCAGGACAAGAATCGACGCCCTCATCCTCTCCCATTATCACAGCGACCATATGAACGGAGTGCCGGAGCTGCTGCGGCGTATGCCGGTGGAGGTGCTTCTGGTTCCACCGCCGGAAGAGGAGGAAGCCTGGCAGCTGCTGGCATTGGCAGAGGAAATGGGCACAAGGATCTGTATCATCTCGGAAGAAGTCGAAAGCTTTTCCATCGGAGCATTGGAGGCGGTGATCACGCCGCCGCTGGGAAATGTGGGCGACAATGAAGAATGCCTCTGCGCCCTCCTGCGCATAAAGGACTTGGAGGTGCTCCTAACAGGAGATGCTTCCGGCGCCACGGAGCAGCGGCTGCTGGAGCGGCTGCCGCTCCCGGATATTGAGCTGTTGGTTGCCGGGCACCACGGCTCCGCGGGATCCTGCTCAGAAGCTTTGCTGGCTGCGGCCTGCCCGGATGTTGCGGTGGTTTCCGTCGGGCGCAACAGCTTCCATCTGCCCTCGGAGGAGGCGCTGCAGCGCATAGCTGCCGCAGGAGCCAAGATTTACCGCACCGATTGCGCCGGAACAGTCGAAATCCGTTATCATTGAAAGGAATTGCAGTCCATGAGTGAGATCAAGGCGGAAGCGCTGCGCAGGCAGCTCAAAAGCGGCCAGCTCGATCACTGTTATCTGCTATACGGCAAGGAGCATTATCTTCAGGATTACTACAGCGGGGAACTGCGGAAAGCCGTCCTGGGCGGGGAAGACGATCCCTTCAATCTGCGGCAGCTGGATGGAAAGAATCTGGATCTTCAGGCATTGTCGGAGGCTGTGGACGCCTATCCATCCTTTGCGGAAAAAACGCTCGTGGAAGTGCGGGATCACGACTTTTTTCAGGGATCGGAGGAAGAGAACAGGCAGCTCCTCGCCCTGCTGGAGGATATCCCGGATTACTGCTGTCTGGTTTTCCTTTACGACGCAGTGGAATTCAAGCCTGACAAGCGCAAGAAAAAACTGTGGGAACAGCTGACAAAGCTGGTCACGTTGGTGGAATTCCCGCTCCAGGGACAAAACGAGCTGATCCGGTGGATCCAGAAGCATTTTGCGGCGAGGGATAAGGAAATCAGCAGCGAAGACGCCGCCTACCTGCTCTTCCTCTGCGGCGGTCAAATGGACTACCTGACTAACGAGATCGCGAAGGTGACCGTGTATGCCGGACAAAAACAGGTCAGCCGGAAGGATATCGACGCAGTGACTGTCCCGGTGCTGGAAGCGCAGATCTACAAAATGACGGACGCCCTGGCGGAAAAAGACTTTGATCGGGCCGCCATGCTGATGAATCATCTCTTCCAGCTCAATACGGAGCCCGGTTATATCAATGCGACCATCGGGGGCCAGCTGCGCAAGCTCTATGCAGCCTTCCTGGTAAAGAAGTCCGGAGGCGGCGCAGATGCCTATAATCAGCTGACGGGCAGCACCAGCGCCTATGCCGCCCGGCAGAATCTGCGCATTTGCGGATCCTTCCGGGAAGACTGGTATCTTCGCATGATCCGCCTCAGTGCTGAGACGGAGCTGCGAATCAGGTCCAGCTCCATGGATCCATCGGATCTGGTGCGCAGCCTGTTTGCGGCCATGGCGGCAGAGGCATGAAGCCGCGCATTCGTGAAGCCCTGGTCGTGGAGGGGCGCTATGACGTCAACACGCTGAAGCAGATCGTCGAAGCTGTGATCCTGGAAACCCGGGGATTCCGCGTCTTCAGGGATCGGGAGCTGGAGTCGCTGCTGCGGTTTTATGCGGAAACCAGGGGGATCATCGTCCTGACAGACAGCGACGGAGCCGGCTTCCTCATCCGCGGGCATCTCCGGGGAATTCTTCCGGCAAACCGGGTCAGGCATGCCTATATCCCGGATATCCCGGGGAAGGAGAAAAGAAAAGCCCGGCCTTCCAAGGAAGGAAAGCTGGGCGTGGAAGGTATGCCGCCGGAACTGCTCCTGTCCGCACTCCGACGGGCCGGCGCCACCTTTGAGGGTGAAGACGTTCCAGTTAGAATTGGAGAGACGCTCACAAAGGCGGACTTTTTTGCCATGGGCCTCAGCGGCGGGCCAAACAGCGCAGCCAGGAGAAGAGCCCTGGCCCTTCAGCTTGGTTTTCCGGAGCGCATGACCGCGGACGGGCTGTTGGATGCGATCAATACGCTCCTGCTCTGCGGCCGATTAGAGAGATCTTTCTTCAATGCATACTGCGCCGATCACGCCGATCAGCAGGATGGCTGACGAGCTGCGCAGAAGCTCGACCCCCAGCCGATGTGCGTGGTATGTAAGCGGTGAAAGGGGCAGAGCACCCTCCAACAGGATCAAGGCCCCCAAAAGCAGGATGCAGGCCCAGATCAGGCTGAGCTTCTGCACGAGATAAGCCGCCGGGCACATGTGTGCCGCGCGTCGCAGCATTCTGCGGATCGACATGGATCATCCCTCCCAGGCATAGAGTAACAGGTCGAAAGCACAGAATTCAAGAAGAAATAGCTGGAAATACAAATTGATACTTTACTGGAAGAATAGAATTGATGTATACTACCTTAGTTAAACAAGGGAGGTCAAAACTATGCGCTGTCCGTATTGCAGCTACAGTGAAAGCAAGGTCATCGATTCCAGGCCCGCCGAGGAAGGGACGACCATCCGCCGCCGTCGTGAATGTCTTAGCTGCGGCAAACGCTTTACCACCTATGAAGTCATGGAGAGGCTGCCCCTTCTGGTCATCAAGCGCGATGGGAGCCGTCAGAGCTTTGACCGGATGAAGGTCATCGGCGGCATGATCAAAGCCTGCGAGAAGCGTCCCGTGCCCATGGACGATATCGACAGGGTCGCGGATGAGATCGAGCAGGAGCTGCAGAGCTCTCTGGAGCGCGAGGTTTCCAGCGCACAGATCGGGGAAATGATCATGGATCGGCTGAAGGATCTGGATCAGGTTGCCTATGTGCGTTTCGCTTCCGTATATCGCCAGTTCAAGGATATCAATACCTTCCTTGAGGAGCTGAATAAGCTGCTCAATGAGGCGAAGTGATCAGAAGATACTTCCGGAACTCAGCCGTTCCATGTTTTTCAGGCTTTTGATTGCCGCGGCAAGCCGCAGGTAGGAAGCGCAGATATCCCCGCGGTCCCGTCCGGCAAATGCGCCGCGATAATCGCAGAAAGCCGCTGTGAGGGCATCTACGTCCGTATGCCGGATGAAGATATGGGTGTAACGGCCTGCCTGCTCCCATATTTCCGATGCCTGGGCGGCTGCCTCCTCGGCAGCTGTCCAGCTTCCGCTCAGTGAGGAAGCATAAGCTGCCTCCACTCGCTCGGTCAGCGCAGCGGAAAGCGCATCCAGACGGCGCTGATTCCATAGGTTTCCTGTCAGAATGAGCAGAAGAAGCCCCAGAGCAACCAGTTCTTTTTTCATTCGGAGCCTTCCTTTTTCTGCAGGAAAATCCTTCCCAGCCCGTCGATATTCATATAACAGACCTCCCGGGGAGAAGAACACCCGCGGGAGATCAGCTCCTGCATGAGCCAGCTTTCGGTTTTCCCGATCAGCGTCAGGTTTTCCCGCTCAACCTTTCCGTCGCTGACGAGGGTGACGGGAAGCCCGCCGTCGGGTATGCGGAGCCCCAGCTGTTCCGCCGTTGCAGCCTGGCTTCCCGCCTTCAGCATCACGTTCAGGGTTCCGTCCGTCTCCAGAATGGCCCAACGAACGGAATCAAGATCCGTCACGCCCTTTCCCCGCAGCTCCTCGCACAGCTCGTCGAGGGAAAAGCGATTTCGGCGCAGTTCCTTCAAACGGATCCTTCCGTCACGCATGAGGACGCTGGGACGGCCAAAGCACACAGCCCGAAAGCGGCTGCTTTTCAAGCTCAGCCAGGAGATCAGCAGCTCACAACTCAACAGGATGGCGATCGGAAGCAGCCCGTTGAGCAGCGGGATCCCAATATCCTGCAGAGGGTGGGCAGCCATATCGGTGATCAATACCGCAACCACCAGTTCGCTGGGCTCCAGCTGCCCCAGCTGCCGCTTGCCCATGAGGCGCATGGCAGCATAAATGCAGAGAAAAACGATGAGTGTGCGCACGGTGATGACAGCCATTTCAGCGCCTCCCTTCGTTTTCAGTATTTCATAGCATCGCGGGATTATTTTTGCCATTTTATTGAAGGAAGATGATCATATGTCAAAATACTTCGGGACCGACGGTTTCCGCGGAGAAGCCAATGCAGATCTCAACATCGAGCATGCCATGAAAATCGGGCGGTTCCTCGGCTGGTATTACAGCCGTGACCACAGGGGCCGCATCGTTTTGGGAAAGGACACCCGACGCTCCAGCTATATGTTTGAGGACGCCATCTGCGCAGGGGTGACAGCCTCGGGAGCGGACGCTTATCTGCTCCATGTGACCACGACCCCCAGCGTATCCTATATTGCCAACACGGAGAAGTTTGATTGCGGCATCATGATCTCCGCCAGCCACAACCCCTTCAACGACAATGGCATCAAGCTGATCAACAGCGAAGGGGAAAAAATGGAGGATGAAGTGATCGATCTGGTGGAGAAATACCTGGATGGGGAGCCGGCCTGCCTGCCCTATGCCACCGGGGATCAGATCGGCGCGGTAATCGATTATTCTGCTGGGCGAAACCGCTATATCGGGCATCTGATCAGCCTGGCCACCAGCTCCTATCGCAATATGCGCGTGGGCCTGGACTGCTCCAACGGCGCTACCTGGCAGATGGCGAAAAACATATTTGAAACGCTGGGGGCTGAAACCTGTGTGACCGCAAATCATCCGGACGGGCTGAATATCAATCAGGGCTGCGGCTCCACCCATATCGAAAACCTCCAGCGCCTCGTAAAGGAGAACCATCTGGATATCGGCTTCGCATTTGACGGCGATGCGGACCGCTGCCTTGCGGTGGATGAGCACGGCAATGTGGTGGACGGGGATATGATCATGTATCTCTGCGCCCGCTTTATGCAGACCCGCGGCATCCTGGGCGATACGAAGGTCGTCACCACCATCATGTCCAATTTCGGCCTTTATAAAGCGTTGGATAAGCTTGGCATCGGCTATGAAAAGACCGCGGTAGGCGACAAATACGTCTATGAAAATATGAAGGCCAACGGGCACCTCATCGGAGGCGAGCAGTCCGGTCACATCATCTTCCGACAGCATGCCCACACCGGCGACGGGCTGCTCACCGCCATCAAGGTGATGCAGGCGGTGATGGATGTCAAGAGGCCTCTCAGCGAGCTGGTGGAGGACGTCACGATTTATCCCCAGGTGCTGAAAAACGCAAAAGTCACCGATAAGGATACCGCGCTGAATGATCCGGATGTGCAGGCGGAGATCGATGCGGTCACCCGGCGCCTGGGCAGCGATGGCCGCATCCTCGTCAGGAAAAGCGGCACGGAGCCGGTCCTGCGGGTGATGGTGGAAGCGGGGGATATGGAAACCTGCGAAAAGAACGTGGATGCGGTCCTGGACGTGATGAAGAAAAAGGGACTGCTGCTGGGTATCAAGTAAGGAGGAAACGGAAATGCTGAAGACAGGTGAGCTTCTGGATCTGAGCAAAACCATTGCTGCGCAGCTGCTGGAAGGAACAACCTATCCCTGGGAAGCGCTGGAGGGGATTTCCGACTTTATCCGCGCCCTGGGCCCGACGCTCCCGGCGGATAAGTTCGATCATCCCTCTGAGGATGTATGGATCGCCAAGGATGCCAAGATCTTCGCCACAGCCTATATCGGTGGGCCCTGCATCATTGACGAAGGGGCGGAGATCCGCCAGTGCGCTTTCATTCGGGGCAGCGCCATCGTAGGAAAAAACGCCGTGGTAGGCAATTCCACGGAGCTGAAGAATGTGGTCCTGTTCGATGGGGTACAGGTACCTCACTACAATTATGTGGGCGATTCCGTCCTGGGATATAAAGCCCACATGGGAGCAGGCTCCATCACCTCCAATGTGAAAAGCGATAAGCTGCCTGTGGTCATTCACAATGGGGAAGAGCAGATCCCGACCGGCCGCAAGAAGGTCGGAGCCATCCTGGGCGACCATGTGGAAGTGGGGTGCAATACCGTTCTGAATCCCGGCACCGTGATTGGCAGGGAAAGCCGTGTCTATCCCACCTCCTGCGTCCGAGGCGTCGTCCCCGAAAAGAGCATCTATAAAGCAGAGGGCAACGTCGTTCCCCAAAGGTGATGCTTTCATTTGACCAGAATTCCGAACGGATGAGAGGGTATTCCATATGAAGCTGAAAAGAGCATTGACCCTTATGCTGGCTGCGATCCTTTTTGCAGTCGGCGGCTGCGCCATCGTACCGAAACCGGAGGCGACGGCCCCCGCAATCTCCGTTCAGGATCCCATTTCACCCGCACCGACAGCCGCACCGTCGCCGGAGCCGACTGCGGCGCCGACCCCGGAACCCACAGCTGCTCCGACGCCGGAACCGACGCCGGAGTCGACGGAAACCGACGGTTATCGCCGCGGCCTTTATTCCTTCGACGACCTGACCTATACGCGTCCGGATTTTGACAGTCTGGCCGCGGAGATCGAAGCCGTGCGCACCATGGTGACGGACGGCACCTCAAGTGAGGATATCCTGGCTGCCTATGAAGCGCTGGATGAGAGCTTTTATCAGATCAACAACGCCTATGCCATTGCCTCGCTTTATGCTTCCATCGACACCACCGACGAATACTACTCTTCTGAGGAAGAACTCATCACGGAAAAGCGCAGCGAGCTGCAGGTCCTTGCCACCAGGCTGGAGATCGATATCTACGAGTCCGAGCATCGTGACGTGGTGTTCTATGACTGGACGGAGGAGGACTTCGAATACCTGCGCATTGCGGAAAAGCTGTACGACGACGAGTATGTGATGCTCAATACGCGGCTGGAGGCCATAACCACCGCTTATTGGGATGCACAGACGGACACAACCGTGGAGTACAACGGCGTCCGGTATACGCGGGACGAGTTGGATGAGCTGGATATCGACGGCAATACCTATTATTCGCTGCTCAATGACTACTATCGTGAATTGAATGCCGCAGTGGGCGAGCTCTATCTGGAATTGATCGAAATCGAGAAGAAGATCGCCGCCAAGGCCGGCTTTGACAGCTTCCCCGAGTTTTCCTACCGGTTTGAATACGAACGGGACTACGGGCTGGAGGAAGCGGCGCAGCTCTCCGCTGCCGTGAAGAAGTATTGCGTCGACCTGCTGGAGAGCCTCTACAGCGGGCTGAGCAACGCGGAGCGTGTGGGCCTCCAGACGGCTTTCAACGGGAAAAACCAGCTGGAGAAACGGAAGGAGTATATCGAAGAATATGTGCATGAGATTTCGCCGGATATGGTGGAAGCCTATGATTATCTGGTGGAATACCAGCTCAGCGTGCTGACGGACGATCCCATCAGCCGGGACGGGGCTTATACCACATTCTTGCCGAGCTATGATATCCCCTTCATTTATCTCCGGGAGGAAGGCGGTTTTTATGACGTGACCACCTTCATCCATGAGTTCGGGCATTTCTACAGCAACTATATGGGCGGCAGAGATACAGCCTACAATATGAGCCTGGATACGCAGGAGATCTGTTCCCAGGCAAACGAGCTTCTCTTCCTGCCGTATTTCGGTAAGTATTATAAACCGGACACTTACGCCGGCGTCGTCAAGTATCAGATGATCAACGCTCTCAGTTCCCTGATCGACGGCTGCCTGTACGACGAATTCCAGCAATACGTTTTTTCCCATGACCTGAAAACGGTAGAGGAGATCAACCAGGCCTACTGTGAGATCAGCCGCAGCTATGGCATCGGTGATGATTATTACTACGTGGATCTGGATTACGTATGGGTGGATGTGCTGCACAATTTCGAAGTGCCCATGTATTATATCAGCTATGCCACTTCCATCGTTCCGGCTTTGCAGATCATGGAGCTCTCCTTGGCCGACCGGCAGAAGGCCATCGGCGTCTACAACGACATCGTGAACAGCGACCCGTATCTGAGCTTTTCCGAGGTGGTGGCACAGGCTGGTTTGGGTGATCCCTTCGACGAGCAGACCATCGTCGACGTTGTAAACGCCATCGTTGACTACACCGGCGCCGGGCATCATGTAAGCGTTGACTGATCCGGAAGTAATGAAACGAAACACTCCCTTGTCCTCGGACAAGGGAGTGTCTTTTGCTGTTTGGAACAAATCAGTCCAGTTTCCGCCGATGATCACGAAACTCCGTCAGACGGGCTTCGTATGCCTGCAGCGCTTCGGTGAAGCAGGCGGGCGGGACGTCGCAGCCGAGGGAAGTCAGCAGACGCTGGGTCAGGAGCGGGTTCAATACCAGAAGAGGGCCAAGCAGATACGTACCGATGAAATTGTGTATCCGGTAACCCTCATAGGCACAGTCGGGATCCAGACCGATCCCTCTGATGACTTTGGCGAAGCCGTTGAGACCGGCGCCGGGAACGCTGTGGCTGAAGCGGCTGTTGAATGCCGTGATCTCGATCCCGTCCACATTTCCCAGGAAAAACCCGTTGTAGCGATGGGCAATGTCACGGTGGGACCGAAGCTCCACCAGCCCGAGACCCTCCAGGGTCGAACCCTCCGCAACAATGCCCTTTCCCAATAGCTCCATGCTGTTGCCGGTGAAAAGCCCGTGGAGGCCGCCATCCAGCCGTGCAGCCAGCGCCTCCCCATGAGGACGCAGCTCCTCCAAGGCGATCCCTTGACCCCGCTCTGTCATGGAACCGGAATAGATGAAGCAGATCTCGGGATCGGATACGAAGGCAGGGGTTTCTCCAAGGTGAGTTTCAATATAATCCGCATCTGGCAGGCATTTGCGCAGATACCGCATATTGGCGCTGTCCCCGTAGAGGTTTCCCAGCTCAGGATATATATATTCCAGCTTCATGCTTTCCGCATCCTTTCCGCGACAGCATCCCTGACTTCCATGGCTTGTCCGTGCCGATAGACCTCAAATAGGACGAACACCCGCTCACAATCCTCCAAACGGACCTGAGCAGCCGCGTCAGAGGCCTTTTGCACCGCCGTTACACGCTGAGGATCAGCGCCTGCAAGGAGCAGACGAAGCCGCGTATCAAGACAGCGGGCGCCCACCGCAAGGATCTGAACGATGCTGTCGTCACAGAGAAATTCAAAATCGGCGTCATATAGCCAGGCGATATTTTCCGAGGAGGTTTTTTCATCGAAAACATCGTCCAGCATCAGAACGACCGCCTTTTTGCCCGGGGTATTGAGGACCATATCGAAATTCCGCGAGCAGGCCACGGCATTGAGACCCTTGGCCATGGATTCCGTCAGCTGCCATCGGCCGATGGACTCGCTGCGCAGCCGGGACTGCACGACCTTCAGTTCCTCCATAGCCTTTGCGATCACGTCCGCATCATAACCCATATGGCGAAGCAGCGTGACGGCGGCAAGGGCATTGTAAAGATTATAGACCTCCGAAGACGGCATGGGATAATTCTGCCAGATATTGGATTCCATCACTGTGAGCTTCCCGGTTTCCGCATCGGCGGAGACGAGAAGAAAGTCCGGATCGGGGGAATGCCAGCCGCAGAAATCGCAGTGGGCCTTTCCGATGTGATGATAGCGGCGGAAATCATAGTGGATCCGCTCTCCGCAGACTGGGCAGATCTGCACGTCCTGCACGAGATTATCGCGCAGGGGAGGTTCTTGGGGCAGCTTGTCCACGGAGAAAAGGGTGCGGCTGTTCAGCGGGGCAAGGGAGGAACTGATGGGATCGTCCGCATTCAGGATCAGATGCGTCGATGGGGAGATGCTGGCATCCATCAGGCCTGCGATGTATTCCGGGTGCGCATTGCGGCGCATGGAATCCCGAAACAGGTTCGTCACGACGAGATAATTCGGCTTCAGAACAGGGAAGAGCCTGGCAGCGCTCCGCTCGTCCATTTCCAGGACCCCCAGCTTCCTCCGGCATTTGCCGCCCAGAGTCGCTGCGGCAATGAGGGAGGTCGCAGCCCCGGCGTCGATGTTGGCGCCCTGGCGATTGGAAACAAGCTGATCACCCAGGGATTCGAAAATATCACACAGCATATTGCTGACGGTGGTTTTCCCATTGGTGCCGGTAACGCCGATCAGGGTTTCCGGACGCCCGATCCGCGAAAGAAAATCGGGGCAGATGGCCAGAGCGACCTTCCCCGGCGCGGTAGTACCGCCGCGGCGAATGATGCGCAGGGCCAGCTGGGCGGCTTTCGCGCTCCATAGAGCGAAATAGAACGACAATTTCTCCATCTTTTCGACTCCTTCCAAACTCTTTGAATTCTATCACAGCCAGGTGAAATAATACAAGAGTTATTGCCAGAGAAAGGGAAAAGTGATACACTGTCTCTGAACAAAGGAGAGGAGGCGGCAGCTTTATGGCGGAACAGGACAGTCGTTCGGCGTATCTCTCAGCCCGCAGGATGGGGCGGCGATTTGTTTCCGAGCATGAGCGGGAGGCAACCAAGGGATACCTGCCGGTGCTTGAGGACATCATGCGCGGCGTCGACGTATTGGGTGAGATCAACCTGGGCTACCACGAGATCCCGCTGGATCGCGTGGTGGGGACCCGTACAGCCGCCCGCAGCAATTCCTTTGCGGGGAATTTCATGCCTCTTCTTGCGGACGACACGGAATTTGCCATCAAATGGAAAAAAGTATACGAGAGCCAGCTGGTCGAGGGGATCCGGGAGCCCATCAAGGTTTATGAATACCTTGGCCGCTACTATGCGCTGGAGGGCAATAAACGCATCAGCATCCTCAAATACGTTGGGGCAGCCTCCATTTATGGGAATGTCATCCGGCTGCTGCCCGAGCGCGTGGAAGACAACGACGAGATCTCCATTTATTATGAGTTCCTGGATTACGACAAGAAGCTTTTCCTGGACGATCTGTGGTTCACCCGCCGCGGGAATTTCACGCTGCTGACCCGCCAGACGGAAGACTTCCTGGCCAAGCACCGGGAGGTCAATGGAAGCGTGGAGGAGGTCATGACGACCACACATCGCCGTTTCCGCGAGGCTTTCCGTATAGCGAAGATGGAGGATCTGGATCTTACCACCGGCGACGCCCTGGTGGAGTATGTAAAAATCTTTGGTTACCCATATTCGGAAAACCAGGTCGATATGGTCAGGAACATTCGCAACGCCAAGGCGCAATACCTGGTTGCGGAGGGCGTACGCCGCCGCGATACGGTGGAGATCTCCGCCAGCGAGGTGGAACCGGTGCAGAGCAGAGGCCGTCTGCGGCGTACACAGCTCCGGGCCGCCTTTGCCTTTGACGACGATGCGGAAACCAATCTCTTTACTCGCTGGCATACCCTGGGCATTGACCGTGTGGAGAAGAAGTATAAGAATAACCTGATCGTGGACAGGCTGTTCCATGTCAACGATTATCCCGGCGGGCCATATGAGGCTTTGCGGTCCCTCGCGGAAAAGAAGCCGGATGTGCTGTTTACCACCAGCCCCACCATGTCGGACGCGAGCCTTCGCATCGCCCTGGAGAATCCGCATATGATCGTGCTGAACTGTGATCTTCCCAAGGAAGGGAAGAACCTGAACACCTATTTCAGCAAAATGTTTGATCTGACCTTCCTCTGCGGCATCCTGGCCGGCGCCATGAGCCAGAGCGGTGTGGTCGGCTATATGGATTATGCGGCCTGGGGCGAACAGCGCACCACCTATGAGATCAACGCCTATGCCCTCGGCGCCAGGCTGGTGAATCCCAGGGCCAGAACGGTAGGTTATACGCTGCGGGGCATTAACCGCTGGAATGAGCACGATAAAGCGCGCACGGTGATGGCAGCGCAGGGAGCGGACGTGGCCTTTTGCCGCCACTCGCCGGATAATCCCCTGGACCGCATGGCATTCCCGGAGATTTATGCCCAGCTGTATGCCATTTCTCCTGCGGGCCATGCGCTGGAAAGCTATGCCGGGGCATCCTTCGACTGGGAACACTTTTATGATAAGGTGATCGGGGATGCCATCGAAGGCCGTACCGCCCTGCTGGAGGGCCGCCACCTCAATGGCAATCCCATTCACTTCGGCTGGGGCATGTCCACCGGGATCATGGACATCTACACAGTCAACGCCGCCATTGGTGAGCGGGCCGGGAGGCTGCTGGATATTTTCAGAGATCTCGTGCGGGAAAACCGAGTACACCCCTTTGAAGGGCCTGTATGGGATGACCAAGGCGTTCTGCGTATCGATCATGGAGTTGTGCCGCCCCTGCTGGAGCTCCAGCGCATGACCTGGCAAGAAAGTGCTGTAACGGAACTCAACCCACTGTAATATGCCGAGAACAAAGGAAACCACCCGGGAGGATCCCGGGTGGTTTTTCGGACTGTAGATAAAGTACCAGACCATCGAAGACGGTCATTGCGCAACTCCCGTCCTTATATCCTTACAATAACCAAGGGGACGAAGGAAGGGATCTGTACATCATGCTGTCATTTCCTCCAGACTCTGGGAGAGAAAAGCATCAGGATCGGGAAGATCTCCAGCCGTCCCAACAGCATGCAAAGGCTGAGGACGATCTTGCTGAGGGGGGAGAACATGATGTAGCTGCCCATCGGGCCGACCAGCTCCAGGCCGGGGCCAATGTTGGAGAGGCAGGCAACGACGCTGGAGAAGGTGGTGGTGAGATCGAAACCATCCGTGGAAACGATGGCTGTGCCCAGGAAGAACAGAAAAAGGTAGCAGGCAAAAAAAACCAGGGTGGAGTGGATGGTCGAGTCGTTGATGGGCTTGCCCTCCAACCGCTCGATACTGACGCTGTGGGGCCGCAGCTGCTTCCGCAGCTCCAGGCGGATGGATTTTGCGAGGATGAGGATACGGGAGCACTTGAGGCCGCCG
>JAEEGL012032578.1_pt1 | contig 16666 bp, 9 predicted proteins | sample 9134231 | NCBI WGS metagenome assembly JAEEGL01 (sample SAMN16246548, study PRJNA631951) | gut metagenome | biome: gut microbiome; feature: rumen; material: fiber-attached | host: Bos | place: Iran: Karaj | collected 2018-10 | reverse complement strand
CTGGAGAGCTGACATGACCCCCATATGGATCATGGGCATCGTCGCCTTTCTGGCCATCACACAGACCAGTTACTACAACCACCGAGGCCTGCGGAAGGTGACCTATACCCGGCGCTTCAGTCGGGAGCGGGCCTTTGAGGGAGAGCAGGTGGAGCTGGTGGAGGTCCTGTCCAACGACAAGCTGCTGCCGGTGCCCTGGGTGCGGGTGGAATCCCGCATTTCCGGGGATCTGCAGTTCCGTCGGCAGGATAACATGGGCCTCAGCATGGACCGCTTCCACAAAAGCCTCTTTTACCTGGGCTCCTTCAGCCGCATCACCCGGCGGCATGAGATCACCTGCCGCCGCCGCGGATATTACGACTGCTCGCTGGCTTCCATCGTGGCCGGCGATCTGTTCGGCGTGGCCCACGACCGGGCAGACGTCACCGGAGATGCCCGGATCTTCGTCTATCCCGCCATTCTGAAGCCCGACGAGATGCCGGAGACCGCCCTGAAATGGCAGGGCGACGTGACGGTGCGGCGCTGGATCCTGCCGGATCCCATCCTGGTCACCGGTATCCGGGCCTACCGCAGCGGCGATCCCCAGAAGGACGTGCACTGGCGGGCCACCGCCCGCACCGGCTCCCTGCAGGTCAAGCAGCGGGACTACACTGTGTCCCCCCGGGCCCTGCTGGTCCTCAACTGCCAGATATCCGACCGGCAGATAGGCGCCATGGAGCCCAAGGACGCGGAGTACCTGGAGGGCGGTGTGCGCATCTGCGCCTCTCTGGCCTCCTGGTGTGTCCGCAGCGGCGTGGATGTCGGCTTCCTTACCAACGGGGAGAGCGCCCTGCCGGAGATCACTCTGGATATCCCTCCCCGCTGCTCCGATGCGCAGCTGGAGCGCATTCTGGAGGCGCTGGCGGTGCTGAAGATCAAGATGACCCTGGACCTCCATGTGCTGCTGGACCGGCATATGGAGGGCATCAGCGATATGGACGTGCTCATCGTCTCCGCCTATTGGAGCGATATGCTGGAGGAGCGGGCCAGGAAGCTGCGGCAGATGGGAAATTCCGTCACCTGGCTGAAGATCGGAGGCGGCGCATGAAGCTGGAAAAGATCATTGTCCGCCTGCTGAATCTGGTCCTGTCGGCCTTCTTCGCCTTCGGCGTTCTGACCTTTCTGGAGCAGTTCAGCCGCACCGGCTGGGCCTGGTACAGCCGCAGCCTCCGCTGCTGGCCCCTGCTCATCTGCTTCCTGGTGGGCTTCGTCGGGCGGATCCTGCCCAAGTGGAAATATCCCCTCCTGGGTCTCAGCGTGCTGATCGCCCTGGCCCTCATGGTGCCCTTCTGGCCCGCCTACGGAGGGCTGGATATCGCCTTCCTGGTCTGCGCCGCCGTCATGGGCGGGGTCCTCTTCATCCTGGGCCTCCGGGGCGAAGAGCCTTTTCCCTCCAAGGTGGCGGTGGCTTCCCTGCTGGTGTATCTGGGCTCCTGCCTGTATTTCTTCCTGGGGGACTATGAGCTCCGGGATTTCCAGCCTCTGTGCTGGTGCGGCCTGGCCGCCTTCTGCCTGAGCCTTTACAGCTTCAATGCCGCCAGCCTCTATACCGGCGTGCACAACGCCAAGGGCGGCGAGACCATGGCCATCCCCTCCGGTATCCGGGGTCGGAACCTGGTGCTGCTGACCGTTTTCCTCATTGCTGCGATCCTGATCGGCAGCCTGGGCGTCCTGCACCGCTTCCTCTCCGGCGCGGGACTATGGCTGGTGTCCGTCTTCGCAGGCTTCCTCCGCTTCATGGCGGGGCTGGGCGGCGGCAGCGGCATGATGACCCCCACCTCCGCCACCCCTATCCCGGAGGAGACGGAGGGGCCCGGCCTGGCGGGCATCGACGAGGTGGGCAATCCCACCATCGCCGTCTTCTACGGCATCCTCCTGGGCGTGTGCGCCATCCTCTTCTTCCTGCTGGCCTACGGCTTCATCAAGGAGGGCAAGAACGGCGGCGCAGGTCACCGCTTTGCCGACTGGGTCCGGGGCCTGTTCAGGACCCGGGAGATCCTGGAATATGAGGACGACGTGGAGCGCACCGGCGACCTGAAGACCATGCTGGCCGAAAGCGGAAAACGGGCGAAGAAATGGTTCGGGAAGCTGCGGGAAAAGCCGGAGCGCTTCGAAGACATGCCGGATGACCGTTATCGTCTTCGCTTTGCCTATAAAGCCCTGCTGAAATCGGGCCGGGTTTCCGGCTGGATCCCCTCCGCCACGCCGAAGGAGGTGGGCGGCAGGATGCAGACGCAGGCGCTGAAGGATATGACCGAGGCCTACTGTGCGGCCCGCTACGATCTGGAGCGGGAGGTAACGCCGGAGCAGGCAGCCGTCGCCCGGGAGGCCATGCAGGCCCTGCAGAGGAGAGGAAAATGAGCGTGTATACCGTCGGCGCGGACGTGGGGGGCACCCACGTCCGCCTGGCTCTGCTGACCCCGGAGGGAAAGCTCGAAGGCCTGCGGAAATTCCCGCGGGCGGAGGTCATGCCCGACGAGGATCCCTGCCGTTTCGGAGAGGTCCTGCGGGAGTATATCCGATCCAGCGGCGTGCCGGTGGCCGCAGCGGCGGCGGGCATCCCCGGCACCCTCAGCCGGGACTGCCGCAGGGTGCTGAACGTACCCAACATTCCGGCGCTCAACGGGCTGATGCTGGCCGACGAGCTGAGCCGGCGGGCGGAGGTGCCGGTGAAGCTGGAAAACGATACCGTCATGCTGCTCAGCGGCGATCTGCACCGCATGGGCCTGCCGGAGACGGGGCTCCTGCTGGGCGTGTATATCGGCACCGGCCTGGGAAGCGCCGTGTTCTATGACGGCAGACCGCTCCGGGGCAAGAACAGCCTCAACGAGCTGGGCCATTTCCCGCTGCCCGGCCGGAAAGAGAAATGCACCTGCGGCAACGTGGGCTGCGCGGAGAACCTGGTCTCCGGCCGCTATCTCCAGACCTTGCGGGCCCGGAAATGGCCGGAAACCCATATTTCCGATCTGTTCCCCGCCATGGCCGGTTCGCCGGAGCTGGCGGAGTTCGTGGATATCGCCGCCTGTCTTCTGGCGGGAACGGTGAACCTGCTGGATCCGGAGGTGCTGGTGATCGGCGGCGGTGTGCCCGCCATGGCCGGCTTTCCCCGGGCGGAGCTGCTCCGCGCCCTGCGGGAGAAGACCATGCATCCACAGCCGTCGGAGAATCTGCAGGTGGTCTGGTCCGAGGGAGCGGACGATACCGGGGCTCTCGGCGCCGCCTGGATGGCGCGAAAACAGTAAAAAGTCCGTACGCGGAGGATTTCCCCGGAAATCCTCCGCGTGCTCTTTTTAACTGCGCGCAAATGTGATAATATACTAAAATCAGGAGATCCGGCTCGAAAGGAGGGCGATGGGATGCTGAAGCTGGTGCTGGGAGCCGCGGGAAGCGGAAAGACCGAGCTGATCTGCCGGGAGATCCGGGATCGGATGGCTGACCGCACCGGCATGGTGCTGCTGACCCCGGAGCAGCAGTCTCATCGCGCGGAACGGCGGCTGGCCGCCGCCTGCGGACCTCGTCTGAGCCTCTGCGGAGAAGTGCTCAGCTTCACCCGGATGTACAACCGGGCAGCCGTGGAAATGGGAGGTCTGGCGGATCCCCTGCCGGACCGGGGAGGAAAGCTGCTACTCATGGCCCTGGCTCTGGAGGACGTTGGCTCCGGCCTGCGCCGCTTTGGAGAGCGGAGCCGCCGGGCGGATTTCCTGCGCCGCCTGATGGCCACGGCGGAGGAGCTGCAGAGCGCCATGACCACCGCCGACGATCTGCGCGCCGCCGCAGAAAAGGCCTCCGGCGCCATGCGGGATAAGCTGGCGGACATGGCTCTGCTGCTGGAAGCCTGGGAGGCGGTGCAGACCCGCCAGCTGGGGGACTGCCGGGACGCCGCCGGGCGGCTGGCCGCCGGGATCGCCGACTGCGGCGTGGGCTCCGGCGGCGTCTGGGCAGACGGTTTCACCGACTTCACGGCACGGGAGCTGGCCGTGCTGGAGGGCGTCCTCCGCCGGGGCACGGACCTGACCGTGGCGCTGACCCTGGGCGAGGGAACGGAGCCTCGCTTCGCCGTGACGGAGGGCGCTTTCCGGAGCCTGGCGGATGCGGCGCGCCGGGCGGGGGCGGAAATGACGGTGGAGCGGCTGCCGGATCCGGAGCCGGACCCCATCCGCTACCTGGCCGAGAATCTGGACCGTTATGAAGCTCCGCCCTTCCCGGAGAAAACCTCCTCCGTGGAGGTGTGCCGGATGGATTCCTTCAGCGGCGAATGCCGCTGGGCGGCATCCCGCATCCGGGAGCTGATGATGGCGGATAAGGACCTGCGTTATTCGGATTTCGCAGTGGCGCTTCCGGGCTTCGCGAGGCGAAGGAACCTGCTGACCGCCGTGTTCCGGGCTTATGAGCTGCCCGTTTACGTGGAGGAGTCGGAGCCCTTCGCCCCCAGCGGCCCGGCCGTTTATGTGCTGGAAGCCCTGCGGACGGTGACGGAGGGCTGGCGGAGCGGGAACCTGATCCGATGCCTCAAGACCGGCTTCGGCCCTCTGACCCGGGAGGAAACGGATGAGCTGGAGAACTACTGCCTGATCTGGAACCTGCGGGGCGAGAGCAGCTGGCGGCAGTCGGAGCCCTGGGATCTGAGTCCCGAGGGCTATGGGGACGCCGCCTCCTCCGACGGGGAGGCGCTGCTGCGCCTCAACGGCCTGCGCGATCGGGTCGCGGCGCCCTTCGGGCGTCTGGCCGACGGGCTGCGGGAAGGCGCTCCGGTCTCGGAGCTGCTGCGGGCGCTGTCGGATTTCCTGGAGGAGACCGGCGTCCGGGAGACGCTGCGGCTCCGGGCCGGCGAACGGGAAGCCGCCGGCGACGCCGCCGGCGCCGCGTCCTGTGTCCGCCTCTGGAGCGCGCTGACGGAGTGCCTGGAGGAAATGAACGTCCTGCTGGGGAATGTCCGCCTTTCCGGCGGGGAATTCACGAGGCTGCTGGAGCTGCTGTTCCGGGAGCGGGAGGTGGGCTCCATCCCTGCTGCGCTGGACTGCGTGAGCCTGGGCAGCCCCGCCCGTCTGCGCTTCCGCCGGCCCCGGGTGCTGCTGGTGCTGGGCGCGGACGATGAGCATCTGCCCGGGCAGACTGTGAATCCCGGTCTGTTTTCCCCGGAGGAAAAGCGGGTCCTTTCCGGTCTGGGCATCCGCCTGGACCGGGGCGAGGAGGAAGAGCTGACCCGCCCGCTGCTGGAACTCTATCTTCTGACCGCCTCCCCCGAGGAGCGGCTGCTGGTGAGCTGGAGCGGGGGAGAGGGCGTACGGCCCAGCATCCTGGCGGAGCGGGCGCTGGCCCTGCTGTCCGTGCCCCTGATCACGGAGCAGGCGCTGGAGGGGCGGCATCTGGCCGCCGCGTCCCTGCCCGCCCGGACCCTGGCTCTGGGGGAGGGACCCTGGGCGGAGGCAGCCCGGGCCTGTCTGCCGCCGGAGGTGCCGGAGGCGCTGCGCGCCGCCGCTGCGCAGCCTCACGTCCCCCTGCGGAGCGCCACGGTGCGCCGGCTTTACGGCAGCACCCTGCATCTGACGCCCTCCCGGGCGGAACGGTATTATCAGTGCTCCTACCGCTATTTCCTGGAATACGGGCTGCGTCTGAAGGAGCGGAAGGCGGCGGAGTTCGCCGCGCCGCAGCGGGGCAGCTTCTATCACTATCTGCTGGAAAACGTCTGCCGAGAGGTGCGGAACGGCGGCGGCTTCGCCGCCGTCACCGGAGAAATGCTGCGGGCGCTCACGCGGAAATATGCCGAAGCCTATACCGCCGAGTACTTCCGGCCCGCCCAGCTGCGGGACCGGCGCTTCCTCTATCTCTTCCGCCGCCTCTGCGATACGGCGGAGAACATCGTGCTGGAAATGGCGGAGCAGCTGGCGGCAGGGGATTTCCAGCCCCTGGATTTCGAACTGGAGGTCTCCGATCGGGGCGGGGAGCTGCCGCCCCTGAGGCTGGGGGACATCCTGGTGGAGGGCAAGGTGGACCGGGTGGACGGCTGGTCGGACGGGGACCGGCTCTATCTCTGCGTGGCGGACTACAAGTCCGGCCCCAAGGAATTCCGCCTGTCTGACGTGTGCGAAGGCCAGACCATCCAGATGCTGATCTATCTTTTCCTGCTCACGGCGGAAGGGGAGAGTCGCTACGGCAAAAGGATCGTGCCCGGGGGCGTGCTCTACCTTCCCGCCCGGGACAAAGCCGTATCCCTGCCCCGCAGCAGCAGCGAGGAGGAGATCCGGAAGGCCCGGGCCGCCGAGCTGAAGATCAGCGGCCTGATGCTGGATGATCTGCCCATGCTCCGTGCCAGAGACCGCAGCGAGCCCCCCCGCTATCTGCCGGTGACCTTTAAGGACGGGGTGCCCGTGAAGGGCACAGCCGACGAAAAACGCATGGGAGAGCTGGCCGGCTTCGTGCGGGGGCTGCTCCGGCGCATGGGGGAGGAGCTCCGCGCCGGCCGGGCAGAGGCGAGCCCCCTGGCCCACAGCGCCTCCGAGGATCCCTGCCGCTACTGCGAATACGGCCGGGTCTGCGGCTTTGATCCGAAGCGGCAGGAGCCCAGGCTGGTGCGCAGGATGACGGACGCCGAGTTCTGGGAGCTGGCGGAGAGGGAGGCGGATCATGGCTGAATTTCGCCTGACGGAAGCCCAGGCTGAAGCCGTGCGGCACCGGGGCGGCGCGCTCCTCATCTCCGCGGGGGCCGGCAGCGGCAAGACCCGGGTGCTGGTGGAGCGTCTGCTGGATCGGATCGCCGAGGGCGGAGATCTGGACCGCTTCCTCGTCATCACCTACACCCGCGCCGCCGCCGCAGAGCTGCGGGGGCGGATCCTGGCCGCCCTGCGGGAGCGGCTGCGCGCCGGGGGCAGCCCTCATCTCCGGCGGCAGCTCCTGTTGCTGCCGCAGGCGCGGATCGGTACGATCCACTCCTTCTGCAGCTCGATCCTGCGGGAAAACGCCCAGCTGCTGGAGATCCGGCCGGATTTCCGCCTGCTGGAGGGCGCCGAGGAGCGGGTGCTCCGGAAGGAGACCCTGCAGGACGTTCTGGCGGACCGTTATGAACAAATGAGCTCCGGCTTTCAGGCCCTGGTGGACGCCCTCAGCAGCGGCGAGAGCGACCGGGCCCTCAGCGACGTGGTGCTGGACACCTATGACGCCGTGCAGAGCCACCCGGATCCCGCCGCCTGGCTCGCTTCGCAGGCGGAAGCCGCCGTGTCCTTCGCCGACGCAGGGGAAACGGTCTGGGGCAGGGCGCTGCTGAACCGGGCAGCAAGGCTGGTCCGATTCTGGTCCGGACAGCTGGAGAGCCTGCTGAAGGAGCTCCGGGCGGAGCCGCAGGTGGAACGGGGCTACGGCCCCTCCCTTCGGATCACCCTGGAGGACCTGGGGGAATTCGCCCTGGCGCTGGAAAAGGGCTGGGACGAAGCCGCCGCCTGCGAGCCCGTCCGATTCCCCGCTCTGCGCGGTTACCGCGGGATCGGGGACAATCCGGCGGCAGCCCGGGTCAAAGCCCGCCGGGAGGCCTGCAGGGACGCCGTGAAAAAGCTGGCCGGCTTCTTTGCAGAGGATTCCGCCGCCCACGCCGAGGATATGGCGGCAGTCAGCCCCGTGACGGGGGAACTGCTGGCCCTGGTGCGGGATTATGCCGAGGCCTTCGCCGCCGAAAAGCAGCAGCGGGGTTTGCTGGACTTTTCGGATCTGGAGCATCTGGCCCTGCGGCTGCTGACCGAGGCGGACAGGAAGACACCCTCTCCCCTGGGCAGGGAGCTGAGCCGCCGCTTCGACGAGATCCTGGTGGACGAGTATCAGGACTGCAACCGGGTGCAGGACCGCATCTTTTTCGCCGTCAGCGACGAGGGGCGGAACGTCACCATGGTGGGGGATGTGAAGCAGTCCATCTACCGCTTCCGCCTGGCGGACCCCGGTCTGTTCCTGGAGAAATACGACAGCTATTCCGACGATCCCGGCTCCGATCGCGGAAGGCGGATCCTCCTGCCGGAGAATTTCCGCTCCGACGGGGGCATCCTTCGGCCGGTGAACGAATTCTTCTCTGCCGTCATGTCCCGGGAGATGGGCGAGCTGAACTACGGGAACGCCGAAGCGCTGAAGCCCGGCCCCTCCGCCGGGGATACGGAAGGCGCCTTCCGCCTGTTCGTCACGGATCAGGAAGAGGGCTCCGTTCCCGAAGAGGAGGCGGTAGCCGGCTACGTGGCCCGGCTCCTTCAGAGCGGCATGACCGTGCCGGAGCCGGAAGGCCCACGGCCCCTGCAGCCGGGGGATATCGCCCTGCTGCTGCGGGCGGCCAAGGGCCGGGACGGGGTCTACGCCGACGCGCTGAAGCGTCTTGGCATCCCCGCCGTCTGCCTGAAATCCACGGACGATCTGGAGGACCGGCCGGAGGTGCGCTGGGCGATGAGCCTGCTGCAGATCATCGACAATCCCCGGCAGGATATACCTTTGCTGACGGCCCTGCGAAGCCCCGTGTTCCGCTTCACGGAGGACAGACTGGCGGAGATCCGCTGCTGTCGCCGGAAGGGCTGCTATTACGATGCCCTGCTGGCCGCCGCCGAAACGGAGGAGGACTGCCGCGCCATGCTGGATACCCTGGCGCGCTGGCGGAGCCGCAGCGCCCTGATCCCTGCGGAGGAGCTTCTGAGCGAGCTCTGCGCGGAGACGGGCCTGCGGGCCCTGGCGGAGGCCGGGGAGCCCGGCAGCGCCGCCAATCTGGACGTGCTGATCGCCGCTGCCCACGACTATGCGGAGGGCGGTCGGGAGGATCTGTACAGCTTTCTTACCTGCCTGCGGGAGGCCCGGGAACCCAACCGGGCGGCGGTGACCGCAGGGCCCGGAGGGGGAGAGGGCGTTATCATCACCACCGTCCACGGCGCCAAGGGCCTGGAATATCCCGTGGTGATCCTGGCGGATCTGATGCACCGCTTCAATCTGCAGGATACGGCCAGGCCGCTGCTGGTACATCCCGAGCTGGGGGTGGGCGTGCGGCGGACCGACCGGACCCGGGGCATCACCTATACCACCCTGCCCCGGATGGCCATTGCGGAGCAGATCCGCGCCGAAAGCCTCAGCGAGGAGCTGCGGGTCCTCTATGTGGCCATGACCCGGGCTCGGCAGCATCTGGCCCTGTTCTGCCGGGTAAAGGACCGGGCGAAGGCACCGGCGAAATACGATGCCGGGACCGGGGCGCCCCTGCCGCCGGAAGTCCTGGAGAAGGCTGTCTGTCCCGGCGCCTGGATCCTGACGGCCTCTCTGGCCCTGGGCGGGCAGGGAGACTGGGCCTGGCGCACGCCGCCCTCCGCGGAGCAGGCCTTTCGGGCCCGCCGGGAGGAAAAGCGAAGCGGCATCGTGGATCCCGCCCTGCTGCGAGCGCGGCTGGACTGGCGCTATGCCCGACCGGCGGACACCCGGCTGCCCAGCAAGCTCACCGCCACCTCGCTTCGGACCGGCTTTGCCGCGGTGGAGGCGGCGGAAGGCGCGTCCCAGCTGCGCCGCCGCCGCTACGGACCGGAGGATTTCCCCCTGCCGGCTCTGCGGGAGCGGAAGGAGCTGGACGCCGCGGAAAAAGGAAGCGCCGTGCATCTGGCCCTCCAATACGCGGATCTGGACCGCTGCGTCACCCTGTCGGGAGCGGCGGAAACGCTGGCGGAGCTGGCGCGGCGGCGGCTTCTGACGAAGGAGCAGTGTGCGGCGGTGGACCCGGCGAAGCTCCGGGATTTCTGCGTGAGCGACGCCATGGCCGCCCTGCGGAGAGGGACCCTTCACCGGGAATTCAAATTCTCCCTGCTGGCCCCGGTGCGGGAATTCCTGGGCGAAGGAGAGGGAGAGACCCTGCTGCAGGGAGTGGTGGACCTTTGGAGCGAGCTGCCCGAGGGGATCCTGCTTCTGGATTACAAGACCGACCGGGTGACGGAGGAGACGCAGGCCGCCCGGGCAGAGGAATACGAGCCCCAGCTCCGGGCCTATGCCTGGGCGCTGGAGCGCATCACGGGGAAAAAGGTGCTGCGCCGGATGATCTGGTTTTTTGCCACCGGGCAGTGCGTGGAACCGGATCCCGGTTAAGGAGGAACGATCATGGAGAAGATGATTCTGCTGGATGGGGCCATGGGAACGGAGCTCATGAAGAGGGGCGTTTCCGGCGGCCGCTTTCCGGAGCTGGTGAATCTGACGGCCCCGTCGGCGGTACAGGCCATCCATCGGGACTATCTCGAGGCCGGCAGCCGCATTCTGTATGCCTGCACCTTCGGGGCCAATCCGCTGAAGGCCCGGGGCGAGGCGGTGGCGCCCGTGATCGGAGCCGCCCTGGCCAACGCCCGCAGCGCCGCCGGGGATCTGGCCCGGGTCGCTCTGGACGTGGGCCCGCTGGGGCAGCTGCTGGAGCCCTACGGAGACCTGACGGAGGAGGAGGCGAGGGCCGCCTTCCGGGAGGTCTTTGCCGCCGGCGGAGCCGCCGACCTGATCGTGCTGGAGACCTTTTTTGACCTCAGCGAGCTGCAGCTGGCCATGGAGGCTGCCGGTGAGGTCCTGCCGGGCAAGCCGATTTTTGCCACCATGACCTTCCAGCAGAGCGGCCGGACCCTCACGGGGGTCACGGTGGAGGAGATGGCCCGGGTCCTGGAAGCGGCCGGAGCGTCGGCAGTGGGGCTCAACTGCTCCCTGGGGCCCGTGGAAGCGCTGCCCCTGGCCGCTGCCCTGCGGGAGGCGACGGAGCTGCCTCTCATCGTCAAGCCCAACGCGGGCATGCCGGATCCGGCCACGGGGGCGTATCCCATGGACGCCGCCGCATTTGCCGAAGCCATGGCCCCCATCCTGGCTTTGGGGGTACAGTATGCCGGAGGCTGCTGCGGCACGGATCCGGACTATATCAGAAATCTGGCGAGGTTGACGGAATGAGCCTGAGCGTGATCGTGATTATGGTGCTGACCGTGCTTGGCGCGGTACTGCTGTCGGTGCGCATCTTTGACGGGAATCCCGAGCGGCTGGAGCCGGAGCGGGATGAGGACGGGCTGGAAATGCCCCTGCTTCGCTTTCACGAGCCCGGCCGCCTCACCGGAGCCGACCTGCCGCCCCTGCTGATCATCACTCTGGCGGCGGCACTGCTGGCCTTCCTCAATTTGGGTGATCTCCGGGGCGTCACCTCCTGGCACACCTTTCAGCGGCCCGGGGAGATCGTCACACTGGAGCTGTCTTCTCCGGCGAAGCTGGAGCGTATCCAGTATTATTCCGGCGCCACTGTGGGCAGCTACCGGCTGAGCTGGTCTGCTGACGGCGCTGACTGGAACGGGGAAGAGACGCTGGAGCAGGAGTATTCAGACGTGCTGAAATGGCGGGAGTTCGCTCCGGAGGAGCCCTGGGAGGAGGTGCGGTATGTCCGCTTCACGGGCCTTCGGGCCGGGGTCACCCTGGGAGAGGTGGCGCTTCGCGGTCCGGAAGGGGAGCTGATCCCCTTCGCCTCGGCGACGGCGGCTCTGGGGGACGAGCAGGAGCTGGTGCCGGAGGAGGAGAGCTGGCACAACAGCAGCTACTTTGACGAGATCTACCATGCCCGCACCGCCTGGGAGCATCTGACCGGCCATAAGGTCTATGAGATCACCCATCCTCCTCTGGGAAAGGAGATCATCGGCCTGGGCATCCGCCTCTTCGGCATGACGCCCTTCGGCTGGCGGTTTTCCGGCGCACTGTTCGGCGTGCTGCTTCTGCCGGTCCTCTATATCTTCCTGAAGCTGATGCTGGGCAGCACCGGAGCGGCCTGGTGCGCCGCCGCGGTCTTCGGGCTGGACTTCGTGCGCTTTGCCCAGACCTGCATCTCCCCCATCGGCACCTACAGCGTGTTCTTCACGCTGCTGATGTACTTTTTCTTCTATCTCTACTATACCCAGCCCTGGGATACGCCTCTCCGGCGCACGCTGCTGCCCCTGGGCCTCAGCGGGGCCTGCTTCGCCCTGGGCGTGGTCAGCAAATGGACCTGCGTCTTCGCCGGGGGCGGGCTGGCGGTGCTCTGGTGCCTGCGGCAGGGCGAAAGGCTGCGCCGCCGGGGCTTCCGGCAGGAGCTCATGAGCTATCTGCTGCCGACGGTGGCCTGGAGCTGCGTTTTCTTCCTGCTTTTCCCCGTTCTGGCCTATTATGTCTGCTATGCGCCTTACGCCAGGGCCGAAGGGGTGTCCATGAAGAGCGTGGAATACCTGGAGCTGATCCTGAACAATATCCGCTACATGTATACCTACCACAGCGGCCTGGAGGCCACGCACCCATATGAATCCACCTGGTGGATGTGGATGCTGGACGTGCGTCCCATCCTCTATTATCTTCATTATTTCGACGACGCCTATGCCGTGAAGTCCGCCATCGGCGCCTGCGGCAATCCCCTGTTCTGGTGGACCGGTCTTGGCGCCATGATCGCCATGGCGGTGAAGGGGATCCGGGGGGACCGGATGGCCTGGTTCATCCTGGCGGGTTATCTCAGCTGCCTCCTCCCCTGGGTGACGGTGGAGCGCTGCGCTTTTATCTACCACTATTTCCCCGCCACCGTTTTCCTGGCCCTGGCCGTGGGACGCTGCCTCAGGGACTGCCAGCGCCGCAGCCTCACCCGTCGGGATCGGACCGGCCCGGTCATGGTCCTTGGCTGCGCCATCCTCTTCGGCCTCTTTTATCCGGCCCTCAGCGGCCTCACCTATACCACCGCTTACGGAAATGCCCTGCTGCGCTGGTTCGGCGGCGTATGGCCCTTCTGAAACGAGCGGGCGCCGGCCGGGGCGCTCCCGGCCGAAGCTCGCATCACACGTCGGAGGATATTTGATAAAAAGGAGATACTGACATGATTGCACTGGGAAGCGACCACGGGGGCTTTGCCCTGAAGGAAGAGATCAAGAAACACCTGACGGAGCGAGGTATTCCCTTCACGGATTACGGCACCGATTCCGAGGCCAGCTGCGACTACCCCGTCTATGCCGCCCTGGTGACGAAGGCCGTCACCTCCGGCCAGGCGGAAAAGGGAATCCTCTGCTGCGGCACCGGCATCGGCATGTCCATGGCGGCCAACAAGGTCCGGGGCATCCGCTGCGCCTGCTGCGGCGATTGCTTCTCCGCCGAAATGACCCGCCGCCACAACGACGCCAACGTCCTGGCGCTGGGCGGCCGGGTGACGGGAGCCGGTCTGGCCCTGAAGATCGTGGACCTGTTTCTGGATACGCCCTTTGAGGGCGGCCGCCATGCCCGCCGGGTAGAGATGGTCATGGCCATGGAGGATCAGGCACCTGTCTGAAAATGATAGGGAATTGTTACGGAAAAATGAACCGGAACGGCGTTTCATCCTTGCCTTTTCCTGTCTTTTTCTGTAAAATGGTAGTATTCATGGAACGGGAGGTGCGGCGATGCAAGCATACGGCGGATGGCGCGTCGGCAAATTCGACGACGCGGCTGCATATGCGATCTGGAAATCCGGCTGCTGCCGGCGGTTGACTGCCGCACTTCTCGCAGCCCGCGGGGTCCGGACGCCGGAAGAGGCGGCCGAATTCCTGCGGGAGGATCCGGGCCTGCTGCATGATCCCATGACCATGAAGGACATGGACAAGGCGACGGCGCGTATCCGGGCAGCGGTGGAGAAAAAGGAGACCGTGGCCGTTTTCGGCGACTACGACGTGGACGGCATCACCGCCACCGCACTGATGACCTCCTGGTTCCGGCGGCAGGGGCTCCGCTGCGTCCCCTACATCCCGGAGCGGCTGACGGAGGGCTACGGCATCAGCGAGGAGGCGCTCAGCGGCCTGGCTGCTCGGGGGGTGACCCTGATCGTGACGGTGGACTGCGGCGTGACGGCCATGACCCAGGTGCGGCGGGCTGCCGAGCTCGGCATGGACGTGGTGGTGACGGATCACCACGAATGCGTGGGAGATCTGCCTCCCGCTGCGGCGGTGGTCGACCCCCACCGGAAGGACGACGACTATCCCTTCAAGGGGCTGGCGGGCGTCGGCGTGGCCTTCAAGCTGGTTTGCGCCCTGGAGGGGCCCGGCTCGGAGGAACAGCTGCTGGAACGCTACGGGGATCTGACGGCGCTGGGCACCATCGCGGACATCATGCCCGTCATCGGTGAAAACCGCGTGTTGATCCGCCGGGGCATCTGGATGCTGCGCACCCGGGAATCCGCCGGGCTGGACAGCCTGATGGCGGCGATCTATGTGGATAAAAAGCGGATCTCCGGCTCGGATATCAGCTTCTCCCTGATCCCCAAGCTCAATGCCGCCGGCCGTATGGGCCGGGTGCAGGTGGCCTTTGACCTGCTCATGGCGGAGGACCGGCGGGAGGCTCAGCGGCTGGCCGGGGAGCTCTGCGCCATGAATACGGAGCGGAGGACCGTGGAGGACCGGGTCTTCCGCGAGGCCCTGGACATGCTGGGGGATGTGCGGCACCTGGAGGAACCCATCGTGCTGGCCTCGGAGCGGTGGCATCACGGGGTCAGCGGAATCGTGGCCTCCCGTCTGGCGGAGCGTTTCGGCGTTCCCGCCGTCATCATCTGTCTGGAAGGGGAGGAAGGCCGCGGCTCCTGCAGGAGCTACGGCGATTTCGGCATCTTCGATGCGCTGGACGACGCCAAGGAAGAGCTGACCAGCTTCGGCGGCCACGAGCTGGCCGCGGGCCTGACCCTGCGGCGGGACCGGGTGGAAGCGCTCCGGAGACGCCTGGGCGTCTACTACCGCGCCCACGAGGGAGACCGGCCCCAGAAGCATATCCTGATCGATTTCTGCGTGGAGGATCCTTCCTATCTGACCCTGGAGGAGATCGACGCGCTGAAGCTCATGTCCCCCTGGGGCGTGGGCAATCCGCCTCCCACCCTCTGCATGCGGGACGTGGTGGCCGAGGCGCTGATCCCCATCGGAGGCGATCGGCACCTGAAGCTGATCGGCGTGAAAAACGGCCGCCGCTTCGACTGCGTGTTCTTCGGGGTCTCCGTGCGGGAGCTGGGCATCCATCCCGGCAGTCTGGTGGACCTGGCCTTCGAGCCGGGCATCAATGATTTCCGGGGCACCCGCTCCGTGCAGCTCCTTCTGCGGGATGTCCGGCCCAGCCGTATGCCCGGGGATCTCAGCACGGGCATGGCCCGGCGATTCCGCAGCGGGCAGCAGCTGCAGCCCATGGAGAAGGCGATCCTGCTGCCGAACCGCAGCGATTTGGGCCGGGTGTGGCGCTATCTGACCCGCCGTGCCCGCCGTTTCGACGAGAGTACGGACACCCTTCTGCCGGACATCGCCCTGCGCTCCGGCGTGCCGGTGCCCGGCCGGGTATTGGTATGCCTCTGGGTACTGGACGAGCTGGGCCTCATCCGTCTGACGGAGACGGACGGCGTAATGGATATCATGATCCCCCGCTTTGAGGGCAAGGCGGATCTCGGCAGATCCACCCTTCTGCAAAAACTGCGCTAAGGAAACGGAACGTACATGAACGAGGACGTCAAACGAATTGACGGCGCCGAGCCCTCCGCCGAGTCCGCCGGAGCGGACGATATGGAACGGCTCTATGCCGAGCTGGTGGAGAAATCTCTCCACTACAATCCAAATCTGGACCGGGCCCGGGTACGCCGGGCCTATGAGTTCGCGCGGGAAAAGCACGGCGACCAGCTTCGGAAGGACGGTTCTCCCTATATCTCCCATCCGCTGGCAGCCGCAAGCATCTGCGCGGGCATGGGGCTGGACGAGGACAGCATCATCGCCTGTCTGCTGCATGACACCATCGAGGACACGGACGCCACCTACGAGGAGGTGGCCAAGCTCTTCGGCAGCGAAGTGGCGGATCTGGTGGAGGGGGTCACCAAGCTGACGCGGGTGGTCTACACCACCAAGGAGGAGGCGCAGATGGAGAATCTGCGCAAGATGCTCCTGGCCATGTCCAAGGATATCCGCGTCATCCTCATCAAGATCGCCGACCGGCTCCACAATATGCATACCATGAACTTCCAGTCTGAGGCCAAGCGGAGGGAGAAGGCCCTGGAGACCATGGAGATCTATGCGCCTCTGGCCCACCGGCTGGGCATGCAGCGGGTCAAATGGGAGCTGGAGGACCTGAGCCTCCTCTATCTGGATCCCATCGGCTACCAGGAGATCGTGGTCCAGCTGGACGCCCGTATGGAAGAGCTCAGCGAGTTCATGGACCGGATCCAGGAGCGCATCAAGCAGCGCATGGACGAGTGCGGCATCCGCTGCGAGGTCTCCGGCCGTCTGAAGCATATCTACAGCATCTACCGGAAAATGGCGGCTCAGAACAAGAAATTCAATGAGATCCTGGATCTCTGCGCTTTCCGGGTGATCGTGGACAGCGTGCCCGACTGCTACAACGTCCTGGGTCAGATCCACGAGCTGTTCACGCCCATCCCCGGCCGCTTCAAGGATTATATCGCCACCCCCAAGCCCAATATGTACCAGTCCATCCACACCTCCGTCATCGGCTCCGAGGGCATCCCCTTCGAGGTGCAGATCCGCACCAGGGAGATGCACCACACGGCGGAATACGGCGTGGCGGCCCACTGGAAATATAAGGAGGGCATCCAGGGCAAGGCGGACGAGGAGAAATTCGCCTGGATCCGCAGTCTTCTGGAGGCCCAGCAGGATACGGACGCGCCGGAATT
>JAEEGL016791125.1_pt1 | contig 16667 bp, 16 predicted proteins | sample 9134231 | NCBI WGS metagenome assembly JAEEGL01 (sample SAMN16246548, study PRJNA631951) | gut metagenome | biome: gut microbiome; feature: rumen; material: fiber-attached | host: Bos | place: Iran: Karaj | collected 2018-10 | reverse complement strand
GCCTATTTCGGTTTCACCAACAAACTCTTGAAAGGCGAGACCATCCAAATCTACAACTACGGCAACTGTCGCCGCGACTTCACATACGTGGATGACATCGTGGAAGGCATCGTCCGAGTGATGCAAAAGCCACCAAAAGCTAAGGTCCCTGAGACGGTCCCTGAGCTTGTCGAAGGGCCTGTCGAAGGGCCGACAACTACGTTATCCACTGCTCCTTACGCCATCTACAACATCGGTGGTGGCCAGCCCGAGAACCTGCTTGACTTTGTGCAGATTCTGCAAGAGGAGCTTGTCCGTGCGGGCGTGTTGCCCAAGGACTATGACTTTGAGGCCCACAAGCAGCTCGTCCCCATGCAGCCGGGCGACGTGCCCACCACCTATGCCGATGCCACCGCCTTGGAGCGCGACTTCGGCTTCGTGCCGAAAATTACTTTGAAAGAAGGATTGAGGAGGTTTGCTGAGTGGTATAAGAGTTATTATAACCCTTGATTTCAATGCCAAACATTCAAGACATATTTAAAGCGATTGCAACTGATGGCTTCTCTTCGTCATCGTTACAGCTTATTGACAATTATACAAACGACATTCAAAATGGAACGACAAACTTTTATAGATTTACTATTCCAGAGCATGCGGGACTCTGCACGGCAGGTGCGGCTCTTATTGGGGCGTCCGTCATCGCGAGCTACGCGAGAGCAAGCCTTACGGCAGGTAGAGATGCTTCAGGCGGCCAAGGAAGCCCAAACAACTGGGAGATAGACGAACTACAGGAACAGCTTATAGAAAAATGGGCCAAAGCCGCTCGTTTATGGGTCGAGGATTCTGAAAAAATCCTGACAGCCACCTTTGGTCCGATGATAGCTCAAGGAGCAGAAGCCAAAGTATATTATAGAGAAGGAGACACTTCGGTCGTGAAGGAGCGGGCATCTATATATTCGACAACCCAGAAAGCGCTTGATGCGATAGTGCTTCATAACTGTCTCTTTCCCGAAACTGCCATGCATGTGGTAGGCTTTACCCGCGATCCCGACCGATTGTTGCGAATCATCCTCACTCAACCCTATGTGTGTTGTCTTCGCTTGGCCACAAAGGAAGAGATAGATGAATTGGCTTTTTCAAAAGGTTTTCATGATAATTGGTCTGGTCAAGGTGTAAACTACATTTCCGATCGAATTGCTTTGGAAGATATGCATCCAGCAAATGTATTTGTAGATGAAGTGAGTGCCCAACCAATCTGTATTGATTGTATTGTGAAGTTCATCAAAGAACCAATAACGCCCAAGTACGAGTCATAGTAATCACATTCCTACCCCTGGAATCATCTTTAAAGAAAACTCCCACAATTATGGGAGAAATAAAACCGGACACTTACAACTCTCAACATACCAACTCTCAACTGCCTCTAAACTCTCAATTGTCAATTGTCAATTATCAATTATAAACGCTAAAAGCCAAACCCTTGCCCCAATGTCCAGTATGGAGTTGTTGCCCGAAGCGAAGGAAGCAGAGAAGCGCGAGTTGAATGAAGTTAAGGGCTTGTTGAGAGACAAAGATGTTGAAGAGATCTTGAACTATTTGAATTCTGTAGCGTTGTAGCTTACTCAAAAAATTGTCAAATGATAATTGACCATAGATTAGGATATGCCAGTAGTTCCAGTGAAATATGGTTTTCCATTGTTTACTAAGAATAATTCAACAGATTATCTTATTAAACATGATCAAATAAGAGTTTCCGATATTTGGGCTTTTTGGCAGTATATTATTGGACGGTATGTTAAGAAGTATAGTGGTGATAGACGTTTTCTTCAGACATTAATAGAGCAGTCACGGTATTTTTATGAAGCCGCCGAGAAAGCACCAATTAAATCACAGCCCTTGTTATATTACTATTCGTTTTTGAATTTAGTGAAGGTTGTAATCAATGTAAATGCGATAAACATTTATGGCGCAACTGTAGAGTATAATCATGGTGTAGAACCAATAGGCGTTGCTCCGAAAGCCAGATTAAAAGATTTAAAGGTTAAGATAAAGTCACTTATTTCTCCTCATCCGGTTCCAAATCAACCTCTTTCGGTAGATTATCAGTTCATGAAACAAATGGGAGATGTGTTTCCCGCCATAATGCCATATGAGATTTCGGTTGACAGAATGTTAAAGGCATGTATAGGTTTACATCGAACTTATTGCGAAACAAATAATTGCAAGGAAACCTATTTTAAAATAGATGGTTTGAAGTTATATACAAAAGGTCAAATTTTTTACGCTCGTTATGAAATATTAAAATGTGATGATATACTGATGGCTCAGCTACAGACAGCTGGTTATAATATCGTAAAGGAGCAAGGTGTTGAAGAGAATGATCGATATTACTGGGAAGAAAATATATATATACATGCTTTTAGACCGACAAAGTGGGACTATTATCGTCTGTCTTCCAAACTGAAAGAGAAAGGATTATGGTATTTCACAGATGGGAATCAATATAAAAAATACATTTCAACAGAACCTCTACATGTTTCAACAGAATCGATAATATATAACTTAATGTTCTTTTTTGGCTCCATTACAAGATATCATCCATACTTGTTTGATGAGATGCTAACAGAACAGCAGATGTGGATAGTAAGTGAATTTTTAAAGACCCAGCCGAAACAGTTCCTGTTTACTGTGACTTCTAAGACTATTGAAAGTGCCATTTTAAAACCAGAGACAACAAATATTGTTTTTTAGTTGTCATAATTGTTTGATTTTTTATTTAATCCTTGTTTCACATGTCATTTGTTAATTTCGCAAATCTACCTAATCCACGTGCCGTTCACGGAGTATGTGAAGAGTCATTACACGAGATGCGAATCTTTCTACAAGGATCGGTTTATTGCTGGTGCAAAAATAGAAAAGACGAAGCCTTTGCCGCTCGTGACCTTTTAGGAGGTGACAATTATTATTGGCAAGCAACTCCAATGGAGAATCTCTATAACTATTATAGAGGTGATAATGATGACAATAATGAATATGCCATTGAGGAGGCAGGAAAAGCGGCTGGGCGCTTGTTATACCAGCTTTTATATGAAGATAAAAGGGTGTTTGAAACTTGGAAGGGATATACAAGAATGTATCGTTGGACTGGTAAAGAAGATAATAACAAAGAATACAAAAGGTTGTAATTTTTTGCTCTTATTAAGCAATTATAGCCTTACTGAACAATTGAAATAAAAAGTAAAACCAATAATCATGAAGAAGTTTAAGAGTCTTACTGTCCAAATAGGAGTTGATGATGCTTCATTAATCGAATATTTGGTAAAAGTTGAGAATTTCTGTAATAAAGCCCCCTTCTTGTATAGTGAAGAGGTTGAAAAACTTTATTTGCCAGATGATAAAATGGCTCACATACTTTCAACTCTGCCTGGTGTTCCTGAGGCGGTGCTTCTACTTTATGCCAACAAAGGAAAACTTGATGTTATCAATATAGTACCATACAACAAAAGCACATCTCACCTTACAAAGGACCAGTATAACCGAATTATTGATGCATTTGAGGAGATGGTACTCTCTCCTATGTTTTATGGAAAGTATACGATTATGAAATCTGATGATGAGGTTAATATACAAAACCTTATACCTCAATCATTTCAGGCACTAAATAGTTGGGCTCATTGTCCGGGAGCTCCTGATCATCCTTTTGTTCATACCTTTGATTTGGAACTATGGTTTGAGTTTCTATGTCAACTCAGAAGGACTAAAGAAGAGCTTTCTAGTGGTGATTTGGAATTGTGGCTTCGTGAAGATTGCAAATGGCCAGAAGATGTAATTGAGGATACTATAATCCGTTATGAAACAGAAGTAGATTTGCTTGAGTATTATGACCGGAATAAATAGTACAGGCGTAAATACCGTCGTAACGTTAATTGCTATAGGTCTAACTATCATTTCTTGGGTAATTAACGCAATTCAATGGTATAATAATAAGCAATTGAAGGGAAAAATAACCACATTGGAACTGATTGCTTATATTGACCAGTTTCATAATGCCTATGTGAAAACCAATGAGCGTATTCCTAGAAAAGGTTGGTATAAGGGCACACAAGGTGCAGAATTAATGCATGAATTATCAAAGGTATTATCAGATTATAACAGGTATCGGGTTTTGTTTTCAGATGAAGAAAGTAAAGATATCGATTGTTGCTTTGATGAAGCAAACAAGATGTTTGCCAGCTTCTTTGGAGAAAATGATGATTATAAAGACAAGATGATTAAAAATTTGAACGAAATAGATAAGGGCTTTCAACGAAAGAAAATAGAAATACAAGGTGGATATTTAGGAAAAATATAGTTATTATGAACAAATTTAGAATAGAAAAACGGAGCCTAATTGTTTTCCCGTTCAAAAAAACACTTCAGCCATAATGACCAGTTTTTCTACTTAGCATACTAGATTGAGCCAATATCAAAATGAACTAACATTTCTATCGCTCACCAAACAAATCGTCAATACTTTCGTCTCTAATCTTTTCAACTACTCTAACCTCTACCCTCCGAAACGCCCAACCAACAATAACTAATGTCCCCCACCAACCCCATATTAACCAACATCTCCTTCATCCGCCCCATCCTGCTGGTGCTGCTGGTGTTCTACCATGCTTTCGCCATCTACAGCGGGGCTTGGGATCCTATTAAGGGTTATCCCGAGGTGCCGGCCTATTGGTGGCTCGACAAGTTGTCGTATGCCTTCATGCTGGAGACGTTTGTCTTCATCTCGGGGTATGTCTTTGGCTTCCAGGTGAGGACTAAGGGCGAGGAAAAACTGAAGGCCAAGAATTTGCTTTGGGGCAAGTTCAAGCGGCTGATGATACCTTGCATGGTGTTCAGCTTGTTGTATATCTTGCTGTTTGGCCATATCACACAACCCATACAAAAGACGCTTTATGGTTTGTTGAACGGAGTGGGGCACATGTGGTTTCTGCCCATGCTGTTCTGGTGCTTTGTCGGTGTCTGGGTGATTGAGAGGCTGCGTCTCAAATCCAAGTGGGTGATTCCGGTTTTGGTTTTGTGCTCCATTTGTTCCTTCTTGCCCTTGCCCTTGCGGATGGGAACCTCTATGTACTATATGATTTTCTTCTATGTGGGCTATATCTTGCAGAAGGAAGACGTCTCACTTGACCGATTCTACACTTTGAAGCATTGCATCATATTGGCGGTTGCCTTTTGTGTCTTGTTCCCGACCTTGACCATATTGAGGGAAAGACTTGGAGATATGATGGCTGTGGAAAACCAAATGGTGATGAAAGCCGCCATCGCTTCATCATCTACCTTATTAAGACTCATCTACTCTTCCGTGGGGTTGGCGATGCTTTTCATTCTCATAGGCTACAAAGACAAAGACCGAACAACGCCTTTGCCGCAGTGGATCATCAAAGTGGGGAACCTTTGTTTCGGAGTGTATTTGTTACAGCAATTCATTCTGAAAGGATTGTATGACTATACCAATCTTCCTTCTATTTTGGGATGTTATTGGCTGCCCTGGGTGGGATTTGTTGTGGCCCTCGTTGGTTCTGTTTTGCTTGCCCAATTGCTACTTAGGACAAAAACGGGAAGGTTTTTGATAGGATAAATCTATGACAGATTCATTAAATACTAAAGTCAAAACCGCCACAAAATGGTCGGCTATCACTGAGGTCGCCGCGAAGTTGGTTACTCCTATCACTAGTATGATATTAGCTCGATTGCTAACGCCAGAGGCTTTTGGCGTGGTGACCACTTTGACGATGATTATTGCTTTTGCAGAGATTTTCACCGATGCCGGTTTCCAAAAGTATCTCGTTCAACACGAGTTCAAAGATGCTCAAGATCAAGATGAGAGTACAAATGTGGCATTCTGGAGCAACCTAGCGATGTCTCTGTTTTTCTGGGGTGTTATCGCCATTTTCGCTGATCCTTTGGCTGCTGTGGTGGGAAATCCCGGTCTTGGACATGTTCTTATTGTGGCGTGTGTTAATATACCCATTGCAGCGTTTAGTAGTATTCAAGCGGCACTTTACAAAAGAAATCTTGATTATAAAACACTTTTTAAGGTAAGGATAATCTCCACGTTTATTCCTTTATTGGTAACAGTACCGTTGGCCTTTTGGCTTAGAAGTTATTGGGCTTTGATTATAGGAACAATCACTGTTCATTCTGTTAACGCAATCCTTCTAACAGGATATTCTAAATGGAAACCAAGGTGGTATTATAGTATAACAAAACTAAAAGAAATGTTTTCTTTTACGGTATGGAGTTTGGTAGAGGCCATTAGTATTTGGCTTACTCATTATGTGGATGTTTTTATTGTTGGCACGATGCTCAGTCAATATTATTTAGGGTTATATAAGACGTCTTCCTCATTGGTAGGGCAAATTATGGGACTTATTACGGCTATAACTACATCAATTCTTTTTTCGGCTCTTTCCCGTTTACAAAACAATGAGAAAGAATTTCAGCAATTGTTTTTTCGTTTTCAAAAAATAGTTGGTTTATTGGTTATTCCTTTAGGCGTTGGCCTTTTCATATTTAGTGATTTGGCAACAGAATTGCTTCTTGGAGACCAATGGTCCGAAGCCTCTGGTTTTGTTGGGCTTTGGGGATTGACGAGCAGCATTACCATAATACTTAGCCATTATAGTAGTGAGGTTTATCGTGCTAAAGGGAAGCCAAAACTGTCTGTACTTGCACAAGTTTTACACATAATTGTTTTATGGCCTACAATACTTATCACTGTCAAATATGGCTTTGAAACATTATATACAGCTCGTTCTCTTGTTCGTCTTGAATTGATCGCTGTAAACCTATTAATCATGGGTTTAGTGGTAAAAATGCCAATTGGAAAAATGATCACCAATGTTTTGCCTTCATGTGTTGCTGCCGCATGCATGTTACTTGTGATGTTGTTCCCCCCTGCACAAAGCTTATGGGTCAACATTTTATACGTATTAATAGCAGGAACCATTTATTTTATTGTTGTGATGTGTTTTCCGGCAGAACGGAAAACAATTCTCAATCTGCCCAAATTACTTAGAAATATATGAAAGTACTTGTTGCGGGTGACTTTTGTCCACAAAACAGAGTTACAACTGTTTTTGAAAAAGAAGAGTATTCTTCTGTTTTTAGGGATGTCAAAGAAATAATCACGGAAGCCGATTATTCAATTGTAAATTTTGAATGCCCAATTACCAAAGGCGGTGAAAAACCAATCCATAAAAATGGTCCAAATCTGCAATGTTCAGAAAAAGGAGTAAAGGCTATCAAATGGGCAGGTTTTGATTGTGTCACTTTGGCCAATAATCATGTTTGTGATTTTGGTGGTGCGGGTGTTTTCAACACTATTGAAGAATGTGAGAAGCACGGAATTGATTGGGTTGGAGGGGGACGTAACTTGGAAGAGGCTTCGCAAATACTATATAAAAAGATTAATGGCAAGGTTTTGGCGGTTATTAATTGTTGTGAACATGAATTTAGTATTGCAACCGATACAGCCGCGGGGAGCAACCCACTCAGTCCGATACAACAATACTATTCTATTAAAGAAGCAAGGAAAAATGCGGATTATATTCTAGTCATTGTTCATGGTGGGCCTGAGCTTTTCCAGTTGCCCTCTCTTCGTATGGTGGAAACATACCGTTTTTTCATTGATGCAGGTGCCGATGCCGTCGTGAATCATCACCAACATTGTTATAGTGGATATGAGGAATACCATAATAAACCCATTTTTTATGGTTTGGGTAATTTTTGTTTTGATAAGCCCAATAAGAGAAATGGCAAATGGAACGAAGGTTTTTTGTTAGTTTTAAACTTTTGTGAGAGCACGTCTTTTGAAATAGTCCCATATCAACAGTGTTCGGAAAAAGCTGAAATAACTATACTTGCAAAGAATGCTTTCGAAATAGAAATTGAGAAATTAAACACGCTAATTACAGATCACAACAAACTGAGGCTTGCCATTGATAAATACTACTCTTCCTGTGCGAAGCAATACAGCGATATTTTTGAACCTATAATTAATCGTTATTATTTGGCTTGTAAACATCGAGGTTATCTGCCATCGCTAATTTCTTATAAAAGGAAATTGAAAGCGGAAAACTATATCTGTTGTGAATCACATCGGGATAAATTGACTTGGTGGTTGTGTAAATAAAGAAAAACAGACTTGATACATGGGAAAACTTATTTGTAATATTTATATATTTTTGTGGTGTTTGTATGGGCTTCAAGGAACACTTTACCCAACGGGAAGCATTTTAGCCCGTTTTCTGTTGGTAGTATTATTGTTGTTCTCGTTGTATTGTGTTATTGTTGCTACTTCACAAATCAAAATGCCTTCTCTACTGAAAATGGTATTGTGTCTCATTATAGTTTTTTCGGTTTACGGTTTTGTAAATATTCTTTATGGCAACGGTGCCGAGAATAAAGTTCCCAGTTATTATTATCTTAGAGGTATTTATTGTTCATTTCTTCCTTTAATTGTATTTTATATGTTTTCAAAACAAGGGAGTTTAACAGAAAACATGTTGCAAAAGTGGTTGTTTGTTTTTCTCATGATTGGCATTACTCAGTTTTACAGAACCCAAAGGTTGAATTTGGAAGCGTTAGCGGAAAGAGAAAGTAATATGGAGGAGGCGACCAATAATGCAGGTTATATTATGTTGTCAATTATTCCATTGATACCATTGTTCCATAAAAGACCTCTAATGCAATACTCAATATTGAGCGTGTGTATGGTTTATGTTTTATTGGGAATGAAAAGAGGAGCTATTATTATAGGTGCTTTATGTACAACTTGGTTTTTTTTCATAACATTGAAAAGCAATCGTTTATCAACAAAACAAGTATTGAGAGTGGTTCTGACAATAATAGTGGTTGTTGCGGCGGTTTTTTTCATTCAATACATGCTACAAAATAGTGATTATTTTAATTATAGGCTTGAAAAAACAATGGAAGGAGATTCTAGTGGAAGAGACGCCTTATTTAGTACATATTACAATTTCTTTTTGAATCAATCCAACCTGCTCCGAATAGCATTTGGCAACGGTGCAGATGCCACTCTCCGAAAATTTGGTGAATTTGCCCATAATGATTGGTTGGAAATAGCAATAAACAATGGCGTTTTTGTGCTTCTACTATATGCTGTATATTGGGTTGTGTTGTTCCGTACTATACGCAAATCAAGAAAACGTAACCCCACTGCTCATATCATCCTGGGTTTGTTTTTTATTGTTTATTTTATGAAGACAATCTTTTCCATGTCATATAATGACGTAACTATTTTTTCTTGTGCTGCCTTAGGTTACGCCTTGGCTTGTCTTGATAGTCCGGAAACGGGATCTCCTTCAACCATGATAGAACAATAAATATGCTACCTTTTTTAGATTATATCCGTCATCCTAATAAGCTAGCCATTACCTTGCTCACCCATTTTGGTCAATGGTTGCCAGACCAAATTTATCTCAAGTTGTTGTTTCAATTGAAATTGGGACATAAACTTGACCTGAGGCATCCTATTACTTTTAGTGAAAAATTGCAATGGTTAAAAATATTCAATCGCAATCCAGAATATACCCAAATGGTCGACAAGTTTTCTGTGAAAGAATATGTAGACAAAACAATTGGTGAAGAATATGTTATTCCAACGTTGGGCGTTTGGAATAAGCCTGAAGATATAGCGTGGAACAATCTTCCCAACCAGTTTGTGTTAAAAACAACTCATGGCGGAGGTTCTACCGGAGTAGTTATTTGTAAGGATAAGAACACCTTCGACAAACAAACAGCTATAAAAAAGCTCAATGCCAGCTTAAAAATGGATATCTATCGTCTATTCAAAGAGTGGCCATATAAGAATGTACAAAGGCGTATAATTGCTGAACAATACATCATGCCTACGGATGGATTGAAAGATTTATCCGATTATAAATGGTACTGTTTTAACGGAGAGCCAAAGTTCTGTCAGGTGATACAAGACCGTACATCTAAAGAAACCATAGATTTTTTCGATACCGCGTGGCGACATCAGGACTTTGTTGGACTTAACCCCAACGCCAATCAAGCACTTGTTCCTCCTGCTCATCCAATGCATCTTGATGTTCAACTACAAATAGCTTCTCGGCTTTCACAAAACATTCCTTTCTCACGCATAGATTTATACGAGGCTGGAAATCATGTTTATTTTGGAGAGATAACTTTCTTTCCCATGAGTGGTTTAGGTTCCTTTAGACCGAACCAATACAATGAAATATTAGGGCAAATGATCAGTTTGCCTCCAAAGTATGAGTAGAAAGAACGTTTGATTACGTGAATATGAAAAAAATTCTCTGTCTGATAGATTCCCTTGGTCCTGGTGGAGCACAGCGCCAATTAGTTGGACTTGCTACTTTTCTTAAGGAGCGTGGCTATGATGTAATAGTTGTCTGTTATTATGACAATCGTTTCTATGTTGATGAGTTATTAAACAAAGGGGTACCTTATGTTTTTCTGAACAAGGCAAGCAATACCACTTTTAGAATGTGGCATGTGGCAAAATATATTAGACGGGTAAAGCCTAATATGGTTATTTCCTACTTGGAAACGCCATCTATTTGTGCATGTGTGGCTCATTTATTCAACCGTAAATTCCGCCTTATCGTATCGGAACGTAATACTACGCAATGTACGGGACGTAACGAAAATATAAGATTCAACTTATTCCGTCTTGCCGATTACGTTGTGCCTAACGCATTCTCTCAAGCTGATTATATTTATAATACGTTCCCAAAACTGACCAACAAGGTAGTTGCGATTCCCAATTTTGTTGACCTGCAACAATTCACTCCACCTGTCAAACGTCAACGTCGAGAAGTACCTGAGATAATAGTAGCAGCTACCATCTGGGCTTCGAAGAATACGATAGGTTTTGTTGATGCTGTGGCACAATTGAAAGCAAAGGGGAAAAAGTTTCATATCAGTTGGTATGGCAAAGATTTGACCCATCTTGACTACTTTTGTAAATGTCAGCAAAAAATCAAGCAGCTTGATGTTGAAGATTGTTTGGAGTTGAAAGAAAAGACGACTGCCATAATGGAAAAGTATCAAGAGGCTGATTGTTTTTGCTTGCCATCTTTTTATGAAGGTACACCCAATGTGATATGTGAGGCTATGGCTTGTGGATTGCCTGTGGCATGTAGTGATGTGTGCGATAACAGCCGATATGTGGTTGAAGGTGAAAATGGTTTTCTCTTCGATCCGCATGATACTTCTAGTATTGCTGCCGCAATTGAAAAGATGTTATCTCTTGAAGAGTCACAATACGAGTCGTTTTGCCGAAACAGTCGTAATCGTGCCGAAACCATGCTGTCGAAAGACAAATTTGTACAATCATATATGAAATTAATCGAGCAATGAATACTAAACGTTTTTTTAAAGATAATCGGTTTTTAAGAGGTTTTTACTGTCTTTGGGGGCGAAATTTTGGCTGGTTAAAACGTCATAAATTTGGATATATTGCTGATAATGTGATACTTACCCCCCCCCTGTCGGGTCATATACATAATATCTACATCTATGATAATGTTGGCATTGGCCCCCATGCTCATTTAAGCACACCAAATGCCAAAATAATATTCAAGGGTAATACAGCAGTCGCAGAACATTTGACCATTCATACTGGTAACCACGCTCGTTTAGTTGGCCGATTTGTTAACGACATCACCGATAGGGACAAACCAAAAGGTTATGACCATGATGTAATAATAGAAAAAGATGTTTGGATTGGGTCGAATGTGACAATTCTCGAAGGTGTCACGGTGGGTAGAGGAGCTACTATTGCAGCCGGTGCGGTGGTTAATAAGAATGTGCCCCCTTATAGTATTGTCGGTGGAGTCCCTGCAAAAATGTTGAAGTTTTATTGGACGATAGACCAAATCTTAGAGCACGAAGCGATACTTTATCCAGAAAACGAACGCTTTAGCCGAGAAGAATTAGAAAAGATTTTCAATAAACAATAGTGGAAAAAACAAAAGTATTGTTAATATCGCCTGCGGGTAATCAACTTAACGGCGGTATAGGAAAATGGACCGATCACATCATGACCTACTATAAAAGCCATGATGAAGGCGTGGAATTAGAGTTGTTATTTAACCCTCATTCAATAGCTGGTTTTGGCTCCGACACTTTATTCGCTAGAATTCGGAAGGGTATTCGAAACTATTATCCATTATACCAGAGTTTCAAAAAAGTTATCGAACAAAAGCACTTTGATGTTGTACATGTTTGTACTAGTGCGTCTATTAGTTTGTTGAAAGACTTGGCCATTGTAAGACATGCCAGTAAAAAAGGCATTAAAACAATTGTACATTGTCATTTCGGTCGTATCCCTGAGATTATAAAATCAACAAATTGGGAAAATAAACTGTTTAACAAATTGATGCACTCTGTAGACCAACTAGTGGTGATGGACATGCGGTCATACAACGCTCTTCAAAACCACGGGTATAAGAAAGTTAGCTATTTGCCAAATCCTCTTGCGGTTTCTGTACAGCAAGCGATAGAAACCAACCAAGGAATTGAACGTGTGCCTAACAAAATAGTGTTTGCCGGCCATTTGATTGTAACAAAGGGCGTTTTTGAGTTGGTAAAAGCATGCAAACAAATTCAAGGTGTTGATCTTGAGTTGTTGGGGCATATACCTGACGAAGATATAAAAAGACAACTTGTCGCGCTCTCGGAAGATCCAACGGGCTTGTGGTTGCATATTAAGGGCGCAAGGCCTTTTGAAGAAGTTCTTAACAAAATGCTTTCATGCAGCGTGTTTGTTTTGCCAACATATTCAGAGGGTTTCCCAAACGTCATTATTGAAAGCATGGCTTGTGGTTGCCCCATTGTTGCCACTCCTGTTGGTGCTATTCCAGAGATGCTTGATTTTGGAGGTGTCGAACCCTGTGGTATTTGTGTAGAGCCTCGGAATGTTGAACAATTGAGAGATGCCATCGAAATACTGTTAGCAGATAAAGACAAAGCAACACTATATGGCAAAAGAGCAAAAAACAGAGTGAATGAAATGTATTCAATACCTAAAGTATGGGAACGATTGGTTGATATCTGGAAACAATAAATGTAATACCGTCTTCGCTTAATTGATAATATGATAACACCAAAAATGTCAAACAACACAATAAACGCTATAGCATTATTTGTCAATGGTGTAGAAATGATTTTGGCAAAAGGGTATAAGTTGTTTCGGTACAACATAGAAACAAAGAAAGCAACTAGCTTTTCCCATCTTGTCGACCCAAAAAACTCTTTTTTTGCTTCTTTTAAATATACCCGTCGTATCTTCCGTGCCGAAATAACTCACCTTTATCATTTCCAAAACGACACATGGATTTGTATTGCAAAGAAAGGCTTGTTTCGTTACAATAAAGCAAGTGGATTGTTTGAAAAGTGCTGTGATATAGAGAAAGGTTCCCGTCCGATGAACTTGTGTCAAGGTGGTGACGGAACAATATACTATGGCGAGTATTGTTATAATCCCGAACGTAACCCTATGCGGATATTCCAGTCGAAAAACAATGGCGATACTTGGACGGTGGCTTATGAGTTTAAGAAAGGCGAAGTCAACCATATCCACGGCATCTTCAACGACCCTTATACTGGACGTTTGTGGGTGGCCACGGGTGATAGTGACGCGGCTTGTGTATTCGGCTATACGGAAGATGGATTTAAGACCTTTGTAAAGAAGTATTCTGGTTCACAACAGTATCGTGTGTGTGTTCCGCTGTTCACCAAAAAGGAAATCATATTTGCAACGGATTCGCAATTTGAACAGAACTTTATCCGCTCAATAAACAGAATAACTGGTGAGGTGACCGATATCCAACCTATCCAAGGTTCTAGCATTTATGCGGTTCAGAATGGCGATTTGATGATGATATCGACAACGGTTGAACCGTCTGAGGTAAACAAAGATAATTATTCGCACTTGTGGTGTTCTTTTGATGGCCACAGCTGGAAAGAGTATGTCGCCTTTAAAAAGGATGTTTTACCGAAGACCTATTTTCAATTTGGAAGCATCCGATTTCCGCATTATGAAAACGAAAGTGAGTATGCCGTGTTTTCCGGGAGGGCATTGAAAGGTTTTGACGGCGAAAGCATGATAATTCCGATTAAAGAATTGAAGAAATGAAAATACTATTCTTGATGCTCGGCATGTCAGCTGAAGGACGTGACGGAGGCATGTACGTTTCGCTTGCCGAGGAGTTTCAACGCCACGGACATGAAATGACGGTTATGGCTCCAGATCTGCAACATTCCCACACATTTGTGAGTATTGAGCGAGGAATGAGGGTAGTGCGTGTTGGTTCAAAAGAGACCCAGGGAGTTTCTAACATGGTTAAGAAAGGAATTGCTCTTGCCACACTTCCTCGGTATTACAAGTCCGCCTACAAAAAGCATCTGTCCAATGATAAATTTGACTGGATCTTTATGCCTACACCGCCAATAACACTGAGCGGTTTTGCTGACTATGTGAAGAAAAAAACAGGGGCGAGGTTTTACTTGATCCTGCGCGACATTCACCCACAGAGCGTCTGGAGTATTGGTTTGCTTCACAACAAACTTGAATATCACTTCCTTGATAAGAAAGCAAAGACGGGTTATAAAACCGCCAACCTGATAGGTTGCATGTCGCAAGGAAATATAGACTTTATCAAAAACCAGTATCCAAATATGCAAATGGGGGAAATGGTGTTGCTATATAACTGGGTAACAGAACCACCTCACAGCGAACCCGACCCAACACTTCGAGCACGGTTAGGATTGGATGGCAAGTTTGTGGCGCTTTTTGGTGGAAATCTTGGTAAAGGACAGCGTATTGAAAACATTGTCTATTTGGCAGAACATTATATTGAAAAAACTGATATTGTTTTCCTTATTATTGCAAAAGGAGTGGAGAAAGACCGTTTGCAGCGAATCGCTAAAGAGAAACAATTCACGAACATTCGTTTTATGGATTTTATGCCCCAAGCGGATTATCTTAATTTGACTCAGTCCGTTGACTTGGGCCTTGTCTCCATCAACGAAGACTACAGAGTTCCAACGTGTCCTTCCAAAGCTGTTTCTTATATGGCCTCGGGAGTTCCTGTTTTTGCGATGATTAATCCCGGTAGTGATTATGGTCAAATCATTGAGAATGCGGGGGCCGGTTACTGGTCTGTGGGTTCTGATAAAGAACGTGTAGTAGCGTTGTTTGATAAAATCTATTCTTCATCCGACTTGCGTCATCAAATGAGCAAATCCGGGAGGTGTTTTTATGAGCAGCATTGTACCGTTGAGGTGGCATACAAAACTATGATACAACAAATGCAAAATGTTTGAATAATGACGAAAGAAAACAAAAAACTAAGTTTGACATACCGCTTTATGCGGCGAATGGGCCTAAACTACTCTGAAGAAGAGTATGGCCAGGTGACTGTTTGGCAAGTTATCAAACGGGTGTATAAAACTTATCGAGACGGCTTTTTGCTGAAATACTTAATGAGTTCATGGCTACTTTCTCCTATTGGGCCGAGGAAATTACGTCCTTGGGTGCTAAAGAAGATAGGCTGCCACGTTGGTAAGGATGTGTTTGTTGGCGATAGTGTTAAGGTTGACAGCGGCCACGCCGACTTGATTTTTATTGATGACCACGCCCATATTGCCGGAGGGACCCGTTTGTTGTGCCATCAACGTGACTTGAGCGACTACCACGTTGGCGATGATTATGCCAAACTTGGATATGTGTTGAAACCCATCCATCTTTGTAAAGGTTGTTTGGTGGGCATGGAAAGTTTCGTGATGCCTGGTGTGACCATTGGAGAAGGTGCCATAGTGGGTGCAGGTTCTTTGGTTACTAAAGATATTCCTGCATGGACGATTGCCACCGGCCGGCCCGCTCGGGTTGTGAAACAAATCACCGAAAGAAACACCGAAACAGAAAAACAATGAATCTCCTGTCTTTTGATATAGAAGAATGGTATCTCTATAGGCAACAGCCCGAAAGACACGCTGAGTTTGATGGGTATTTGGATGCCATCTTGAACAAACTGGACGAGCGTCAACTGAAAGCCACTTTTTTTTGTGTGGGCGAGATGGGAAGACTGTTTCCTGAAGTCATCAAGAAGATACATCAACGCGGTCATGAAATCGGTTGTCACTCCAACATTCATACATGGCTCAACAAGATGACTGAGACAGAATGTCGCGAGGATACACATTGCGCAGTGGATAGTTTGGAGCAGTGCATTGGCGAGAAGGTGAAAAGCTATCGTGCACCTGCGTTTTCCATTGGTGAAAAAAACAAGTGGGCATTTGAAATACTGGCAGAAAACGGCATCGAAAGAGACGCTTCCATTTTCCCTGCGGCAAGAGATTTCGGTGGTTTTCCTAACTTTGGACAGAAAACACCTTGCATAGTGGAGTATGGTGGAACCAGACTTAAGGAATTCCCTGTTTGTACCACCCAAGTCATGGGCAAAGAAATGGCGTATTCAGGAGGCGGTTATTTTAGGTTTTTCCCATCAGGTTTTGTTAAGAAACAAATGAAGAATAGTTCATATTCGATGTGCTATTTTCATATTGGGGATCTGGTGCCTGAAAATGCCAGTGTGCCATCAAGAAAGGAATACGAAGCTTAT
>JAEEGL015599580.1_pt1 | contig 16667 bp, 13 predicted proteins | sample 9134231 | NCBI WGS metagenome assembly JAEEGL01 (sample SAMN16246548, study PRJNA631951) | gut metagenome | biome: gut microbiome; feature: rumen; material: fiber-attached | host: Bos | place: Iran: Karaj | collected 2018-10 | reverse complement strand
GTGTTAATAGTGCGGAAGCAGTGCGAGGGGAATCCAAAGGGGAAATCCCCTTTGGCCGTTTGAATGAGGGGTGAGTCCAGGGCGGGGGGAGAGATTCGGAATCTTCCCCTGCCCTGGCCGGTTCTTTTCCTGCTTTCTTGCCGGGACAAGAAAGCAGGCCGCCGGAGGCACGTACAGGCACGAGACCAGTTGTGTGTCTGACGCATTGAGTCATCCGTCAATCAGAGAACCGTCCCCTGATTGATACCTTGATTTTCGCGGAGCGGAAATGCAAACGAGTCTCTTCCTGCGTTTTTGATGATGTTTTCTCTTGCGGAAAATGATGTCGCAGGCAGCAGCATTGATTTCTCGCTGATTGTCTGCTACACTTGTAGTACCGTTATGAAAACAGATAAAAGGATTGCGAGGATAAACAGATGGATATTACGAAGCTCTCTGAGACCTATCAGGTTCGGAGATTGGACAGATCGGATGTCGGCACGATCCTGCGGCTGTGCACGGAGAACAGCCTGTATTATCGGCACTGTCCGCCTGCTCCTTCAGAGCAGAGCATCCTCCTGGATCTGGAGGCATTGCCGCCCGGAAAGCAGAGTTCCGACAAGCATTATCTCGGATACTTCAAAGACGGCGCCCTGATCGCCGTGCTGGATCTCATCACGGCATATCCGGATGAGAAGACGGCTCTTATCGGGTTTTTTATGACGGACACGGCCGTGCAGCACAAGGGGATCGGAAGCTCGATCGTCGAGGAGCTGTGCGCCGCTCTTCGCGGAGCCGGCTTTCGGAGCGTTCGGCTGGGGTGGGTAAAGGGCAATCCGCAGGCGGAGCATTTTTGGCATAAATGCGGGTTTTCGGAGACCGGCGCCAGCCGCCGCACCGACGCCTATACGGTGATTGTCGCGCAGAAGACCCTGTGAATTCAGGCTTTGGATCGAATTGCGGGAGGGGAGCGGCGGATCAAAGGCCCTGCCGGGCCAGCTCCTCACAGAGGTTGGAATAGAAGGCAAAGATCTTGTCCCGTTTTTTGTCCCGAACCAGGAAGTCCACGATCTCGGTGTGGGAGGTGGAATCGTCAATGCAGTCGCCGCGGTAATTGCCGAAGATCGCGGAATCCCTGGGCACGATGCCGTCGGTGATCCGATCCTTCTCCATGAGCCTGGAGAACATCCGCGGGATCGTCATCACGAGATCCGTCCGGCCCTTTCCGCGCTGCATGGAAGCGGAAAAGCTCTGGCACAGGACCCCCTCCGCGATGTTCCCGGTTTCGGTTTCCGCACTTTCGGTGCGCTGCAGTTCCTCGCATACGGTGAGACCGTCCGGCTGCCTGTCTCCCAGGATCCGGAAAAAGAGATTGACGAAGAAGGCGATCAGCCTGAGGCAGAAGCGAGGAAACTTCAGAAACATCGACGCAATGGGGGAGCCCCGGTGCGGCGTGCAGAGGGTGGTGAGGGAGGCGGTTTTTTCCGCCATCCCCAGCTCCCTGATCATGTATTTCGCGTCGAGGCCGCCTTTGGAATGGGCGATGATGTTCACCTTTTCCGCGCCGGTTTCGGCCAGGAGGGCGCTGATCTCCTCCTTCAGCTGCGCCGCGTTGGTCTTCACCGAACCGAAGGCGTCCACACGACTTTTATAGACGGTGTACCCCTGAATGCGCAGAAGCCGGTCGATCTTTCCCCAGGATTTCAGGAAAAAGGTGTCCCGCCTGCCCAGCCCGTGCACCAGAACGATGGGATATCGCGTTTTCATAGCAACCTCCGGGGAAATCAGCGCAAACACGCAATCCGGGAACGGAGTGATCCGCCGTCATATTCGCATGTAAAACAAAGACTGTATACGAAAGCGTTAAGACTCGTTTTCTCCCGTCAGCCGGGCCCGCAGAATGTCCGCTGCCTGCTGGCCGATCAGATTCCAGCTCCGCAGATCGGACTCGGCATCGTCGGAGCGCCGGAGTTTCAGCTCCGCCTTCGCCTCCCGGGCGATTTCGGCGTCGCCGCAGCGGGAAAGCTCATCCAGAACGGGCACCGCGCCGTCTCCGAGGCCGCGGATCATTTCGATGTCCAGGCTCTGCAGACTGCCGGTTTTCCAGGCCTTCACGTTGTAGCGGGAGACCATCCCGTCCACATTGGCCAGGCTCACGGCGATCAGGATCGCAGCGCCCAGGCCGATGGCCAGCTTCGCCACGGGTACGCGCCGGATAAAGAGCCGCAGCGCCAGGAACAGGACCACAGCCGCCAGCAGCACCATGAACGCGGAGGTCAGGACCCGCAGCCGCGTGAGGCCGAAGCTGTGCATGTACAGGACCATCTTGGACAGGGCCGTCGCCACCAGGATCAGCGAGAACACGCAGAGGAAGAGGCAGAGCCCCTTCACGGCGCCGGGGAGCTTACCGGCTTTCTTGCGGCAGACTCCCATGGCCACGGCCACCAGCACCAGGTTGATGGTCACGATGCCGCACATCTCGAAGAAGCCCCGGCGGGCATACTCGGCCACGGTAAAATCCTTGGGAAGCAATCCGCGGAAGGCGTTGGTGAAGTAGGCGAACTGGGAGAGCAGATACAGCACGTAGGCCGCGCTGAGCGCCCCTAAAAAGGCTGCGATCGCCACGGGGTCCAGGCCGCGGGAAACGGTCCGGTTCATGGGCTTGGGGCCATATTCCGAGGTGAAGAGCAGAGAGAACAGCAGCAGAGCCAGAAACAGGCCGAAATGCAGGCTCAGAAGCCCCTTCCCGGCGAACGACCAGTCCAGCTTGCCAAGCATCCCCGCAAAGGCCGCGTCGGAGGAGATCAGCAGCGGGATCACGATCACCAGCACAGGAATGGAGCAGAGCAGACCCAGGGTCAGCGCCAGGGACCGTTTGCTTTTCACGGCCTTTTCCTCACCCGTGTGGAGCAGACCCCAGAAGCCCCTGCCGATCCTGCCGTAGCTCATGCCGAAGCCCACCCGGAAGAAGTCCAGTAGATGGCAGCGCAGACCGCTTCCGGTCCACAGGCCCAGGCGGTTCATGACCGTCAGCAGGAACAGCAGCGCCAGAGTCATCACGGTCAGGAATTTCAGACTGCCGTCGCCAGAGAAGGCGATGCTGACCGCGCCGATCAGATAGAGGGCGGCACAGATCCGGCCGAAGCCCGTCATCCGGCCCGGACGGTTATGCAGATAGATCAGGGCGGCGGGAAGCAGGATCGCCAGCCCCGCCGCTTCGGCGAGGCCAAGGCCTTCGGCCCACAGCAGGGCGTCCCAGAACAGGAAGCAGGCAGCTGCCAGCACCGCGGCCAGAGCCAGATCTCTGCCCTTGGTGCGCCGCAGCGGGCAGGCAGGCTGCCGCCGGGTGACCGGCTGCGTGAAGGTCAATCCACCGGCCGCGGGCGGAGCCGGGATCTGCCCCGGGACAGGTCCGGTATATTGCTCGTATCTATTGTCGTCCATATCGGACACCTCCTTTGTTGCCCCTATTTTAGCACCATAATTATCGAATGTCAATAATTGGTTTCTGAAAAACAGAAAGAGGCTGTCTCAAAATGCTCTGTCATTGCGCGACCAGTTCGCAAACTGGTCGCGGCAATCCGTTTTCTCCGGTTTTGGAGTACGGATTCCCGAACCAGTGACATCGGTCACTGGTTCGGAATGACGGGTATGTGCATTTTGAGACAGCCTCTCAGGCGTCCTGCCGAAAGACAGGATCACGGCCTGTAGTGCTTGTAGCCGATGCTCTCGGCATAGCTGTAGGTGATCATGTAGAGCGTACCGGAGGCCAGACCGCGGGTGGACTCCAGCTGAGGGTCGAAGATGTAGGCGGTGCCGTTCAGGGTCATCTCCATCCAGCCGTGGTCGCCGTTATTATAGTCTGGCGTTGTGACGCCGCCGGAAATGGCATTTGCCTGCCAGTAGCCCAGACGGCGGGCCAGATAGTACATTTCCGCGGCGTAGCAGTAGCAGTTGCCGCGGCCCCGGTTGATCAGACGGATCATATAGGTTTCCGCCCATTGCGAGCTATCCTGGCCTCTCGGCACATGGTTGTTGTCACCGAGGTAGTGGGTGTTATAGCGCACGTAGTTATAGCAGGCGCGCAGCTTTTGCACCTGGGTCATGGAGCTGTTGGTGGCGCCGGAGACAATGTTCTCGATGTAGCTGTCGATCTGGCTGTTGCCGGAGGTGTACTTGCCGTTGCTGCCGAATGTCAACCCGTAGTAGCTGCCGTTCAGCATCACGGTGCCGTTGCTGTTCACGTAATACAGGCCGAAGGAGAGGTCGTGGAGGCCGGGGGTGGTGATCGGCTTATTGGAGGAGATCAGATAGTGCTTGCCGTCGGCGGCGGTCAGAACGCCGTTGGCGACGTTGCACTTGCCGCTGGCGCCTTCACAGGTGTAGCTCACGCCGGACACCGTCCCGGTCTTGGCGGTATGGACCACGTAACCGTTTTCCACCACGTAAATCGCGCCGCCGCGGATATGGAAGCCGTTGTCATAGCTGCCGGGACCGTCCAGATAGTAGGTGTTGTTCAGGAAGATGATCTCGCCGCTGACCAGGATCAGCACCTCGGCCTCTACGCGGCAGGGACCGTTGGCGCCGGAGCAGATGACCGTATAGCCCTTCACGGTATAGGTGGCGGCGGTGTTGAGCAGGTTGCCGTTCTTGGCGGCGTAGATCGTATTGTTGGCGACATAGAAGCCCTCGGGATAATCTCCCGGCGCGTAGAGGGCCGTGCCGTTCTTGATCAGAACGATGCGGCCGTTCACGAGCTTCAGCGTTTCGGAGCTGACGGTGCAAACGCCGCTGCTGCCGGTGCAATGGTAGGGGATGCCGTTGCAGACGCCGTCCTGCAGCTGATGGACCAGCTGGTTGTTCACGGCCACGTATAGCTTGCCGCCAATGCAGTAGTAGCCGTTGGCGATCTTGTCCTCGGAAGGCTCCGCGGAGAGCCACTGCTCGGACGCGGGATCCACCTCCATGTGGGCCTCATGGGTCATGGAGGCCTCCATCACGTGGTAGTAGAACCAGTCGGAGGGCTGGACGTCGGGGAAGAAGCGGAGGTTCTCGCACTGGTCGATGTACGCCTCGTCCGGGATCCGGCCCAGGAAGCGGTTGAGCATGGTCACGGCCTCGGCGCGGGACAGAGGCTGGTTGGGCTTGAAGGTGCCGTCGGGGAAGCCTTCGACCCAGCCCTGCTCCTGGGCGATGGCCACGTAGGGATAGCCCCAGAAGTCCTTGGGCACGTCGGGGAAGGTCGCATCGTGCTCAGCGGCAGTGATCCCCGCCATACGGGAAAGGACCGTGACAAACTGGGCTCTCGTCACCGGATCCAGGGGATTGTAATTGCCGCCGTCGCTGCCCTCTACCAGGCCGGCCGCCGCCAGGGCGTTGATCGCTTTGGCATACCAGGCGTCATCCGGCACGTCGGGGAAAACGCTTTCGCCGTCCTCATAATCCCCCAGGTTATAGAAGATCTGGGCCATTTCGGCACGGGAGAGCACCTTCGAGGGCATGAAGGTGCCGTTGTCGTAGCCGTTGATGTAGTGCTGATGGGTCTCGTCGTGGGGCTCGGGCGTGGGTTCCGTCGTCTCAACGGGATCGGTCTCAATCGGATCCGTCTCATCGGGATCGGTCTCAACGGGATCCGTGTCAACGGGATCAGTCCCGACAGGATCGGTCTCAACGGGATCGGTATCGACCGGATCCGTCTCTTCCGGTTCGGCGATCCCGGCGGCGGTCAGAGCTTCGCCGGTCTCGCCCGCGGCAGGCGGCATGGTGGCAAAGGCCTGCCCCGCCAGAAACAGGACGACAAGCAGCATTGCGGACAAACGGTACAGTAAGCGCATAGTAGGGATCCTCCATGTTGATTGACAGTAGATACGGAATATCGGAAACAGGATAATAAGACGAATTACCGCAGCGGGCTCTGTACGGGCCGCTCGGGCACGGTGGACTGCAGGATCGCCTCGACGGCGGCGATCATCCGCTCGGGGATCTGCTGCTCAAGCAGGTCCTCGTGGCTGCGGACAGAGCCGGGCAGCTCCAGCAGGCAGCAGTCGTAACCCAGACGAAACGCGGCCCAGGAGGAGAAATACCCGGGACAGCCGCGCAGGCCGGAATAGCTGCTGCGGGGGAACTGGGCCAGCAGCGTCTGATACAGGAAGCCCTTTCCGCTGCTGGGAAGGATCTGGCTGTACCAGCCGTGGACGTCGATCAGATAGTTTTTGCCGCTCCCCATCAGCGTGGGGATCCATTCGGCCAGCGCTTCCGCCTCGGGGCAGGCCAGCGGCTTGCCGGTATTGTAGTTGCGGGAAGAGTCGGCCCGGACAAAGCAGTAGGGGAAGCAGCGGTTCATGTCGACGCCGCGTTTTCCGTCCCGCACCGTCTCGCCGTTGGCGTTGTAATATGTGACCGTGCAGCGTCCTGGACCGCTGGGGCTTGTGCCGAGATAGAGACCGTCCGGATTCAGGCAGGGGAGAACGTAGACCGTCCAGTCCCCATCGCAGATCAGCTCGGAGCATTCCGCCAGCCGGTTTTTCACGGCCAGACCCAGATAGACCAGCTCAGCCCCGTCCCGGGGCCAGGCGTCCTCAAAGCCGTGCATGGCAAAGGTCAGCACCAGCACATTCCTGCCCGTGCCGAAGCGATAGGCCGTCAGCGGATAGCGGCCTGAGCCGCTCATGCCGTAGGTGATGCGCTCCGGCCCTTCCTGCGGGGCGGCGGAGGCGTTGACCCCGTCCGGACCGGAGCGGGTGACCGGCAGGAAACCCTTGGTGCCGGGGTCTTCCGTCTCCACGGCGGAGGTCTCGGGCGGATCCGTTTCCGCCGCTTCGGTCGCCGGCTCGGTTTCCGGCGCTGTGCTCACCGGCGCCTTCGTTTCCGGCGAGGCGGCGCTTTTGGCTGCCGTCCGCTCGGTGGCCAGCTGGGGCGGAAGGTCCTGGGCCGAGGTGGGCCAGACGGTTCCCCTGATGAAAAAGCCGAGAATGACGCAAACGATGAGGATCGCAAGAACTGCGATCAGCTTACGCGGAGTTGATTTCAGACCGATCTCCTCCTTTCCGGATCATTTTTGCCGCTCTGCGCGGCCCGAGCCGCGGCCGGAGCCGTGCCCGTGCTATTGTACGGCCACGCCGTTGAGTTCGATCCCCTCGTCGGCGCGGATCATCAGATACTTTGTGCCGCCCAGCTCCCGAAGCTCGATGAGGTCGGCGCGGTCGGGATTGACCTTGATCACCACGTCCGGCGTCTTGTATTCCAGCTGGGAGGCGCTCAGCAGGTTCTGGGGCGGCAGCTCGCTGTCCACGCCGAAGGCCTGCTCGTATTTCACCCGGAAGGCGGCAAGACGCCGCTCGGACACGCCGGTATCCTCGATCAGCTGTTCCACGTCCCGGCAGCCCACGCGCAGGGGCTCCGGGATCCGGGCCTCCTTGTGGGTGACGGTCATATCCCGCAGCTGGGTGTGCACCGACTGCACGAGATCCAGGGTGCATTCCTCCTCCAGGGCGTCTGTCAGCACGTCCCGGAAGGTCTCCTTCTGGACGTCTGTGGCCATGGGGCTGACGGTATGGAACACCGCGCTGACAAAGTCGGTGCGGCTGTCGGTTTTGGAGCGGTTATAGAACAGCGCGCCGTAGAGGTTGGCGGCCCTGTCGTCGAAGGCAGGGAAGAGGAAGCCCAGCTCCGGGGCGGAGACGATGAGCTCCGCGCCCTGATTGCGGAAGCTGCGCACGGCGGCGTCGTAGCGAAGGGTCGGGTTCGTCTCCTTCACGGGGCAGACGGAGCAGATCAGATGGGTGAACTGCGTGTCGCCGGTGTCGGCATGCTGCTCGCCGTCCTTGCCGCGGAAGGGCACATCGTAGGTGTCGCAGGCCAGCAGGATCACGTAGCCGCTCTTCTCGAGCCGGAGGCTTCCGGCGATCTTCTCATAGAGGGTTCCCAGGGCCTCTTCGTCCTTCAAGGCGGAATTGCGGAGCTTCATCAGCAGCGCGTGCTCCGGCCCGGAGCGGACCTGCTCCGTGGTGAAGCTGAGCTCGGACAGGGTCCTGCCCAGGGCGCCGGAGAGGGCCTTGCGCAAAAGCTCCAGATATTTTTCGTATTCTTCAGCGGGCATCGTGACTGTCGGCGCGTCGAATTTTGACAGGATTTCGCCGGATTCATTGACATAACACCCGTATATTTTGTTTATGTTATTTCGTTCCGGCTTCAGCCTGCGCCGGAGCTCAGAGACTTCTTTATCGATCATGGAACAGACCTCTTGCAAAGAAAAACTGGCTGGGTTTCATAAGGCCGCAACTCTAACAATATAGCATAAAACCCGAAAAAAATCCACCCCAAATTGCCGAAAAAATAAGGAAAATTAAGGATCCGTTCCCTGGGCGTCTTCCGGCTCCTCCGCAGAGCCCACAACCGGAATACGGCTGTGCTGCGGGTTTTGATGCGCCGGTTTTTCTTCGGCCTCCGCTCTTGCAGTTTTCACAGGGTGTGGTATAATAAAAGAAAGCTGAAAACAACCGCAGCAGGGAAGGAGCGCGTCACATGAAAACACTGTTCAAAAACGGTCTGGTGGTCAACGCCGACGGCACGCGCCGGGCGGACGTATTGGTCTGCGGCGAGAAGGTCAAGGTGATCGGCGAGGATCTGACCGGCGAAACGGCCCGGGTCGTGGACTGCACGGGAAAGCTCCTGCTTCCCGGCGCCATCGACGCACACACCCACTTCGATCTGGACGTCTGCAACACCACCACCGCCGACGATTTCTACACCGGCGGCAAAGCGGCCGTCAAGGGCGGCACCACCACGGTCATCGACTTTGCCTGCCCCAACAAGGGCGAGACGCTGCAGTACGGCCTGGACCTCTGGCACAGGAAGGCCGACGGCAGAACGGCCTGCGACTACGGCTTCCACATGACCATCGACGACTGGAACGAGACCGTCCGCGCCGAGATCCCGAAGATGCTGGAGCAGGGCGTCAGCAGCTTCAAGATGTATCTGACCTATCCCGCCATGATGATCGGCGACGGACCCATGCTGATGGCCCTGCAGGAGCTCAGAAAGTACGGGGCTCTGGCCGGGGTCCACTGCGAGAATGCGGGCATGATCGACGCACTCATCGCCGAGCACAAGGCTGCCGGGGATCTCGGTCCCTCGGCCCATCCCAGGACCAGGCCGGATATGATGGAGGCGGAGGCCGTGGGAAGGCTGCTCAAGATGGCCTGGGTGGCGGATACCCCCGTCATCGTGGTGCATACCACCTGCGCGGCGGCTCTGCGGGAGATCGAATATGCCCGCGCCAGGGGCCAGAAGGTCTACGTGGAGACCTGCCCCCAGTATCTGCTGCTGGAGGACAGCCGCTACGATCTGCCCGATTTCGAAGGCGCAAAGTACGTCTGCGCCCCGCCGCTTCGCAAGCGCGCCGATCAGCAGGCCCTCTGGAAGGCCATCGCCGACGGCTCGGTACAGACGGTCTCCACCGATCACTGCAGCTTCACCCTCCGGCAGAAGGACGCCGGCAGGGGAGACTTCACCCGCATCCCCGGCGGTCTGCCCGGCGTGGAGACCAGGCTTGAGCTCATGTACACCTACGGCGTGGCCGAGGGCCGGATCACACCGGAAAAGCTGGTGGAGGTCCTCTGCGCCAACCCGGCGAAGCTCTACGGCTGCTATCCCCGCAAGGGCGTGATCCGGGAAGGGGCCGACGCGGATATCGTGGTCTACGACCCGGCCGGAGAGAAGACGGTCCGCGCCGCCGAACTGATCGCGAACGTGGACTACAATCCCTACGAGGGCTTCCGGATCCGCGGCGGCATCGAGCAGGTATACCTGCGCGGCAGCCTGACGGTGGACCGCGGCCGGGTGCTGGCGGACCGGGGCGGAAGCTTCGTCTTCCGCGGCCTGAGCGCGCTGTAACGGTAAAAAACGGCTCCGGTGGAGGAAAAACCTGAAATTTCGGCGGTTTTTTCGGCATTTGACCGGCCTTTTTCGGTTTTATGCTTGCAGTTTCCCGCAGCCTGTGGTATAATACCATCAAATTTATTTCTTGCAAGGAGTCTGTATCATGGGACGAATTGACAAAGAGAATTATTATCTCGACATTGCCGAGACGGTCTTGGAGCGCTCCACCTGCGAGCGCCGCCGCTACGGCGCCATCATCGTGCGCAACGACGAGATCGTTTCCACGGGCTACAACGGCGCCCCGAGAGGCCGCGACAACTGCATCGATCTGGGTTACTGCCTGCGTGACAAGCTCAACATCCCCCACGGCGAACGCTACGAGCTCTGCCGCAGCGTCCACGCGGAAATGAACGCCATCATCTCCGCCTCCCGCAGCGAGTGCATCGGCGGCACCCTCTTCCTGGCCGGCAGAGACACCAAGACCGGCGAGCTGCTCCCCTCCGTGACGCCCTGTTCCATGTGCCGCCGCGTCATCATCAACGCCGGCATCAAAAAGGTTGTCATGCGCACCGGGAAGGACCGCTATGAGACCGTCAACGTCCAGGAGTGGGTCATCCACGACGACACCATCTTCGACCTGGACGGCGTCGAGGCCTGAGCGCGCAAAAAAGCCCTGCGAAAGCATATCCGCTTTCGCAGGGCCTTTCTCTGTCAGAAGATGTTTTCCAGTCTTGGGACGTCCGCCTCCCGCAGCCGTTTTATGAGCCGGATCAGCGCCGCGCTGCCGCGGGTGTATTCCTTTCCCTCCAGCTCCTGCAGCTCCGCCAGGGCGTCGGAGATCGCGTCGGTATTGCTGTGACTCAGCAGGCACGCCAGGATCCGGTCGTCCTGCCGCCAGCGGTTCGCGGCCCGGCTCAGATACCGGTCTTTTGCCGCGTGATCTCCGCTCTGGGCCGCCCGGGCGGCCTGCTCCAGAGGCACCAGCAGCGCTTCGGTGCGCTCGGAGAGGATCCGGGTGGAGAAATAACAGGCGCACAGCAGCAGGCTCAGAATCAACAGGCCCACATAGAGATATTTCATGCGTTCTTCTCCTTTCCCTGTTTCTGCATCACGGAGAGCTCTCCGTCCGTCTCCAGGATCGCCAGCTCCACGTCCTTCAGGGAAAAGATGTCCTTTTCCCGCAGCTTCTGCAGCAGCTCCTCCATGCTGACCCTGCTCTCATCCAGGGCAGTCCGCTCTGTTTTTCCCTGACGGATCAGCACGGCAGGGGCCCCGCATAGGAGCTTCCGGACCGCGCGAAAGCGGAGAGACAGGGCCGCCAGGATCAGCTCCAGACTCAGCACCGTGAAGATGGGCACGACGCCGGAGAGCAGCGGCAGACCGTTATCCTGCATTGGGACGGAAGCCAGATTGGACAGCAGCATGGTCACCACGAATTCCGCCGGCTCCATCTGCGCCACCTGCCGCTTACCCATGAGGCGCACCGCCAGGATCAGGAGGCTGTAAAGCACCACCGTTCGAATCAGCGTAATGTTCATGGCCTCATCTTGCCCGGAATCGGAATAATTATACCGCGTATTGCGGAGATCTGAAATTATACTTGCATTTTATTGAAAAATGCGGTATATTTGACCGCGTATCGGAAGCGTGAGAAAGGGGAGATCATCTTTTATGAAAATCACGGATGTATTCGGCTCCAACGTATTCTCAGAAAGCGTCATGCGGCAGCGCCTTCCCGAGGAGGCTTACCGGGAGGTCCGGCAGGTGCTCGAAAACGGCGGACGGATCTCCGCCAAAACCGCCGATGTCGTGGCAGGCGCCATGATGGACTGGGCGGTGGAGAAGGGAGCCACCCACTATACCCACTGGTTCCAGCCGCTGACCGGCATCACCGCCGAAAAACACGATTCCTTCATCACCTATCCCAGGGAGGGAAAGACCATTCTGCGTCTGACCGGCAAGCAGCTCATCATGGGCGAGCCGGACGCCTCCTCCTTCCCCACGGGCGGCCTGCGCTCCACCCATTACGCCCGGGGCTATACCGCCTGGGACATCACGTCTCCGGCCTTCATCAAGGAGATGTCCGCGGGCAAGATCCTCTGCATCCCCACGGTCTTCGTCTCCTACACCGGCGAATCGCTGGACAACAAGACGCCGCTGCTGCACTCCATGGAGGTCCTCTCCCGCGAGGCCCTGCGCATCGTCCGCCTGTTCGGCAACCGGGCGGCCCGGAAGGTGACGCCCTCGGTAGGCCCGGAGCAGGAATATTTCATCGTCGACAAGCAGATGTACCTCAAGCGGCGGGACCTCATCTACACCGGCCGCACCCTCTTCGGCGCGCCGGCGCCCAAGGGGCAGGAGCTGGAGGATCAGTACTTCGGCGTGATCCGGGAGCGGATCGGCGCCTTTATGCGCGACCTCAACACCGAGCTCTGGAAGCTCGGCATCCCCGCCACCACCCAGCACAACGAGGTGGCCCCTGGCCAGCATGAGATGGCGCCGATCTACACCACCTGCAACGTGGCCGTGGACCAGAACCAGCTCACCATGGAGACCATGAAGCGGGTCGCCACCAAGCACGATCTGGTGTGCCTGCTCCACGAGAAGCCCTTCGCCGGCGTCAACGGCTCCGGCAAGCACAACAACTGGTCCATCTCCACCGACACCGGGGAGAACCTTCTGGATCCCGGCGACACGCCCAACGAGAACCTGCAGTTCCTGCTGGTCCTGTCCTGCATCATGCAGGCGGTGGACGACCACGCGGACCTGCTGCGGCAGTCCGCCGCCAACGTGGGCAACGACGAGCGTCTCGGCGCGGACGAAGCGCCCCCCGCCATCATGTCCATTTTCCTGGGCAGCCAGCTGGACGATCTGGTGCGCCAGATCTGCGAAAAAGGCTCCGCCTCCGCCTGCATCGCGGGCGGCCAGCTGGACGCGGGCGTCTCCACGCTCCCGGTGCTGATGAAGGACGCCACCGACCGCAACCGCACCTCGCCCTTCGCCTTCACGGGCAACAAGTTCGAGTTCCGCGCCGTGGGCTCCTCCGACTCCATCGCCGGGGCCAACACGGTGCTCAATACCATCGTGGCGGACGCCTTCGCCCAGGCTGCCGACCAGCTGGAGGGCGCCGAGGATTTCCACACCGCCCTCAACGCCGTGATCGCAAAGAACATGCGCGCCCACAGGCGGATCATCTTCAACGGCGACGGCTACAGCCACGCCTGGGTGGCGGAGGCCGCCCAGCGGGGCCTGCCCAATCTTCGGAGCATGGTGGACACGGTCCGGGTCCTCACCGAGGAGAAGAACGTCCGCCTGTTCGAGACCTATCACATCTATTCCCGCGCCGAGCTGGAATCCCGCGCCGAGGTCATGTACGAGACCTACACCAAGACGAAGTCCATCGAGGCCAGGACCATGATCCACATGGCGGGCAAGCACTATATCCCGGCGGTGGTCCGCTTCGTGGCCAGGCTCTCCGACTCGGTGAACAAGGCCCGTTCCGCCTGCCCGGACGCGGACGTCACCGTCCAGCAGGACCTGATCCGCCGGGCCAGCAAGCTGCTCAGCCGGGCCTATCAGGCGCAGAACCGTCTGGACGCGGCGGTCTATGAGCTCAACGGCATGGAGGATGTGGAGAAGATGGCACATTTCTGCCGCGAGGTGCTCTGCATGCACATGAAGGAGCTCCGCACAGCGGTGGACAGCCTGGAAATGATCGTGGACAAGGACCTCTGGCCCGTGCCCACCTACGGAGATCTGATGTTTGAAGTCTGAACGCAATACAGTCTGCCGAAAGGCAGGCGAACGACCCGATCCGGAGGTATCACAGTGAGAATCATTACCATCAGCCGCCAGTTCGGCAGCGGCGGCAGGGAGCTGGGCAAACGCCTGGCGGATCTGCTGGGCTGGGACTATTACGACCGCGAGCTCATCAACCGCATCGCCGACGAAAACGGGCTCGACCCGGACTATGTGGACCGGATGCTGGAGCAGAGCACCTGGCGTTCCGTGCCCATCACCGTCCGCCGCAGCTTTTCCGCGCCCTCCTGTCCCTCTCTGGGCACCGAGCTGCTGCTGCGGGAAAAGCAGATCATCGACCGCATCGGCGGTCTTGGGAAGGACTGCGTTATCGTTGGCCGGAACGCCGACGTCTATCTGCGGCAGTACCGCCCCTTTTCCGTCTTCGTCTGCGCCTCCATGGAGGCGAAGGTCCGGCGCTGCAGAGCCAGGGCCGCGGAAGGCGAGCGCCTGAGCGACCGGGAGCTGGAGCGCAGCATCCGCCGCATCGACAAGGGCAGGGCCTCCGTCCGCGAGCTGGTGGGCGCGGGCCGCTGGGGCGATCCGGACTGTTATCAGCTGACGCTCAACACCACCGATTGGGAGATCAAAGCCCTGGCCCCCGCCGTGGCCGACCTTGCTCTGCGCTTCTTTGAGGGGAACGAACAGAAATGACGATCCGCCTTTCCGATCACTTTACCACCCGCAGACTCCTGCGCTTTTCCTTCCCCTCCGTTCTGATGCTGATCTTCACCTCAATCTACGGGGTGGTGGACGGCTTCTTCATCTCCAACTTTGTGGGCAAGACCCCCTTTGCCGCGGTCAACCTCATCATGCCCTTCCTCATGCTGCTGGGCGCTCTGGGCTTCATGCTGGGCGCGGGCGGCAGCGCCCTGATCGGCAAGCTCCTGGGCGAGGGCAAGCCAGAGGAAGCCAACCGGCTGTTCTCTCTGCTGGTTTACATAACGATCGTATCCGGCGCGGCCATCGCCGTGCTGGGGGAATTTGTCCTGCAGCCTGTGGGCCGGCTTCTGGGCGCCGACGAGACCATGCTCCCGTACTGCGTGCGTTACGGCAGGATCATTCTTCTGGGCCTGCCCGCGCTGATGCTCCAGTTCGAGTTCCAGAGCTTCTGCGTCACGGCGGAGAAGCCCAAGCTGGGGCTCTGGATCACCCTGGCCTCCGGCGGCATGAACATGCTGCTGGACGCGGTGCTGGTGGGCCTGCTCCGCTGGGACATCGAAGGCGCGGCGCTGGCCACGGTGGCCAGCCAGCTGGTGGGCGGACTGGTGCCGGTGGCCTATTTCCTCCGCCGCAACACGAGTCTGCTGCGCCTGGGCAGGGCCTCCTTTCGGGGGAAGAATCTGCTCAAGGTCCTGGGCAACGGCTCGTCCGAGTTCGTGTCCAACGTCTCCATGTCCGTGGTCAGCATGCTCTACAACGCCCAGCTGATGAAGTACGCGGGCGAGGACGGCGTGGCGGCCTACGGCGTGCTCATGTACGTCTGCTTCATCTTCATCGCGATGTTCGTGGGCTATGCGGTGGGCACCGCGCCCATCGTCAGCTTCCACTTCGGCGCGCAGAACAGGCAGGAGCTCAGGAGCCTGCTGCGCAAGAGCCTGCGGATCGTTCTGGTTCTCTCGGTGCTGATGGCGGCGGCCAGCGAGCTGCTGGCCCGGCCCCTCTCCGCCTTCTACGTGGGCTACGACCCGGATCTGATGCGGATGACGCTCCGGGGCTTCCGGATCGTCTCGGTCTCCTTCCTGTTTTCCGGCGTGCCCATCTACGGCTCCTCCTTCTTCACGGCGCTCAACGACGGGGGAACGTCCGCGGCCATCTCCTTTTTGCGCACCATGGTCTTCCAGGTGGGCGCGGTCCTGCTGCTGCCGCTGCTGTTCGGACTGGACGGGATCTGGTTCTCCCTCATCGCCTCGGAGCTGGCGGCCACCGCCGTCACGGCGCTGTTCTGGCTCGTCAAGCGGAAGAAATACGGTTATTGAACAAAGAAAGCCCCGGCCTGGGAAGGCCGGGGCTTTGCCGTATCTTGATTACCGGATGTCGTTGTCGTCGAAGGGGTCGCCGCACTCGGGGCAGAACTTGGGAGGATGGGCGGGATCCTCGGGCTCCCAGCCGCACTTGTCGCAGCGGTAGAGGGGAGCGCCGGCGGGCTTCTTCGCGCCGCATTCCTGGCAGAACTTGCCCTTGTTCACCGCGCCGCACTTGGTGCAGGTCCAGCCCTCCGCGGCGGGACGGGGTGCGCCGCACTCGGCGCAGAACTTGCCGGTGTTCTCCTTGCCGCAGGCGCACTTCCAGGTGTCGGCGGCGGGAGCTGCGGGAGCGGCGGGCTGCTGCGCGGCCTGCTGCTGGCCCATGGCAAAGAGGCTCTGGGCGTTGAAGCCGCCCGCCTGCTGGGCCATGCCGTAGCCCATGAAGCCGGTCATGGCGCCGCCGGCGTTGTTGGCGGCGTCCTTCATGGCCTGGCTCTGCGCCTCGACCAGGGTCGCGGCGGCCATGTTGGGATCCCGCATGATGGCGGCGTGCTGGGCCTTCTTGATGAGGTCCTGATCCTCTTCGGAGAGGGTGATGGGGTTCATGGCGATGGAGACGACCTCCAGGCCGCGAAGCTCGCCCCACTTCTTGGACAGGGCCGTGTTCATGGCCTCGCTGAGCTCCTCCGCGTGGCCGGGCAGGGCGCTGGGCCGGACCTGCAGGTCGGAGATCTTCGCAAAGGCGGGCTGGAGGGCGGAGATGAACTCGGTCTTCAGCTGGGTGTCGATCTCCTCGCGGGTGTAGGCCTTCTCCACGTTGCCGCAGACGTTGGCGTAGAACAGAAGGGGATCGGCGATGCGGTAGGAGTAGACGCCGCTGCAGCGGACGGAAACGTCGATGTCGAGGTTGATGTTTCTGTCGACCACGCGGAAGGGGATGGGCGTGGGAGTGCCGAACTTGTTGTCCACAAGCTCCTTGGTGTTGAAGTAGTAAACGCGCTGATCCTTGCCGGGGTCGCCGCCGAAGGTAAAGCGCTTGCCGAT
>JAEEGL013260639.1_pt1 | contig 16667 bp, 12 predicted proteins | sample 9134231 | NCBI WGS metagenome assembly JAEEGL01 (sample SAMN16246548, study PRJNA631951) | gut metagenome | biome: gut microbiome; feature: rumen; material: fiber-attached | host: Bos | place: Iran: Karaj | collected 2018-10 | reverse complement strand
GGTATAATACCCAGAGGAATCAGGAGTAATTTTGTCATTTCCGAGCATAACAGTTATAGATGAATCTGAGTAAGAAGGATATACATATACTCTAAAGGAAAGTGACTCTGCGTGATTAACGGTATTATCGCCAGTTATTAATTTATCCGCAGAATTATAATAATCAATTCCATCTTCGTTTCTGAGTGTTACAGTATACGTGTTTTTACGGATATTTCCTACCTTGACGGTAATATCTTCAGTAATATTTGGGATCATATATCTGCCTGAAGATAATTTTTGCGAAGTTAATCTACTTTTTCCATCGTTTATTATTATATACATGCCAGCTATAGAGTCATCATATGCATCGCCTACGGTTACACCAAATTCAAAATTTTTGCCGTAATTTATTTTTATATCCCCTGAAATAACCGCATTACGATCATTTAGGTAAGTGGCACCCTCGACATTTGCTAAAGTAACGGTATAAGTTATGTTTTCAACCTTATCAACTACTAAAGTGTGATTTTCCGTTATATTATTAAGTGTAAATTTATATATATTACTTTCATTTTCGGTAGAATCTAGAATGTTGTGCGAAAGAGAAGTATCCCCGCTATCTTTCAAGCAGTTAACAGCTAATTGATCGCCTAAAGTATAACCTGTTTTAGCCCTTACTTTGAATTCAAAAGATTCACCATAGTAAACATTTATTGTACCGGTACGAGCAGTGTCATTAATTAAAAACTCTGCCTGGGAACTCGGAACAAAATTTAGCACGTACTTGTTAAGCTTAACGCCTTTTACAAAAATTATTTTATTTGTTGTAATATCGGTAAGCCTATATTCATTTTGATATTTTGTAATTTCACGCAACTCTAAGTGTTCAGTATTGCATAATTCATCGTAGGTTTTATTTTTTAATTTCTCTTTTAGTTGACCTAATTCAGTGTCCGAAATATCACCATTTATATCGTGTACGAAGACTTTAAAATTGGATTGGCTATATTTATCATCTAAATTCGCTGTAAAAGTTATCGCGTTACCGTAAGTTATATTTACGCTAGGAGCATCGTCCTTTCTAGAACCAATATCGTAATTATCTCGTTCGTAATTAATGGTTGCAGTTTCATCTTCTTGGCTATTAGTCTCCTCAACTTTAGTTTGCCTCAGAAACTTAACCGCCATCTCTTTTTTAGAAATGAAGCCATTAACTGTAACGTTCATCTCAACATTTGTTAATTTATAAATCGCGTATTTGTCTTCACCATGTTGAATAACATCTGATTTGTAAATTTGTAGGCCATTATTAGTGATATTTAATTTGTCGATATCATATCCCGCTTGAGCGCCAACGGAAAAGTAATAATCATCACCAGATTTAACTGTTACAATACCTTTTAGTAATTCTTTTTCGTTATTGCTATTTGTAATTGAAAACAAATCAGAATTACTAGTATTTTCACCGTTTGATTTATTTCGGTATAGGGTGTAATAATCTGCACCTTCAAAATTTTGGAAAGTAATTGGTATATTATTTTTGTCACAATTAAATACAATTTTGATGTCATCTTTCAATGGATCCAACAGTTCAACGTTATAGTCATTATTGGTTGTAGTTATAATCCAATTAGTAATAGCTTCTCCGCTACTTGACTTATAAATATGCACACAGTTTTCAGGAATATCCATAGAATATCCGGCGTTAACCGCTCCGGTAATTGTAAGAATTGTTTCAAAATTCACTTCGTACACATCATTACTATCGTCCAATTGAGTAATACCCGAATTATCAGCAGTTTTTTTATTTTTCAGTTCAGCAGTAACTTCATTATTTAGTGTAAGACTGACCCGCAGTGGTCGCGCTGATACACACTTGCACGTAATTGTTATATCTCCATTTTTCAGATATTCAACTATGTTACCGTTGTCTGTATCTTCAAGATTAAATGTAAAAGTATTCCTGACTATTTCTATATTGGGCTTGAAGTTTTCCGATTTATAAGTAGATCCGTCTTTGTATTTTACTTTCAATGAGTCATCCTCAGGACGAACAAAATTAAAATTGTTATTTGACAATGTCATGTGAATGGGTGCATTTGTAACAGTAGTCAAGGTGTAATACTCATCAGCATCACTAGGAGGTTGTGCCATTATTGTGTTGTCTTGATTGATTTTTTGTGAAATCTCTACATCATTACAACTTGAGCCACGCAGTAACTCCACTTTAATATTTATGTGAGGATAAATAACTACATCCGATTTGAGTTTTATACGAACATCATCTGAGATAACGGATGCAAATGTTATTGCGTATGCTTTTAAATCGGAGTCAAAAAACGCATTAACTGTGCCATTATAATCGGTAGGGGATTCTATTTCTATTAAATCGTTCCACTCATAGTCATTCGAGAGCCAGGGAGTATTTTCCCCAGCTTGTACACAAAAAGTAAAACCCGTTTTAAAATCACAAGCTCCCTCGATAGTAAGGCTAGATGTACCATTATTATATTCATCATTGTCCCATTCGGTATATTCCGCAGAAACTGTATCATTGAACAATTTAGGTGAGTTATGAAAAGTTGCTATTTCATCTCTTGTAAAATTAAATGTTGCCTTTTTGTATTTAAGATCTTTTATTGCAATCGTCACATCTTCGTTATCGGATGCAATGGTCAGTGTCAAAGTAAATTTTGGGGGGTTGTTGTCATCACAGGTGAGGGGTTCAAAATTAACTTCTGGATGATATCTGTCAAAATTATTATCTAACGTTAATTCATCATTAGCACAATACTGACCAAGTTCTATATCAAACATCGTCTTAGTATGACAATATACCTCGGGAATAATAGTATTACTACCACTATAAGATATGGTAACCAAATCTGAATCTAATTCCCTATTTCCTCTACTTCCATCAACAAAGTTTAGGTTAACTTTTTTTAGATTAATATTTTTAAGATATAAAATTGTCGGTGATGATATAGTAAAGCCGCTGGTTGTAAAAGGATTTGTGGTTTCTTTCCAAGGTTGAAAATTCGAACCATCAGTAGAAAATTGTAGATTAGATATATCATAACCAGTTTTGGGTGTTATTCTTATAAATATTTTGCTACCAATGCTAACTGTGGCATCTTCATTGAATGGCGTATATCGATCATCATTCGGCGTGGAATCAGATATAGCATATGAGATATCAAGTTGCTCAGATATTTCTTCTCCATTGTCTATTTGAAATGGCGGAGGTGTATAAATGATTTCATAGTCGCCAAATTGGATTGTATCCGTATTAGGCGATGTATTTAAATTATAATGAGGATCTAAATTAGAATTTTTACCTAATTGAAAACGACTCACGTAGCAATTACTCCATGAGTAATATGTTGGATCTGCAAGACTACTGTACATAGTCTCACCATATTTTAACTCAACTCTACCATTACCTTTGCAATAGATAGCTAATGTTACTACATCATCAGAATAAGTTGAAAAATTTCTAGACTCCCATATGCCTGGAATAGTCTCTGTGGAAGAGCCACCAGTTGCCCTATAATGATTGAATATAATTTTTTCAATATAGCTTTTATTCCATCTAAAATTGACGTTACCATAGGTATGTTCCCCTTCAGCGCCGACAATTGATTTCCAATTCATAAAACACGCAAAAGAACACATGGCAACAAAAGTTACGCTGAGTATAATTTTTTTTAAAACAACATTTTTAAATAGTTTTTCAAATAATTTTTTCATAACATCACCATTCCGCTAAATGATTTCGGATAGCACCGATTAAAACTGTAGAAAATATAATTCACTTTATAAAAAACTTTGTTTCAGAAGATTATATCACTTACTATTATTTTTTTCAAGCATTTTATACTAAAAATTTATAAATTAAATATAATTATAGTGAATAAGTGATCAACCCATGATAAATGTATTAGGTGTTAAAACGCAACATTTAGGATATAAAATTAGATGCAATGATGCGATAAAGATCATTTTTCCAAACATGTATTAATAAGTTACTAAATTTTAAAGGAATTCGTTTATAATATAACTTTTCAGTATAGCAGTTATTAACCTACCAGACCGAAAATTGATAGCAGTATAAATGTGATTTTTAATTTGCAAAACCTTAAAATATAATATATAATTAATATTATTAAAACTATATTTTAAAATACAAGAAAGGTTTAGCAATGGTATCGATTATTCATAGTATAGGTTTAAATGGTTTGCAAGCTTTTACTGTAACTATTGAATCCGATGTATCGGGTGGAATGCCGTGTTGCGATATTGTTGGTATGGCGGATACTTCTGTTAAGGAATCGAAAAATCGTGTTCGATCGGCTATAAAAAATTGTGGCTTTAATTTCCCAATTGCAAGAGTTACAATTAATCTTGCACCGGCGGATATCCGGAAAACTGGCGCGTTATATGATTTACCAATATTTTTATCAATTTTAAAATCGAATGGCCAAATATCCGATATCCCAAAAAATTCCGTTTTTATAGGGGAACTTTCTTTAACCGGAGAAGTTTGCCCTGTAAATGGCGTTTTACCTATGACTATTCATGCTATGCAGTCTGGATTTAAAAATATATTTGTGCCTGCACAAAATGCGGAAGAAGCAGCAATAATCTCAGGGATAAATGTGTATCCGGTAAAAAATGTTAAGGAACTTACGGATTTTATACAATTTGGTGAGCAAATATCAATTCAGCCACATACCAAGATAGTAAAAGATAGAGCCGATGTACGTGTAGATTTTTGCCAAGTAAAAGGGCAGTATGATGTTAAAAGAGCTTTAGAAATTGCGGCAGCAGGAGGGCATAATATACTTTTAATTGGACCGCCCGGCTCGGGTAAAAGTATGCTTGCAAAACGTTTGCCTACAATTTTGCCAGAAATGACATTTGAAGAAACAATTGAAACAACAAAAATTTACTCAGTAGCAGGTATTTTAAAAGGAGTTTCGCCTTTAATTACGGATCGTCCATTCAGAGCTCCGCACCATACTATCTCAAGAGTTGGATTATCAGGCGGAGGAAGTGTACCTCGCCCTGGTGAACTTTCTTTAGCTCACAACGGTATACTTTTTTTGGATGAACTTTCAGAATTCTCTAGATCTACAATGGAAGCGCTAAGGCAACCTCTTGAAGAAGGGCAAATTACGATTTCCAGAGTTTGTGGCAGTCTTACGTTTCCTTGCTCTATTATGCTTGTAGCGGCGATGAATCCGTGCCCATGCGGATATTTTGGTCACCCTACAAAAAACTGCACATGTTCGCCGTACGCAATTTCAAGATATCTTGCAAAAATTTCTGGACCTATGCTCGATAGAATGGATATACACGTTGAGGTTCCGCCTGTTGATTTTGAAAATCTATCATCGGATGAACATTTGGAAACGTCCGCAGAAATTCGCGAAAGAGTGAATAAAGCGCGCTATATTCAACAAGAAAGATATAAAAATGAAAAAATTATTTGTAATTCATCAATTCCGGCGCATATTTTGCAAAAAGCGTGCCCTATGACAGATGGAGCAAAAAGTATTTTAAGAAAGGCGTTTGAATCCATGGGCCTTTCCGCCAGAGGGTACGATAAAATTTTAAAAATTGCCAGAACCATTGCAGATTTAGCAGAGTCCGAAATAATAGATATAGCTCATATAGCAGAAGCGGTACAGTATAGGAGCGCCTGGACCGCAAATACTGGAATAATAAATAAATTAACTGATAATTTTTCTAGAATACATAGATTTAAAGTATTAAAAAAGCCAATCAATTTGAAATGTGATTAGCGTTTTTTGTTTTATTGATACACGTAATTTGAATTATAAAAAAGTAAGAAGAGTAAAAATATTAATAATTTAGAAAAACAAGTTTTAGAAATAAAGAATACCACATTATGCCAATATTTCTACTTATAGATGAAATTTATGTATTTTAAAACATATTATATGTAAGGTATGAGCGCTCAAAAAATAGTATGGGCAGATATTTCTTAGTATATAAAAAAATAACGCCCTACGAATAAGGGCATTATTTTTAGATATGTAATTTTACGCAATTAATACCGAAAGTGTGAATTTTATAATAAAGAAAAAAATGATGCAAATTGTCCACGTTGTGCTTTATCTAATGCATTTAATAAAGCATATTCTTTTTCTTTAGGGGGGGTATCATCTTTAAGATGTTTCCTTAAAGCAGTATTTTTGTAACATAAAAGCATTGATGAACCTAAAACACTATGAAGCAGGTCCAAAACTTTATCAGAGCTTAAAGAATTTGATCCATCATACATGTCACTGTCTGCAATAATACGATCCCAAAGACTAAGGAGAGCTTTCCTATTAAATGAACTGTGTGTACATAAAGTGCCATATGGCATCATTGATACTCCTGCGGAAGGATAGTCTGGACCATTGTATAAATTAAAATAATGCACTTTATCGTCAACTTTCGCAAGAGATTTGATAAATTTTTCAGGTTGAGTCTTATTCATTAGTTGCTGACTTTCTGGTGAGAAAGTGCGTCTACCACATAGTCTTTTAAATGGTGCTAATACACCCATTAATTTAGAGAAAATGTAGTAAACTTTAGCTTCATCTTCACCGCTAAGCGCTTTGCCAAAGCAATTTTTACTTTCCAAAAATTTATAATATACCATCAAGAATATATCGCATTCCCCTTGCGCAAAATCAAACTGACCGGTAGGAAGATTTTGCGAATCTTGCGAGTAATAAAGATATATAATGCGTAAAACTTGGTTGCGGTAAGTGTCGTTATTTAAATTAACGTACTCAGCCGCGGGGTCCTCACCTGTATCTGTAGGCTCCCCACCCACGTCGGGAATACGGTCGGCCTCCGCATCTGCATGGGTACGACTAAGATCCTTTCTAATGTCCTCTAAACATTTGCATTTCTCGTCAAACCATTCTTTCGATTCCCCGAATTTCTCTAACTCGACTTCGCTTCCAGTGTCACACCAGTCACAAACATTTTCTAATACCTGTTTTTCTTGTTTGCGTCTACTAAGATAGTTTTGAACATCCGCACTTGCACCGCCCAATCTTGTGAACCAATCGTTGGCTGAGAGATTTGGCGTATTAGGGGCAAGCAACCATTCGTTAACGATCTGCTCAGGATCAATACGCGCCTCATCCGGCACATCGGAAAACAAGCGAGAATTAAAATATTGCCGCATTCCTGCTTGCCTCAGTTTACCTTTATACTCATCCGACGCTCTCATGGACTTCCAATAAACGTAATAAACCTTCGCTTCATCGTCCATGCTAAGACCTTCTTTGGGATAACCATACTTATCCATAAGGCTACCGTATACCGAAAAGAATATGTAAATATCATTTGGTTTATAAGAAGATATTGGACTTTGCGTGCCAGTTGTAGGTAAATAGCAAAGGTACATAATCCGGAAAACTTGCGCAAAACATGCATCACTTAAGGAGCCAAAAGGGAAGTTAGGTTTAAAAGAAGTTATAAACTGTTGTGTTTGAGCGCTAAGATCTTTATTGTTTATTTTACATTCGAACGATTCAAATTCATTGAATGCATCGCTTATAGCTTTTTCATTTTCCGAACATAAACGATTATACTGGCCAAAAAATTCCTGAGTTCCGCCCATTTTTTTAAATGTAGCATCCACATCTTTTGATTCTATAAACTGATCAACCAAACTATTGATATTTGCGGGCAAGGCGGTAAACAAAATTGTTAAAAATAATCCTAAGGCTGCCACGCCACCTGCTCCATACTCGGCTGCACGTTTTACGTCCATGTCGGCTATTCTTTTTTTCAGTAAATCGAAGCTACTAATATCGCCCGTAGGCACAGAAGGAAAGCTAATATCAGCGGCTGCATTATTACTTTCGTTAATAACATTTTGTTGCTCGGAAACAACTTTACCGACGGCCGCGAAAATGGGAACATTCCATAAATTTACTAAATAAAAAGTTGCTAGAAACACAGAAATTAATCTTGAAAATCTTCTATTCATCATCCTAACTCCTCCAAAATATTTTCTAAAATACTTTTGAAAAAGATCTTGCATTCAATCAAGAGATATAGTTAAACTTTTTATAATATTTTGCCGATAAATACGTAAATTGACAGCTAAACCGACAATCTGACCTTTAAAACTACCCTAATTATACCATAAAAATAGGCTAAAAGCAAGTATGGAGGTATAATTCGCCATACTTGCCATTTACTATAAGCTTTTTAGTATTATTTTTTATCAAAAGCAGGGTTAAATTCATAGAAATTTTTACTATCGAGCTTATCAGTGCAAAGTCTTAAGCCTTCGCCAAAACGCTGGTAGTGTACAACTTCTCTTGCTCTTAAAAATCTTATGGCGTCTTTAACATCTGGATCATCGCAAAACCTTAAAATATTATCGTAAGTAGATCTTGCTTTTTGCTCTGCTGCTAAATCTTCGTGGAGATCTGTTATGGGGTCGCCTTTTACTTGCATACTAGATGCTGTATAGGGGTTGCCGCTTGCAGAGGTCGGGAAAACACCGGTTGTATGGTCAACAAAATAATCTCCGAACCCTTGTTTTTCTATTTCTTCAGGGGTTAAATTTTTTGTTAATTGATATACTATTGTTCCAATCATCTCTAAATGCCCTAATTCTTCTGTGCCAATATCTGTAAGTATGGCTTTTAATTCCGGATAAGGCATTGAAAATCTTTGGCTTAGGTACCTAAGTGACGCGCCTAATTCTCCGTCTGGGCCGCCGTACTGAGTTATTATCATTTTTGCAAGTTTGGGATTTGTGTTTTTTATATTTACGGGATATTGTAATTTTTTTTCATATACCCACATTATGAATTTGCCTCCTCGTTATTATTCCACGGCCACGGATCAGCAATCCAGCCCCAGCGATTATCTTCCTCCGAGCCTGATGTAATTGGACCGTATTTTTCTTGATATTCTGTTTTTAGTGCCATGCTTTGATTTCTGTAATCGTTAAGTTTTGAATTTACTTCTTGGTCATATGGATGCGTATCCATATAAAGATTTAGTTCTACGATAGCAAAATCTATTGCGGATATTCTTTTTAACATAATTTCTTGATCGCTCATTTGCTTTCACCTACCGTCATGCCTTCAAAGGGTTTATTTAGTTCCGGAAACATAGTGCCTTCACTTATACCTTGTTCGGCGCTATACATATTTTCTTTGATTTGGTACGGAACATATGCCATTGCAACAGTAGCGTCTTCCGGCAAAGGAGATATGCCATATTGCTTTGCCATTATATGCATCATAGATTCATTCATTGATTATTTCCTCTCCTTGAATTTTAAATTTACTTATTAATAAATTTTAATCTAAAGATTTTTATATTTTGTTTTTTATCATTCCAATACATACTATGAAAATCGCTTAGCATTAGTGAAAGTACCATAATTAATATTTAGATAAAATTTATGGATATACCTATGTGAAGCTTTAGTGTTTATTTTTTAAATAAATTTTTTCAAGTTTCGATACCAAAAAATACATAACAGAAGCGATAACACTAAGCAAAAATATGCCTGCCATTACAAGATCTAACTTTAAAACCTGGCTTCCGTAAACAATAAGATAGCCTATTCCTTTTGAAGAAGATAAAAATTCTCCGGTTATTACCCCTATTAAGGACATGCCAACATTTATCTTTAAGGTTGAGACTATATTTTGTATATTTGCAGGAATTATAAGTTTTGAAAGTATTTGCAGTTTATTGGCACCAAAAGATTTCATTAAAAGAATTTTTTCTGCACTTGTATTTTTAAATCCCGAAAGGATATTAATTGTTGCTATAATGACCGAAACAAGTAAAGCCATCATTATAATTGATCTCATTCCGGTTCCAAGCCAAATTATTATAATTGGTCCAAATGCAACTTTCGGTAATGCATTCAGTACCACCAAATAAGGTTCAATGATATTAAATAAAAAATCTGACCACCATATAAATATGGCAAAAGCTACACCTAATATAGTGCCTAGGATAAATCCCACAATACTTTCGAAAGTCGTTATCCCAACATGGTACCAAAGCATACCTGAATTATTAAGAATTATTAGCATTTTGAATATTTTTGAAGGGCAACTTACTATAAACGGATCAATCCAATTAAAATATGCAGATATTTCCCAAATTGCACCTAGGATCAATAAAATTCCAATTTGAAATAGTTTTATTTTTAAAATATTTTTACGTCTGTTTTTGAGGTATATTTCGTGTTCAAGCGAATATTTTTTCTTATGAAAATTTGACTGTTTGATCATCTAGTTCCCTCCAGATAATATCAAAATACTCATTAAATTTTTTACTTTTCCTTTTTTCACTCGGACTAAGTTTAGAGGAATTAAAATCGAGATTAATAATTTTTTTAACAGCACTTGGACGTTTTGAGAAAATTATTATTCTATCTGAAAGCGAAATCGCCTCCGAAATATCATGAGTTACTAAAATAGCTGTTTTATTTTCATTTTTTATTATTTTTAAAATTTCTTCTGAAAGAGTTATTCTTGTTTGGTAATCAAGCGCTGAAAAAGGTTCGTCAAGCAACAAAATTTGCGGTTTTACTGCAAGAGTTCTTATAAGTGCCGCTTTTTGGCGCATACCTCCAGAAAGCTCTGAGGGGTAACTATTCAAAAAATCTCCAAGCCCATATTTTTTTAAAAGGTTTATGGCGTATTCTTTTGTGGAATCGTTTAGTTTTTTCCTTATTTCTAAACCTAAAATAACGTTTTGTTCTATAGTACGCCAATCAAATAAATAATCCTTTTGAAGCATATACCCAATTTTTTGAATTTCATCTGTTACTTTTATATTTTCTTCTATTTCCCCATGCGTCAGAGGTATAAGTCCTGAAATTAATGATAAAATTGTGCTCTTGCCACATCCGCTAGGGCCTAATATGGTCAAAAATTCTTTATTGTAAACACTAAAATTTAAATCTTTTATGGCAAGTGTTTCTTGAAGTGGAGTGTGATATCTAACACAAATATCCGAGAGTTTTAAAATAATATCGGATTTTTCTTTCTCTTGTTGTTTTTTATCCATTTTATTCAGCCTTTCTTTAATTCTTTATTTTTCTCTATGTTTTATTAGGAGTCTAACACTTCTTTGGCATAAGATTGCTCTACTATTTTTTCAAAATCTATTTTTTCTTTAAGTTCATTTGAACTGATCATTATTTCTTCCATAAGATCAATTTCTTCTTTTGTAATTAATGGATTCTTACACCACACATCAGCTGATATATAGTTTTCTACACATTTTTTGAGTAAATTCTTATCTGAATCAACAAAAAATGGCAGTATTACATTTACAATTTCTTCAGAATTGTGGTTATTTATCCACATTTGTGCTTTATATAGCGCCCTAGTAAATTTTCCTAATACATCCGGATGTGCTTTACTGTAACTTTTTAGGCAGCAATAGCATGTATAAGCAGTTTTTTCGCACTCTTTACCAAGCGGCGCTAGTATATAAAAATTTTTGCTTAGTACAAGATTTGAGGCAGTTGGCTCAAATAGCGTAACAAAATCGCCTATTCCTTTTGCAAAAGCAACACCCATTAAACTAAATTGTATATTATCTATAAGCCAAACATTTTTTCCAAGCTCAAGGCCCTTTTTCGATAGAATATATTCAAATATCATACGTGGGACTCCGCCTTTGCGTCCGGCAATTATCTGTTTGTTTTCTAGTTTCTCCCAGCTGAAATCAGGCGTTCTTCCAACTAAAAAGCTTCCATCCCGCTGAGTTAAACCCGCAAATAAAATTGGTGTATCTTTGGAATTTTTACATGCATCTATTACAGATGAAGCTCCTAGCAATCCAATATCTGCTTGATTAGATAAAACAGCCATCATAGTCTTATCCGAACCTTCTGCACTTAAAAGCTCTACATCAAGCCCTTCATTTTTGAAGTATCCAAGCTCTAATGCAACGTACTGGGGAGCGTAAAATATAGAGTGTGTTACTTCATTTAATCGTATTTTCGATATGGCAGGATTTGTTTCGTGATTCTTTATATTTAAATATAAAGCTATGATTATAGCTATAAATACAAACATTGCCAATAATTTGATTTTTGTAAGCCTCTTTTTCAAAATATCACCTTTTTGTAGCTTTATACTACATTTTATTAAACATGGTGATAAGTGGTTAATGATATGATTTTTTAGAATCATGACCACACCTAAGAGGCGTGATACGAAAACCCCTATAAGAGCATAAGAGTGCCAGCCATCTCAAGACGGCTGACTTTCACTTTATTCAAACCTAAATGGACTGACTACTTGCTACCCTTAAAAGGGTCTGCATATTCTTTAGTTTTAAGTTTATCCATAATTTGATCTTCTTTTTCTTGTTCTCTAATATATTTTTATATCGTTGCAGTATATAACCATACTGTGCTGACGTAATATCCTTCTGCCCAGAAACGTCTGTTCCCAAATTTGTGACTTAAAGTAGTTATATTAGCCAATTTTTTAAAAGACTTTCGACAACGTCCACTTGTATGCCAGCTGAAGCAAGTGTACATCTTAACAAATCAACTATTAACACAACAATTTAACATTTTCGAGAACAAAAAACAATTGCTCACGTAAGCTACATCCTGATGTATTCCAATATAGGCGTGTTACCGTTAATTTGTTTTCGAGAAATTGTTATTATTCAAAAATACTGTGAAAGAGTAAAATTTTGTTAGCCTTTTAATTTTCTTATCAGATTAAAGATTTTATCCAGCGAATGCGAATTATCAAAATTTTCACAGTTATATTTTAGCGAATTTAGTATTTTAGGGTTATTAAAAAGACATTCTATCTTTCCTTTTATGTTATCTCCTGAATTTAACTTAATGGCCATATTATTACTTACTAAAAATTCTTCATTTTCTTCTTCTTGGCCTGGAATTGCATCGTATAGCGCCATCGGAAGGCCCGAAGCGAGCGCTTCACTGACAGTTAAACCGCCCGGTTTTGTAATTATCAAATCCGATATGAGCATATATTTATTTACTTCATTAGTAAAATAAATTATCTTGGTATTTTTAGGGTATTGTTTCTTTTTCCGAATTATATATTTTAACATTTTGGGTTTACCTAATTTTAAAGTTAAATCCGAAAGTTTAGAAAGTATTAATTGTTTCTTTGAAAAATTTTTGTTTGTTACTATTTTTTGCATTTTGTCGTACAATTTTTGATTTTTTCCGGTTATTATTATAACTTGAAATTCGTTTTCTATTTCTCTTAACTCAAAATATATTTTCTCGATATTCGCAAATCTGTAACTCCCGGCCATAATAAGTATGGTTGGGACATTTTCATTAAACTCTAGTTCACTTAATATTTTTTCTGTATCTAATTTTGAAAAAAATGCGTCATCTACCGGAATTCCAAAAGGGTATATTTTTCCCGGGCTAACGCCCATCTCTTTCATAGGTAAAACCATATCTTTATTTGCAACCACATATGCATCAACATTTTCATTTATCCAGGTTCTATGCGGCGCATAATCAGTCATAATACAAACAAGCGGAGCCGAAATTTTATGTTCACTTTTTAGATTTGAAATCATTTCTGTTGTAAATGGATGCGTCGTTATTATAACATCCGGATTGGTTTCTTTAATTAAGGGTATAAGTTTTTTACCTATAAGACCTGTTATAATATTTATCAATTTGTTAAATGATTTCTTATTGGAAGACTTATATATAACTTTCCAAAGCATAGGGTTTTTGTTAGCCATATATGCATAAGTTTCAGTAACTGTTTTATTAAGTATAGGGCTGATATATTCAAATGCATCCACTACACTTGCAAAACAATTTTTTTCAGTTAAATAATCTCTAATTGCATTGGCGGCACTCATATGCCCACCGCCGGTAGATGCGGATAAAATTATAACTTTCAAATTTGCAACCTCTTTTTTTATAACTACTTTAATTTTTTAATCTAATCGGAGATGTACCAAGTACTGTTTTATCACTTAAACGGTACCCCCTTGAAAAACTTTCAGCTGTCATGCGTTTTTTACCTTCAATTTGAACCTCTAAAAGTTCAAGCGATGTATGATCCCCGCACCCTACTGTGAGAGGATCAATCAATACAATTTTGCCGGGTGTACTTGAAAATTTGTTTGAAACTTTTGATCTATATATTTTAAAATTTTTGCCTCTTAAAAGCGTATGTGCTATCGGCCAAGGATTTGCACCACGAATCAGATTGTGTATTTCTTGAGCTGATTTATTCCAGTCTATATCGCCGGTTATCTTATCAAGTGGAGGAGAGAGCGTTGCTTCATCGTCATTTTGTTTTATCCTGGATAAATTACCACTTTCCAAATCTTTTATGGTCTTTATAAGGAGCTTTGCTCCTATCTCTGAAAGCCGCTCCTTTAATTCCCCTGAAGTTTCATCACCGTTAATAAATATCTTGTCCTGCAAAAGTATATCACCCGTATCTAAGCCTTCATCCATAAACATAGTAGTAACGCCGGCTTCTACATCTCCGCTTATAATACTCCACTGTATAGGTGCAGCACCTCTATACTTAGGAAGAAGTGATCCATGCACATTTATGCATCCGTATTTTGGAAAATTTATTATGCTCGCAGGCAAAATCTTACCATACGCTACAACTACTATTAAATTTGGATCTAATTCCTCAAAAACCTTTTCAATTGCTTCTGTTTTTAGCTTTTCCGGCTGGAATACTTCTATACCATTTTCTTGGGCAAAAACTTTTACCGGCGGCGGAGTAACTACCTGTTTTCTGCCCTGAGGCTTATCAGGTTTAGTAAAAACAGCACAAACGTTATATCCTTCACCCAAAAGCATTTTAAGCGAAGGAATTGCAAATTCTGGAGTACCCATAAAAACAATTTTCAGCTTATCTTTAGCAATTACCAAGATTTTTCATCCTAACAAAATTATTATTTATCTTTATCTTTTTGAGCAAAATATTCTTCCATGGTTAAATTATTTTCATAAATATACTTTGCAAGAGCTTTTCCCACATACCTTATATGCCAAGGCTCAAACTTCATTTCTGTTATTTCTTCTTTACCTTTTGGGTACCTCAGTATAAAACCAAATTTGTGAAGGATTGTATGAAGCCACACAGTTTCTTTATTTACATTACCATTCTCATCAGGCGCAATTCCGCCCCACCGACCGTCTTTAAATATATCACAATCCATTGCAAGGCCGGTATTATGTTCCGAATATCCAGGCAAACAGGCACTCTTTTTGGTAAATTCAATACCCTTCTTCTGCAAGAAATAATTATACTTTGCCTCCTGCTGCTCAAAGGAAAGATAACCGCTTGTTATTCCAAGCAAAACACCATTTTCTTTTGCATATTCTTTCATCTTTTTATACATTTCAGCCGTCTTTTTTTCAAGATATGTTTTATTTTCTTTTATCCCAAAAGTCCTATAAACTATTTCATTATTTTTCGTTGGATTTACTTCCACTATCGACGGTACAATAACATTTTTAAAATATTCTTCATCTATTTTATGAGTTTTGTTTACTAAAATTTCATAATTCATAATTCATTCCTCTTTTTTGCAATTATAATATCTCATTTTTAAAATATTTTCAACACGGCTAAAGCTAGATAATATAATTGTATCTGAATTTAAAGGATATTTAAAGAAAAAAACAGTTTAATAATCTTCCAAAGATTTGAGAATATAAAATTGTATGTAGGAATCGAGAATTTTGGTGAGCAGACACAGTAGTGAAAAACATGAAAGCAATAAAAAAGCACATAAAAAAATCAATTAAAACAAGATGAATTGGGAAATCAATTAACATTTAGTAATACAGACTCATTTATGGGTAGCAAGTAACAATCTTTTCGCAAGTGCCAGATCGTATGAATCTTCTTCAGAGGCGGCTAGTAGAACAGGGCTTCGCCCATTAAAGAAATACACCCAGCTAGGCTGGGTGAGGGATGCTTATTACGTACAAAAACACGTTTAAATTTAAAATTTTAAACATGTTTTTCTTGGCTGGCACGAGTAGATATGAGTGGCACGAAGAAACTCAGTAATAATGAGGCTTCAAGCCAACTACAATGTTTACGAGAAAGATCCTTTTATAAAGTTCTATAAATTATATATTAACATTTGAAATTATAGAATTATTAATTAAAAAAACCAATTATTGAATTTTTTATAAAATATAAAATTCACACCTATTTATGTCCAATCAGCATAATGTATTGGGATCTGATTGATTATTAAGCTTTGACAGTATACAATACCACCCGTGTAGGAGGTTATTTTAATGAAAAAATTTTTGTCATTTGTTTGTTGTTTGTTTGTAACGATTTTTTGTTTTATGCCATTTGTTTCGGCATATGTCACACCACAATGCATGATCGTGAACGTTGTTATTTTACTTTAAAATCATGTCCAAATATAGGTTTATCAATTTAAGGCCTTGGTGATGGTTCACAGGCTTATGGTCGTGCACTTAATCAGTTTGGTGAAGTCCCTGGCGGCTGGTTTGCAGCATACCTAAATAATGGTGCATATACTTTGTGGCCCGGAAAACAGTTCACGCCTATTTTTTGGAAAGCACAAGTTTTAGACGAAGACTGTGGCTCCAGCAAAATACAAACTTGGAGCAACGGTTG
>JAEEGL010407568.1_pt1 | contig 16667 bp, 14 predicted proteins | sample 9134231 | NCBI WGS metagenome assembly JAEEGL01 (sample SAMN16246548, study PRJNA631951) | gut metagenome | biome: gut microbiome; feature: rumen; material: fiber-attached | host: Bos | place: Iran: Karaj | collected 2018-10 | reverse complement strand
GGGACAGTCCCTGGGGCAAGGGATATCCCGGATGGCATATAGAGTGCTCCTGCATAGGTATCAAGCATCTGGGTGAATATATGGATATCCATTGCGGCGGTGTAGATAATATCTTCCCTCATCATACCAACGAGATAGCCCAGAGCGAAGCATTTTTAGGACACCCCTGGTGCCGGTACTGGTTCCATGTTCATCACCTTGTTGAAAAGGATAAAGGAAAGATGAGCAAGTCAAGCGGGGAATTCCTTACCGTATCACTGCTTGAGGAAAAAGGTTATGATCCGCTTGCTTACAGGTATTTCTGCCTGCAGTCGCATTACAGGAAACCGCTTGAATTCTCTTATGTAGTACTCGATCAGATGAGTGATGCGTATAAAAAGCTCCGTAAACGTACTTCGGAGCTGGCAGCTGACGGAGAGGCTGATGAAGCGGTATTTGCAGAATATCGTCAGAAATTTGAAGATGCGCTTACGGATGACTGCAATACATCTATGGCATTTACGGTGCTTTACGATGTGCTCAAGGCAGATACAAATGATGCAACAAAGCGTAAACTGGTCGGCAGCTTTGACGAAGTGCTTTCATTAAAACTTCTTGAGGCGCTTCCTGCTGAAGAGATCGATGAAGAGCTGGAAGCTTTCGTTAATGAAAAGATAGCTGAACGTGCACAGGCAAAGAAGGATAAAGATTTTGCCAGGGCTGACGCCATAAGGGATGAACTTCTTGCCAGAGGTATTGCTATAAAGGATACCAGAGAGGGCGTTAAGTGGGAGAAGATTTAAAGAATTATTCGGCACTCGGATATGCATATCTGGGTGACGCGGTATATGAACGTTATGTGCGTGAGTATATAATGGAGAGCCGTGGCAATATGCCTGTTGAAAAGTATCATGTAATAGCTACACGTTTTGTATGTGCAGTTGCACAGGCTAAAGCTGTCGAAACCCTTATGGAAACTCTTTCCGAGGAAGAAGAGGGAGTATACAGAAGAGGACGTAATGCCAAGGCACATGCGGCACCCAAAAGCTCCAGTCCGGGAGAATACAGAAAGGCTACGGGTTTTGAAGCGCTGATAGGATATTTAAGCATTAACGGCAGGGAAGAGCGCGTCAAAGAGCTCATGAAAGCAGCGGTAGACTTACTGGAGACAGATACACCCCGGTCATCCTGAGCGAAGCACAATAACCAAAGAATGAAAGGTTTATCATGGGATATTCAGAATCACAGATAGAAGGCCGCAACGCGGTGCTGGAAGCATTCCGCAGCGGTAAGACAATAGATAAGATATATGTACTTGACGGCTGCCAGGATGGTCCGGTACTGACCATCAAAAGAGAAGCCAAAAAGAATGACTGCCTTATCAAGTATGTGGCTAAGGAACGCCTGGACCAGCTTTCGCAGACCGGAAAGCATCAGGGAGTTATCGCAATAGCTGCCGCGTATGAATATGCAGAGCTTGAAGATATTATGAAAGCGGCAAAGGAAAGCGGACGCGCGCCTTTCCTTTTCTTCCTGGACGGCATAGAGGATCCGCATAACCTTGGCGCTATAATACGTACTGCTTATCAGGCCGGAGCCCACGGTGTGGTGATACCCAAGAACAGAGCGGTAGGACTTACGCCTACGGTTGCCAGAACTTCTGCAGGAGCTCTTAATTATCTGCCTGTTGCCAGAGTTACCAATCTGGTACAGACAATAGAGAGTCTTAAGAAAGAAGGAATGTGGTTTGCCTGTGCCGATATGGACGGGGATGTGATGTATAAAGCAAACCTCACCGGTTCGATCGGGCTGGTGATAGGTTCTGAAGGAGAAGGCGTAAGCCGGCTGGTTAAGGAGAAGTGTGATTATAAAGTATCCATTCCTATGATCGGGAAGCTTGATTCGCTTAATGCATCGGTAGCTGCCGGAGTACTTGCATATGAGATAGTAAGGCAGAGGGATTATCAGAACTAAAGTCATCCAATAAAAACGAACATTTAATAATCTGACCGCAGTCATACTAAGATATGACCGCGGTCACTTTTTTTGTATGAGAGGATGCTTTATTATAATGTCAGAATGACCGGTACAGATAAAGGAGCGGCGATGAAAGCAGAGTTATCCGCATGGAAATTTATCAAGAATAATAAAAAGAGAGTAGGCGCGATGGTAGTGGCGCTGATGATGGTATTTACCGCAATGTATCTGATAGCGATGCTTTTAAACGTTTCGATCGAAAGCTTTGAACCGATAGTATTTACGCTTCCGAAGAAGATCGCATATCTTTCTCTGTCACTTGAGAGCTATGGCATAGATCCTGATAACTATACCGATACCGGGTCGCTGCAGGCGGCTTATGATGAGAAGCGGAACGAACTGATAGAAAAGCTGAAAGGCGTTGACGGCATTACAGACGTGTATTACACGCAGGTAATAATGTGTACTTATCAGGCTGTATTCGGGATGATAGGTTATGAGATACCGCTTTTGGGGCCGGAAGAAATACCGGGCTTTCTGGAACATCTAAATGCGCGACTTACAGCGGGAAGGATGCCGTCGGGAGCCGGAGAGGTGCTTGTGGATGAAACGGTGATGAAGAATAACGGCAAAGAGATAGGTGATCATTTTAACCCCAATGCTTACAATGAGACCTTTACGATAGTGGGGATAATAAGCTCGCCCACAATGATGGGAGTCGGCACCCCTAACGGATATACTAACAGCGGCTGGGCGATCGCAGTAGAAAAAGATGAGAGTATATATGATATGAGAGCTGTGCTTAAGCAGCTTGGAATAAATGCATCGGATACAGATAAAGTAACAGACGAAGTGGATTATAAAAAATTCTATGATGAAGAGATAAAAGGCGTTTTAGACAAAGTTATTGATGTTATGTACCTGGCAGCAATGCTGTTTTTGGCCTTTACGGTTTTGATCGCCTATATAGCTTATATCAGAAACCGTATAAGCGAATACTGTCTGTATATGTCGATCGGATACAGCCGCAGCGCGATCTACGGAATGATCATGAGGGAAATGCTCTTTATCTTTCTGAGCGGAAGTCTGATAGGAATGGTACTTGGTCTGTGCGGAGGATGGATCATATTTAAATTGCTCATAGAGGCAAAGGGACTATACTGCCGCATATTTATGCCGGAAGTGATATTTAAGATAGCTGCAGCATACGTAATGATCATGGGGGCCTTGCAGATACCGGTGATACTGGGGATAAATAAAGTAAAAACTATAGATGCAATAGAAGACTAGGGAGGAAATCTATGTTCGATATAAAAAAGATCTGTATGATCTACGACATGGAAAAAGAAGAAAAGATGTATGCCTTAAAGGGCTTTGACCTTAAACTTCCCGATAAAGGACTTATAGGTATCATAGGACCTTCGGGCAGCGGAAAGAGTACGCTTATGTATTGCATTTCGACTCTTAAAAAACCCACGGAAGGCAGTATAGTCTATAACGGCCGGGAGCTGTGTGAATGCAGCAATGCGCAAAGAGAACAGCTGCGGCGCAGTGAGTTTGGTTTTGTCTTTCAGAAACACTATCTGGTACCGTATATGGGAGCTGTAGATAATGTTATGGTTGCTGCTAACGGGAAAGATAAAGCGCTTCGTAAAAAGGCTGAAGATATACTTAAAGAGCTGGGCATAGGCGAAAGAGAGTTTAATAAAAAGCCGGCAAAGCTTTCCGGCGGGCAATGCCAGAGGGTTGCCATAGCCAGAGCGGTCATAAACGATCCGAAGGTCATATTTGCAGATGAACCTACAGCATCCTTGGACCATGAGAACGCGTACAATGTTATGAAGATCTTAAAGGAGTATTCAATAGACAGGCTGGTGCTGGTAGTAACACACGATAAGAGCATATTAAAGGATGCAGATTCGGTCTTAGAGATGTGGGACGGAGAGATCAGTGTGAACGGAGAGGCAGAATGAATCCATTATCATCTTTTTATTACATCAAAGAGAATAAATTAAGATCGGGCATACTGATCATTCTGTTTATGTGTACCGTGCTGCTGTTTGTTGCGGGAAACTATATCAGCAGCATGCAGTATTACTGGGATAAGATCGAAGAGTATGATTCAAAGATATGCCTGATAAATGCAATGACAAAAGATGAAGATTTCAAAGACTTCGGATCATTTATCGCAGAGCTTAAGAATGACAATAAGCTGACTGTGTTGATGCGTACTTCGAGAGGATATTCGGGACTTGACTGGATGACGACAATGGGCATTGAAATGGGCAGCAGCTCAATGGTGTTTAACAGTGTCGGGGATCTTAAGACAGCATTTGATCATCTGGGGAGAGACTGTGATCTTTCAAATGCAGGTAACCGGAGTGTGATAATGTCCAAAGCATTGGCAGCGCAATACGGTCTTAAAGAAGGCGATGTGATCGATGAAAAAACGTGTGAGAATATCAGAGGATCATATAAAGTTGCTGCCCTTACGGATGATAACAGTTACATGCTTTTTTATGTGATAAATGATAACGATACGCTTCTTCGGGCCTATGTGATGAGCGATGAGATGTCCGGAAATGATCTTCGTGAGTATCTTAAAGAAAAAGCCGGCAGCCGCATGGTTTGGGTAGAACAGATGATATCGGAAACGATAGATGAACAGCTGAAGCCTTTTGATTATATTTTCCTGGCGATAATAGTATTGCTTTCGGTGATACATGCCATAACAGTCGGTACGGTGCTGACCGGGCACTTTATAAAAAGGACATATGAGTTTGGCATATACAGGGCACTGGGCATGAGTAAAGGCAGGATATTCAGAAAGTGTGCTTCAGAAATGCTGACAACGGATCTGTGTGGGATAGCTGCGGGCATATTGATAAGTCTGGTCTTCACATATATGATGAATGAATTGTATTATATACCCAAAGGAGAGTACCTTCCGTACTTTTCAAAGCTGGGACTATCAGCATTTGCGATATCGGATCTGTGTGTGCTGATACCTAATGTGATCAGCAGATCAAAAGCGATGTCAAAGGCGGATGTTACAGAGTTTTAAAGGAAGCTTTTTAATGACAGGTATCATTATTAAAGACATAAGCATTATGATATTGACTATCATCTCGGCAGTGGTATCGGAACATACATATCCGGTACTGCTGCTTGGCAGCGTTATTATGATCATTGCCACGATGTCATATATGAAGGATGATGAGGATAAGAGTGTCATTATCCTGCAGATGGTATTGTCTTTTGCTTTTGCGCTTGGACAGTGGTATAGCTGCCTTATATTTATGCTGCTGCCTCTAAAGCGCAGATGGATCGATACGGTGCTTGCCGAAGCGGCCTTTATATGTTCGGCTGCCGTAAGACTGATGATGCGTATGAGCATTGATATTGACATTGCAAACTTTCTGGCACATAAGCTGGCAGAGATCATGATGCTGACAGCAGCAGCGGTCATTATCCTGCTCATTCAAACAGCATGGCAGAAGGAAGAACAGAGAAGAAGAACCGACAGGGAACGTCTTCAGCGTGCCAGCTTATCGGAAATGCATGAAATAAAAAGAAATAATGAAATGATCAGGCAGAGTTTTTATGAGAACAAAAACGCGCGGCTGATGGAACGTGAGAATATAAGCCGTAATATCCATAACAGCGTGGGGCATTCGATCACGGCCGCTATCATGACACTGGATGCCGCGGACATGCTCTTTGAGAAGGATCCGCAGGAGGCGCATAAGCGCATGAATGATGCCGCAGGACGAATACGCGGCAGCCTGGAAGCGATACGCAGCGCTGTCAGGGCATTGGATACGGAGGATGAGGATGTTTCCATCAAAGACCTCTTATGCTATACTGACAATATCATAAATGAATTTACCATGGATACGCAGATAAACTGCGACCTGATAAAGGATCTGTACTCGGAGAGCTTGATGCTCCCGAAGGAACATGCGGAATTCTTAAGCGGGGCACTCAGTGAAATGCTTACCAACGGGGTAAAACATGGCAAAGCAACACAGTTTATCGTAAAGATAACGGCGGATTCGACTCACATCCGGATGGAAGTTAAGGATAACGGACACAGTGTTTTTAACAAAGAGAATGCTGATGAACTGATCAGAAACGGATTCGGACTTAAGAAGCTTGCGTCCTACGCACAACGATGCGGCGGAAATACAGAGTTTAAGAATGAAAACGGATTCTGTGCGATGATAGAACTGCCTATGCAGATAATATGAAAGTAAAGGAAAAGCTTATGTACAGGGTTTTACTTGTAGATGATGAAGAAATGCTCCTTGACAGTCTGGAGATAATACTGTCTTTAAATGACATGGAGATAGTGGGGAAAGCTCACGACGGTAATGAATGCCTTAAGCTGCTTAAAGATGTATCGTGTGATATCGCCCTGGTGGACCTGAACATGAAAGGTATGGGAGGGATCGAATTGATAGGGCATCTTAAAAAGAAATATCCCGGTATCCGCATACTGGTGCTTACCACATTTTATGATGACGGTAATATCACCGAGGCGATCAGCAACGGCGCTGACGGATATCTTTTAAAGGACTCCGGGAAAGATGCCATACTTGGCGCTATATCCCAGCTTATGAACGGTGTAAGCGTGCTCGATCCCAAGGTCATGCAGCGCCTTACCGCAATGATGAGTAAGAATAATAATAAGTCCCTGTATGAGGAATTGACGGACAGGGAGCGGGAGATAGCTTCTTTGCTCGTGGAAGGCCTGAGCAATAAGCAGATAGCCGATAAACTTTTTATTTCAGAGGGGACGGTCAAGAATTATATTTCTTCGATCTATGACAAGACGGGGATACATGATCGGGTTAAGCTGGTAGTGGCGCTGTCGTAATGATAAACAGGCAATTCTTTGCAGCGCCTGCCAAAGAAATTCATTAAAAACGTTATGATTCTTCGTTTTCGCTGCTAGCGGTATCTTTTTTCTCCGGCAGTGTAAGCCTTACAGTCTCTATGCGCTGATTATCCAGTTTTTCGACCTTGAGTACGGTGCCGTCAGGCAGAGAGACAGTCTCGCCTTCAGCAGGCAGACGGTCATCAAGCTGTTCTATTATGATACCGCTGATCGAATCGTAATCTTCACTTTCGTAAGAAGTACCAAGCTGCTCGTTAATATCATCCAGGTTCATTGTGCCATCCACAAGATATTCTCTGTCGGAAAGCGGCTTTAAAAGTTCGGCTTCATCGGCATCGTATTCGTCCCTTATCTGGCCTATTATTTCTTCGACCATATCCTCCATGCTTATCATTCCTTCGGCAGTACCGTACTCATTGAGTACTATACAGACAGATTGGTTCTTTTTGCGCATTTCGTTTAACAGATCGGCGATCTTTTTTGACTCATAAGTATAGTAAGGCTCGCGCATGATCTTGTTTATATGGAAGTGCTCGGGATCCTCGAGAAAGAGAAAATCCTTGATGTTGATAACACCTACGATATTATCGGGCTCGTCTTTATATATCGGAAGACGTGTGTACATATGCTCTTTAAAAAGAGCGCGGATATCGTCATATGAATCGTGCAGATCCGCCATGACCATATTAACCCTGGGGATCATGATATCCCTGGCTACAGCGTCGGAGAATTCAAACATATTATGGATCATCTCGCGTTCTTCGCTTTCGATGACTCCGTCCTGGTGGCCCACATCCACATAACCAAGCAGCTCGCTTTCGGTTATACGTATGACTTTCTGGTTGGGATCCACACCCAAAAGCCGCAGGATGCCGTTGGAGAGCTTATCTATAAGAAAGATGATCGGAGTGAGTACAATGGACAAAGCCCTGATAAAAGGCGCATAGCCCAAAGCGCAGCGTTCGTTGCTGCGAAGTGCAAGAGTCTTAGGGAGGATCTCGCCAAAAAGAAGAACCAGAAGCGTAAGTACGCCGGTGGCGATACCTACGGCCATGCTTCCGAAAAGCTCTGTGGCCAGCATAGTGGACAGGGCGGAAGCGGATATGTTAACAACATTATTGCCTATAAGGATGGTGGAGAGCATCTTGCCCGGATTTTCGAGTATCTTAAGTACCAGGGCGGCACGTTTGCTGCCTTCTTCCTTTAAAACATTGAGGCGTACCTTTTTTACCGTGGTAAAGGCTGTCTCGGCAGACGAGAAAAAAGCAGACAAAAGCAGAAGTATTACCAGTATTATGAGTTTTATCAATTGTGGTGTTTCCATGGAAGATAATATTATCAGATATCTTGATGATATGCAAGCTTGCATAATGAAATGAAATATGTTATAGTGTGCGTTGTTTGACAACAAGTACTTATTTATACGGAGGAAAAAATAATGAAGCATATCAAGAGTCTTGATACCAGAGATTTTAAGAAGAGCCTTAATAAGGGTGGTTGCGGTGAGTGCCAGACTTCATGCCAGAGCGCATGCAAGACCAGCTGCACAGTAGGCAACCAGAGCTGCGAGCAGGTTAAGAGCTCTAAGTAAGAAGGCGCTTTCAGGAGAGTTATAAAGCGGGGAACAGCGGTGGAATGCCACTGTTCCCGTGTTTTGTTGTGAAAAAATATGGTACACAGATATAAAAGTCATGGTTATAATATAGTCCTGGATGTAGACAGCGGAAGTGTCCATGTTGTGGATGATGTTGTTTACGATCTGATCCCGCAGGTTGAGGAAGCGCTTAAAGAAGGGCTTTCCGATGATGCTATTGCATCAAAGCTGGGGGGAGGACTTGCCGATATCGAAAGAAAAGAAGCTTTAGCGGAGATACTGGAACTGAAAAATGCCGGCAGACTCTTTGCTGAAGATGATTATGAGAAGCAGATAGAGGCATACACGGGCAGAGAGACTGTCGTAAAGGCAATGTGTCTGCATATTGCGCATGCATGTAATCTGGCATGCAAGTATTGTTTCGCCGGAGAGGGTGAGTATTACGGCCCCTGCGGTCTTATGTCGTTTGAAGTGGGAAAACAGGCGCTCGATTACCTGGTAGCTCATTCGGGAAGCAGAAAGAATCTGGAAGTTGATTTCTTCGGCGGCGAACCGCTTATGAACTGGGATGTGGTAAAACAGCTGGTTGAGTACGGGCGCTCGATAGAAAAAGAGCGTGGTAAGAATTTTCGCTTTACTCTTACGACCAACGGTACGCTCCTTACGGATGACATACTTGAATTTGCCAATAAGGAAATGAGTAATCTGGTGCTATCCATAGACGGCCGCAAAGAAGTACATGACCGTATGCGCCCCTACAGAAAGGGCGGCGGAAGCTATGATGAGATCGTTCCCAAGTATATAAAGGCAGCCGAAAGCCGTGATCAGATGAATTATTATGTACGCGGCACGTATACGCATTTCAATACGGATTTTGCCGAAGATGTAAAGCATATGGCTGATCTGGGCTTTAAGCAGATTTCGGTTGAACCTGTGGTCGCACCTCCGGAGATGGATTATGCGATCACGCAGGAGGATGTGCCTAAGCTTTTAGAGCAGTATGATATTCTGGCAGATGAAATGTTAAAGAGAAGAAAAGAGGGTGATCCCTTTAATTTCTTCCATTTCATGATAGATCTTGAATGCGGTCCCTGTGTTTATAAGAGACTTTCGGGCTGCGGCGCCGGATGTGAGTATGTTTCCGTTACGCCCTGGGGCGATATCTATCCCTGTCATCAGTTTGTCGGGGAGGAAGATTATAAGCTGGGGAATGTTACTGACGGTATCGTTAATACCGCTCTGAGGGATAAGTTCCATAATTGTAATGTATATTCAAAGCCTGCATGTAAGGACTGCTTTGCAAAGTATTATTGCAGCGGCGGATGCATGGCAAATTCGAAGCATTTTACCGGTGACATTTACGGCGCATACGAGATAGGGTGCGAATTACAGCGCAAGCGTATTGAATGTGCGATAATGCTTAAAGTGGCGCAGGCCATGGAAGAAGAATAAGTAGGTCATCCTGAGCGGAGGAAAAAGTGAAACAGCGGTCTGTGATCAGCGTAGTCGGATTTTTCTTCGCGGGGATCTTATAAAGTTATACGGAGGAAAGATAATGAAAAAGTGGCAGGGTTTCTTAAGCCTTCTCATCTTTATCGCAGCAGTAGCGGGATGTGCTTATCTCGTTATGTATGGTGTGGATGAGACAGGAGTCGGATCGGCAGCAAAGACCAAGCTTGGTCTGGATCTGGCCGGAGGTGTTTCCATCACTTACGAAGTTGTCGGTGAGGAGAATCCTTCAAAAGAGGATCTGGATGATACGGTGTTCAAATTAAAGAAGCGTATCGACCAGTATTCAACAGAAGCTAACGTATATTCCGAGGGAAGCAATCGTATCAGTATAGAGATCCCCGGTGTTACGGATGCAAATGCTATACTTAAGGATCTGGGAAGCCCGGGATCATTGTATTTTATAAAGGCTACCGGTGCCGATGGCAGCATGAACTATCAGGCAAAGCTTGATGAGAACGGTATGCAGGTTTATACGGAAGAAGGCAAGGCTGTATACGAGCTGACACGTCCCATAAATGAGATAGTGGCAGACGGAAGCGCCATTCTTTCCGGTACTGATGTTTCCAGTTCGGAGGCTAAGGCTTATACCGATGAGTACAATCAGACCCAGAATATAGTAAGCCTTACTTTTACCGCAGAAGGAGCTGTCAAGTTTGCCGAAGCTACCGGAGCAGCTACCACCCAGAGCGGTATGAAGAGAACGATCGCTATCTACTATGATAATGAGATATTAAGTGTTCCCAATGTTACCGAGCGTATATCCGGAGGCCAGGCTCAGATAACCGGTATGAGGGACTTTAATGAAGCACAGAATCTGGCTCAGAACATCCGTATAGGTGGTCTTAAGCTGGAGCTGCAGGAACTGCGTTCAAACGTTGTAGGTGCACAGCTTGGATCTGATGCGATCAAGACTTCGCTTATCGCAGGTCTTATCGGACTCATCCTTGTGGTCCTGCTTATGTGTGTTGTATACCGTCTGCCCGGTTTTGCAAGCTCACTGGCACTGTGCCTGTACTGTATGCTCGTGATCCTGGTAATGAACCTCTTTGAGATGACGCTGACACTGCCCGGTATCGCAGGTATCATCCTGTCGGTAGGTATGGCGGTGGATGCGAACGTTATCATATTCGCCCGTATCAAGGAAGAACTTAAAGCCGGAAGTGATGTTAAGGCTTCTATAAAGGAAGGTTTCTCAAAGGCTCTGTCGGCTATAATCGACGGTAACATCACAACTCTTATCGCAGCTATAGTGCTGATGATAATGGGCAGCGGTTCGATCAAAGGTTTTGCTTATACACTGGCTGTAGGTATCGTGCTTTCGATGTTCACGGCACTGGCTGTTACCAGACTTTTAGTCAATTCGTTCTTTGCCATCGGTCTTAAAGCTCCCGGCCTTTATGGTCTTAGCAGTAAGGAGAAGGAGAAGCTTGGCGACGGAAAGGAAAAGACCATCAACTTCATAGGAAAGAAGAAGCTCTGCTTTGGTATTTCGATAGGCGTGATCGTGATAGGTATCATTGCCATGATCGTGTTTAAGGCTACCACAGGCGATGCTCTTAATTACAGCCTTGATGTCAAGGGCGGTACCGCATCAACTGTTGCCTTCAACGAGCTTATGAGCCGCGAGCAGATAGAAGCTGATGTTATACCTGAATTTGAAGCTATCACACATGATGCAAATGTTCAGTGGCAGACCGTAAATGATACCAATCAGGTTGTTTTCAAGACACGCGTACTGAATGTAGACGAAAGACAGCAGCTTAATAACGTATTGCTTTCCAAGTTTGCGGTGCCCGAAGATAAGATCACTACAGAGACCATAGGTTCTACCATTTCCGGAGAAATGAAGAGTGAGGCTATCAAGGCTATACTGGTTGCTGTGGTATGTATGCTGATCTACATCTGGTTCAGGTTCAGCGATATACGTTTCGGCGCCAGCGCCGTTGCGGCACTTGTGCATGACGTGCTTGTAACCCTGACCTTCTACGCTTTGGTAAGGTATTCGGTAAGCTCAACATTTATAGCATGTATGCTTACGATAGTAGGTTATTCCATCAACGCGACCATAGTCATATTCGACCGTGTTCGTGAGAATCTGACTGAAAACGAGAATAGAAAGAAGAAAAAACTTACTCTTACCGAAGTGGTCAACCAGTCTATCACCCAGACGCTTTCGAGGTCGATATTCACTTCGCTGACCACGGTCATAATGGTAATCATGCTCTTTATACTGGGCGTAAGTTCCATCAGGGAATTCGCACTTCCTCTGATCATCGGTATCGTATGCGGTACTTATTCGTCCGTATGTGTGACCGGCGCACTGTGGTTTGTGCTGCGTGAGAAATTCCCGCCTTCGGAAGATGAAGAATGATAATTATTCATGGAAGGGCCTGCAATTTAGCAGGTCCTTTTTTGTTGCTGCTGCACGGATATGATGATAAAATTATAAAATTGAAATCATGCTCTTTGCAATTCATCAGCTTCTTTATTCATGGATAGTCCGGATCATAATGCTACATAGAGTAGCGTAAATGCAAAGATGGCGTGGTAGAAAGTCAAGGCAGTCTGATCTATGATGGTATTTACCATAAAAAGAAAAGGAGGAATTAAGATGAAGATCAGGGAAGTTTTCAAAAAAGGTATCGCCGGCTTAATGACTGCAACGATGCTTCTTGGGAACTATGCACCTGTACTGGCGTCTGATGGTGCCGATACAGAGGTGGTAGCTGTTTCCGAAGATGAAGCTGTATCCGAAAACGAAGCTATATCGGAAAACGAAGTTTTACCGGAAGATGAAGCCGTTTCCGAAAACGAAACTGTATCCGATGATGAGGCTGGTAAAGAAGCCGTATCTGAAGATGCAGCAGATGAAGAAGCTGTATCGGAAAATGCAGCAGATGAAGAAGCTGTAACAGAAGATGAAACAGCGGGGGATGATGCAGGATCTGACGATGCAGATCCGGAAGAGGGAGAGTCCTCTGATGTGACCGGAACCCTTGATAAGCCCGAAAAGCTCGAATTTGGTAAGGAAGTTGCTGTTTCAATATCTAAATCACTGGAATATCAGTGGTATATATTTACTCCGGAGCAGAAAGGCTATATTGAGTTATATGTCCAGGGCAATAAGGATCATGATCTTACGGTTGTAGTACATCAAGGAGATAATCCACGGGATATTCACAATGTAGGAGTTGTCAAAGGAGAGGCCGGCGAAAAGAAAGTACTGGCAAAAAAGGCCGGGCTGAGACCGGGAACCACGTATATCGTACAGGTGGGCATGAATAATATTAAGGCTTCGGAAGGTGTGCAAAAAGGAGCTTTTCAGATCGATTTTAAGGAAAGTGAATACTGGGAAGAGGAACTTGATTCCGAAGAATCCTACAAGACAATATCTAACAATACAACATACTACGGAACCTTAGATTATAAAGCATCAAATTATGCGGACTTTTATTCATTTGAAGTAACTAAAGCAGGTACGGTCAAGATTTATGAAAAAGGCGGATCGATAGGAGATTGGGCCGAATTATTTTCGGATGATAAGTTTGAAAATAAGATCGCACAAAGCTATTTGAGTAATAAAGGTGCGACCGTCATCAGCAAAAAGCTTGCCGTCGGAAAGTATTATCTAAAGATCAGGGGGGTTGCTGATTGCGAGTATGAGTTTAAGATAAAAGCTCCCGGCGGAACCGCAAAACCTGCTAAAGAGAAATACCCCGCTACCGGTAAGCTGACCATGAACGGTAAAGAATACAATTCGGTCAGGGAAGCGATAGCGAATATGACTGAAGAGACGGACTATGTTATCGATCTTCAGAGCGATATGATAGGAGAAAAGCCGCTCACATTCCCTAAAAAAGCCAAGTCGGTCATGATCATGGGACACGGACACAGCATAGTGATCAAGGGAAGCAAGCTTACGGCTAAGTGTCCTTTAAGACTTCAGAATCTGACCATCAAGGCGGTTCATGCAAAGAAGGAAGGCGTGAGCGTTAAACTTAGCATTAATGCAAAGAAAGGTTTTACAGTAGCTAAAGCTGTAGTGTTTGATGCGCTCTCAACCAAGTGTACGGTTAAGAATGGGTTAGATCTCCTTGGATCGATATCAGTAAACAACCTTACCACCGATACACTTAAATTTGAATCCGACTCATCACTTACATTAGGCAGCGGATGTAAAATGACTGTCAAAAAAGAACTGTCGGGTGAAGGGGATACACAGCTTAATCTTTACAAGGGCTTTAAGCCTATAGCGCTTAAAGGAAGCGTATCAGGAAGTATAAAATTTCACGCCGATGAAAAACTGCCCGACGGAACACAGATATTGTCCTGCAGCGCAAAAAAGATCTCTCCGGAAACTTTAAAGAAAGTTTTTGACTGCTCGGATCTTACGGCTAACACTCATTCAACCTACCTGTATTATCTCAGCGGCTCAAAGGTCTGCATATTTGGAGAAGTTATAGAATTTAACGGCCATAAATACGGTGTCTGGAAGGATGCTGTTGCAGAAATGAACAGCCTGCTCAAAGAATCAAAGAAGAATAAGACCGAGATAAGCTTTGAAGTGAATATTAAAGGCGATGTAAATATGGCCGGTAAATTCCTGCTTCCGAAGAAAGGCTACAAATCGATGACGATCAATGCCAAGAATCACAGCTTAAGCTTTACGGGTGATATAACCCTCACAGGTGATCTGACAATAAGCGATACCGCTAAGCTGTACAAGCTCAACAAGAAGAATGAGAAAGTGGCGGGAAAGATCAAGACAGGCAAGTTTACTTACACAGGACCGCAGATAACGGTTGAATAAAAAAAGACCGGCAGGCTTAAGAACCTGCCGGTTTTTATGTTACAGTCTTCTGTATTCGGGGATACGGTTTTCAAATATGCAATAGTATTTATAGCCTATATCTTTAAGAAGGTCACAGACTTCATTAAAGTGCTGGCCCATATGTTCACAGTCGTGTGCATCAGAGCCTATCGTTATGATCTCGCCGCCCAGTTCTTTGTAGCGGGACAATATATCGCGCGAAGGATGCGGGCCGCCCATACCGTAGGCGTAACCGCTGGTATTGGCCTCGATACCTTTCTCGCTTTCGATAAGCAGCTTAAGTATATTATCGATATCCTCACCGTATTCGGCCATGGAGAATTCTGCATTTTTATTGGGGCCGTATCTTAATACATAATCCAGGTGACCGTAAATATCAAAGTTCTGAAATCCCTTTATGCAATCGACTATATAACGGAAGTATTCGTGGTATGCATCTTTTTCGTCACGTCCGTCAAAGAAGGACTCTCTAATATAAGGGTCTTTTCCGTTGCAGAGGTGTGATGAGGCGATGATAAAGTCAAATTCGTGCTGCTTGCAGTACATGAGATTCTTTCTGGAACAGGTCGTCTGCATTCCCAGTTCTATGCCGAAGAGTATCTTGATCTTTCCTTCGTACTCCGATCTTAAACGGAGCAGATCGTACAGATAAGCATCGGTATTCACTTCCCAGCTTCCGGGTTCCTCGTCCGGCATATAAATAAAATCAAAATCCATGTGTTCGGTAAAGCACATTTCGGTATATCCAAGTGATATGGCTTTTTCAACCATATCCTTCATGGGAGTTTCCGAATCTTTTGAATGTGAAGAATGCAGATGGCAATCCGCTGTAATGGGCATGATATTTCCTCCTTTTTTTGAGGGTATTATACCATACTGTGTCAATCCGCATCAGCTGCCTTCTTGTTAAGAAGAAATTACCTGACGATAAGCTTTTATTTAACATCATTAAAAATCTGTGATATTATACACTTATATAACCCGATAAACAGGAGGTATCATTAATGAAGAAAAGGAAGTCTCTTAAGAAAAGCCTGCTGACACAGATCATTGTTTATGTAGCGGTTGTTATCGTGATCATCACCCAGATAAGTATCAAGCTGGCTGTGGATAATATACAGTCGCTTACAAACGGGATACTTATCAGAGAGTCATCGGCATATGCCGGGGAGATATGCAACTGGTGGAACGGTATTAAGGACAGGGTTGCACAGACAGCCGATGTGATAAGAAATACACCGGAGCTGTCTTATGACGATGCGCGTAATATGCTGCTCAAGCTGACGGAGCTGGATCCGGATTCCCAGGATATTTATATGGCCTACGGAGATACGATGACTTTTCTGGACGGATCGGGCTGGATACCCGATGATACTTTTGTGTTCACCGACAGACCCTGGTATCAGGGGGCGCTGGCGGCTAAAGGGGATATCTATTCTTCAGAGCCTTATGTGGATGCATCGACAGGTAAGACCTGTCTGGCCTGCGCGGTAATGATACGTGATAATGTAGTGCTTTCGAGTGATATAAATTTTGACAAGGTTGTTGAAAAAGGTAAGCGGCTTTTCATCCGTCTCCGATGAAACGAAGTATTATATCATAAACAAACAGTCAAAAGATATCCTGATCAGCAGTGAGCTTTCCTGCGTCGGAGAAAGTCTTGATAATACTTCCGAGCCTGTGGCGGCTGCTCTGGGCAAGATATTTGACGGAATGGATAAAAGCAATTCGCGGGCAAATGCCAAGGTGGTCACTCAAAAAGGTGAAGCCGGGGCGTACATGTATACTGCTACGGATATAGAAGGTACTTCGTGGACGGACGTAAGCCCTGCGCCCGGTTCTATGCTTACTAATGAGATACTTAAGGTCATGAT
>JAEEGL016394792.1_pt1 | contig 16668 bp, 7 predicted proteins | sample 9134231 | NCBI WGS metagenome assembly JAEEGL01 (sample SAMN16246548, study PRJNA631951) | gut metagenome | biome: gut microbiome; feature: rumen; material: fiber-attached | host: Bos | place: Iran: Karaj | collected 2018-10 | reverse complement strand
GTCGTCGTAGAGCTTGCAGATGCGGTCGCGGAGCTCCTTGCCACGGGGCGTGAGGGCGTTGGCGCTGTCAGCCTTGAGGATGATGTTGCGCACCATCATGTAATCAAATCCCGTGTAGTGGTAGCGCGAGCCGTGCCGTCCGTAGTGGCTGATATAGAACGGTTTGTAGCCTTTGGGCGCGGGAGTGTGCGCCTTGAAGTCGGTGGAGTACGCCAGCTGGTTGCCGCCCATCTTTTCGGGGTGCGCGAGCATGTATTCCTTGGTAGTCTGCGCCATCGCCGCCGTGCAGCAGAGCATTGCGGCTATTATTAGAATCCTTCTCATAATGTAGGTCTATTGTAGTAAGTAGTTGTTATTAATTTACAAAAAAACATTCGGCGTAAAGGTAGGAAAAATTTGGTGGATTTGCAAGAAAAAAGTTTTTTTCTCGCCCCTTCAATTCGCTTTCCGCAAAAAATAACTACCTTTGCGGTCATAAGGACAACTAATAATTCGATACATGAAAACATTAATATCTATATTGGCGGTGATGTTGTCGGCGTCGCTTGTAGCCTCGGCGCAGAAGGAGGACAATGTGTGGATTTTTGCCGGCAACCGCATCGATTTTACCACCGAGCCGCCCACGGTGACACTTGTGGCGTGCGATTATTCCACTGAAGAAAATATCACTTCCGTAGCCGATAGTGAGGGCAACCTCGTGTATTGGCTCAATGGCACAAGTCTTTACAACAGCAATGACGAGGTGATATATTCATTGCCGGTGGGCAGCAACGCCTTTTATTTCTATGGATTGTCAATAGTGCCTTTCCCGGGCAGGGACAATGTGTATCTCTTTGTGTATCCGGATGTTAATCGCGGCGAGATGGTGGTGTCCATTGCCGACGGCAGCAAGGATTTGCTACACCCGGAGATTACGGAGCATTATGCTAATTTCCCATTTTATTATGCGAGTGGCAATGAACCTGACGGCGTCCCGTTGTTTTTCCAAAAATATGGCAGCAGAGATTTCTGGCTGTTGTATTTTTGGTTTGACAAAATCAAAGTCTATGCACTGACATCGGAAGGTTTTTCATATACGGGCAATGTGTATAATCTGCCGGCGGGGAGCTGCATCTCAGGCTGCGAGATGACGCCCGACCGCTCCAAAATTGTTGCCACGACGATGAATTGGTGGGATGCCATTTTTATCGACCTCGATACCAAGACCGGCGAAATCAAGTGCGTCAATCCGTTCACTCTCAGTTCGGTGGCGTCGTATGCTTTTTCGTCGGGCAACAAGTATATGTATTATTCCAATGCTGACGGTTTTTACAGAATCCCCGTGGAGGCACTCGGCAGAATATCTACTGGTGATGAGTTTGAGTCCAACAGCGAGTTTGTGGGCGCATCCGGCTGTAGTGTCGGCGATGTGAAATTTTTGACTTCAGGTGACTTTTATTTCCACAATGAGTCTAATGGCGGCTATATTGGTGTGATCAAAGATTGCGATGCGCCACATCCTGTCATTGATAATAAATGGCTCAAGTTGGCAAAGAACGCCAATGAGCATGGTGCATCGTGGGGTAATGCATTACCCAAGACGTATTGCTATCCGTATGGATTTTTTGCTGAGGAGGGGTGCGGCGGCGAGGTGCTGCTCACTTTTAATGACGGTGATAGCGAGTCCATACATTGGGATTTTGGCGATGGCAGCGAGACGACGGCAACCGGGCAATCTGTGTCACACACATACGCCGCTAATGGCAGGTACAAGGTCAGGTTTACCGTCAATTATTCCGACAGCAGGCAGCCGCAGGTGTATGAGAGGTCTATTGACATCAAGAATATCATCTCAAAACGCCCGAGGATAGTCGCCGAGTAATTGTAATTGATGATAAAAAAAATCCGCAGACCTGCGCCTTGATGGTGATGTCTGCGGAAAGTTTTGTTTTTTGGAGGCGGTTGTGTAGTCAGTCGCCGTTACAGCAATGCGTCGATTTTGGCCTTGAAGTCCGATTCCTTGATGGTGCCAACGTGCTTGTCGGCGACCTGTCCGTCCTTGAAGAAAAGGAAGAACGGAATGTTCCTCACGCCGAATTTTGCACCGATTTCGGGATAGTCGTCCACATTGATTTTGGCAATCAGTGCCTTGCCTTCGTATTCGTCGCTGATTTTTTCGACGATGGGGAGCATGCTGCGGCACGGACCGCACCACTCAGCCCAAAAGTCGATGACAGCCACTTTGGAGCCGCCGACCGCCTTGTCGAAACTTTCGTCGGTGAGATGTATTGCTGACATGGTTTGGAGGTTTTAGTAGGGTTTGTAAAATGATTACTTTGCAAACTCCACGAGCTTTGCGCCGTATTCGCTCAGGAGTACGGTGAGCGAATTGAGCGAGCCTTCGAGCTCGTTGAGGTCGAGGTTTTCAAGCTCGAGCGTGTCGCGGAAGATTACGCGGTTGTTGTCGTCGATGGCGAATGCGCCGTGTACGATCTCGCGGTTTTTCTTGAGGAGCGCCTCGAGCACTTCCACTGTGTTGTTCTTAAGCTCAAACATAGACTGCTCGAGCACGAGAATCGGGTCTGCACATACGAGCACCATGTTTTTGATGCCCTCGGTCTCCTTGCTGATTACGAAAATCTCATTCTCGGCATCCTCCTTTACGATGGAGTATTCAAGGTCGAGAAGGTAGTTCTTTACTTTGTCGAAATTGTTTTCCATAGTAGATCTTTATTAGATGTATTTTTACTTTTTTTGTCCACCCCAAAGGTAAGAAAACTTTTTTATTAAATGCAAATGTTGAAGGGATTTTTTTCAAAATTTTTTATTTTCCCCAATTTTTTGCTAACTTTGCACCTCGGAATTTGAATAAGAATCAAAAACATACAAACATAAAACATCAAATGGAAATTCCTGCAAAATATGACGCCGCGCAGTGCGAGGACAAGTGGTACAAGTATTGGAACGACCACGGCTTCTTCCATTCGGAGCCGGACGGCCGCAAGCCTTTCACCATCGTAATCCCCCCGCCAAACGTGACCGGCGTGCTGCACATGGGCCACATGCTCAATAATACCATCCAGGACATACTCACCCGCCGCGCAAGGATGAAGGGTTTCAACGCCCTCTGGGTGCCCGGCACCGACCACGCTTCCATCGCAACGGAGGCGAAAGTGGTTCAGAAACTCGCCAAGCAGGGCATCAAGAAACGTGACCTGACCCGCGAGCAATTCCTCAAATACGCCTGGGAGTGGAAGGAGGAGCATGGCGGCATCATCCTCGAACAACTCAAAAAACTCGGCGCATCTTGCGACTGGCAGCGCACCGCCTTCACGATGGACGAGCTCCGCAGCGAATCCGTTATGAAAGTGTTCGTTGACCTTTACCGCAAAGGATTGATTTACCGTGGTTTGCGTATGGTCAATTGGGACCCGAAGGCGCAGACCGTGCTCAGCACCGAGGAGGTGATCTACCGCGAGGAAAAGAGCAAACTCTATTACCTTAAATATTATGTTGCCGATGCGGACACAAATCCCGTAGTTGTCACCGGCAATGAGGGCGAAGTGGTTCACAAGGATGCCAACGGCTATTACGCTGTTGTAGCCACCACACGTCCCGAGACCATCATGGGCGACACTGCAATGTGCATCAACCCCAAGGACGTCAAGAACCAGTGGCTTCGCGGACACAAGGTGATTGTGCCGCTCGTCAACCGCGTAGTGCCTGTCATCGAAGACCGCTACGTTGACATCGAGTTTGGAACGGGCTGTCTGAAAGTGACCCCCGCCCACGATGCCAACGACTACGCGCTTGGTCAGACCCACAATCTTGAAATCATCGACATCTTCAATCCCGACGGCACAATCGCGCCCGCAGGACAGTTGTACGTGGGCATGGACCGCATGGATGTGCGCAAGCAGATTGCAATTGACCTTGAAAAAGCCGGTCGCCTCGAAAAGATTGAGGATTACGACAACAAGGTCGGCTACTCGGAGCGCAACGCCGATACAGCCGTAGAGCCGAGGCTCTGCAAGCAGTGGTTCTTGAAGATGAAACATTTTGCAGACATCGCCCTGCCGCCGGTATTGGAAGGCAAGATCAAATTCTATCCCGTCAAGTACGTCAATACTTACCGCAATTGGCTTGAAAACATTCAGGACTGGTGCATCAGCCGTCAGTTGTGGTGGGGACACAGGATTCCCGCGTATTTCCTGCCGACAGCCGAGGGCGAGGAGGAGAAGTTTGTGGTAGCATTGACACCCGAAGAGGCTTTGGAAGAGGCTCGCAAAATCAAAGGTTTTGAGAACATTACCGTAGAGCAACTCCACCGTGACGAGGATGCATTGGATACGTGGTTTTCGTCGTGGCTGTGGCCCGTGTCGCTATTCGACGGCATCAACAATCCCGGCAACCCCGAAATCAAGTATTACTACCCGACGTGTGACCTTGTAACGGGTCCCGACATCATCTTCTTCTGGGTGGCAAGGATGATTATGGCTGGCGAGGAATATATGAACGATGTTCCTTTCCGCAATGTATATTTCACCGGCATCGTCCGCGACAAGTTGGGCAGGAAGATGTCGAAGTCGCTCGGCAACAGCCCCGACCCGCTCAAATTGATGGAGACTTACTCCACCGACGGCGTGAGGATTGGCATGTTGCTCTGCTCACCCGCAGGCGGCGACCTTCTCTACGACGACGACCTCTGCTTGCAGGGACGCAATTTCACCAACAAGATTTGGAATGCATTCCGTCTCGTCAAGGGTTGGAATGTTGACGCCAACATCCCGCAGCCCGAATCAGCAAAGAAAGCCATCGAGTGGTTCTCCAATCAGCTCAACAAGACCATCGCCGACGTTGACAAGATGTTTGCCGAGTACCGCCTGAGCGATTCGCTGATGACGGTTTACAAACTCTTCTGGGACGAATTTTCGTCGTGGTACTTGGAGAGTGTCAAGCCCGCATACCAGCAGCCTGTTGACAAGGCTACGTATGACGCCACGGTCGGATTCTTCGATCAGTTGCTGAGGGTTTTGCATCCGTTCATCCCCTTCGTTACGGAGGAAGTTTGGCAGCTCTTGGAGCCCCGCAAGGACGGTGAGAGCATTATGGTTGCAGCAATGCCCGAAGCCAAGGAATACGACGAGAAGTTGCTCGACAGGTTTGAGACAGCCAAGGACGTCATCACCAAAATCCGCGCAATCCGTCAGGAAAACCAAGTGGCTCAGAAGGACGCAATCGAGGTCTTTGCACGTCTTGTAGATGGCGAGTACGACGGCTATTTTGACAGCGTTGTCGTAAAGCATTGCAACCTCTCCACCTTTGCCCGCACCGATGAGGCAAAGCCCGGCAGCAAGACTTTCGTCGCCAAGAATGTGGAATATTTCGTTCCGATGTCTGGCAAAGTGGATGTCGAGGAGGAAATCAAGAAATTGCAGTCTGAACTCGAATACACCCGTGGCTTCCTCAAGTCAGTTGAGAAAAAACTCAGCAACGAGCGTTTTGTTTCGAGCGCACCCGCAGCCGTTGTGGACCGCGAGCGTCAGAAACAAGCCGACGCCCTTGTCAAGATTGAGGCTTTGGAAAAACAGATTGCGAATTTCAAGGCGTAATAATAATTGACAATTGACAGTTGACAGTTGACAATTGACAATTGACAATTGTCAGTTGACAATTCCTAAATTAATAATGCATAATTCATAATCGTCGATTGGCGTTTGTGAATTATGCATTTTTGTTTTATGCTTTATTTTACAAGATTCTCAAAATCCTGGTAGTTTTCGGGCTTGGTGTACTTGGCGACGAACTCTGTGGGCGATGTGCCGAAATACTCCTTGAAATGGCTCGAAAAATAGCTGTGGCTCGAGAATCCGAGCTTGTATGCCACGTCGGCGACGTTGAGGCGGCTTTCGATGAGGAGTTTTGCCGCCTGTTTCATCTTGATGGTCTTGATGAGGTTGACTGGCGTGATGTTGAGCAGCTCCTTGAGTTTGCGGTTGAGGTGTACGCGGCTGATTCCTATCATTGCGCTCAGCTCGTTGACGCCAAAACTGCTGTTGCCGAGGTTGTCGAGTATTGCATCTGTCACTTTTTTTATCAATACCGAGTCGGGCGATTCGGCGTCTATGATGTTTTTGCCGGCGCGGACATCGGCTGTGATGCGGTTTTTGAGCTGCTGGCGTATCTTGATTGCGTTGGAGATGGAACTCCTTAATATATTGAGGCTGACCGGCTTTGTAAGGTAATGGTCGGCGCCAATTTCCACGCAGATGCGGCGGCTTTCCTCGTCGCTTTTGGATGTGAGCACTATCACCGGCAATAGGCTCGTTTGCGGTGTCTGGCGTATCTTTTTGCATATTTCGTATCCATCTACCGACGGCATCACAAGGTCGGTGACCACCGCTTCGGGTTCGCATTGTATAATCATCGACATCGCCGTCTCTGGCTTGTTGCAGACTATCGTATTGAAAGTGTCGCTCAATGCAATCGAGAGGTAGCTCGTCCAATCGGTATCGTCGTCGATGAAGAGAATCTTGCGCAGGTTTTTGTTGGTAGCCGTGTCGGCAGATTGTTCCTGCTTGATGTCGATGAAATGTTCTGTGGATGTGTTTTGCGGGGTGTTTTGATTGTTGCCGTCTGTATCTTCGTCGATGAGGAAGTAGGGGAGTGTAAATTCAAACTCCACGCCTTGCTCCGTGTTGGATGCGCGGATTGAGCCATTGTGCGCCTCCACAATCATTTTTGAAAGGTGCATACCAATGCCGGAGCCTTCGTTGAGGTGGTTGTTGGAGGTCTGGTAATAACGCTCGAACACCTTGCCGAGTTCCTCTGCGGGGATGCTGCTGCCCGAATTTTCTATCTTGACCGCCACGTATTGTGGTTGCTGCTCGTCCTTCTTCTCGATTGTGATATTGATGAATCCTCCATCGGGCGTGAATTTGAATGCGTTTGACAGTATGTTGAAGACCACCTTGTCGAGGTTGAAGGGGTCGAAGGCAAACACGATGTCGGGACTGTCGGCGCGGAGGTTGAGGTTGATATTGCGGGTGAGCGACAGTTGGTCGAATGATTTCACGATGTCGCTTATAAAATCCACAATGCCAGTGTTTTGGAGTTTCAGTGCAAACTTGTGGTTGTCTATTTTCCTGATGTCGATGATGCGGTTGAGCTGCGATGTCACGCGCTGCACGTTGCGTTTCATCAATTGTAGGATAGCCGATTTTTTCTTGTCGGTTTCGTTTTCCAACAGGGTGTTGAGTGGGGTCTCCACCAACGACAGCGGCGTGCGGATTTCGTGCGAGAGGTTGGTGAACATTTGCAGGCGCATTTCCTTTTTGTTGTTTTCCTCCTGCTGCTGACGGAGGGTGAGGCGGTTTTTCACCACGGCGTTCACTGACATCAATATTGCAATTATGATTGCCGTGTAAATGATGTACGCCCACCACGAATTGTACCACGGCGGCAGTACGATGACGTCGATGTTGCGTGCGATGGAGTGTTGCTCGTTGTTGGTGAAAAAAGCCTTGATTTCCAGCGTGTAGCTGCCTTCGGGGATGTTGGTGAATGATATTGACCTCGACATCTGCCTTGCGTCGTACCATTGGTCGTCGAATCCCTTGAGCCTGAACCTGAATCTGATGCGGTGCTGGTTGACGTATTCATTGATGCCAAATTGAAGTGTAAACCTGTTTTGGCTGTGCTTGAGCATTATGCGGCTTGCATAGTTGATGGGCGCGTCGATGATGTCGGAATTGCTGTTGTAGGTGATGTTGTCGCCCGCCACTGAAAGGCTGTTGAAGAAAATTTCGGCGTTGAGGTCGGGTTTTTGCAGTCCTTCCTGCGGATCAAAAACCACCATTCCGCTGTTGGTGCCGAGGTAGATGATGCCGTTGGGGCTTTGGTATATTGAATTGAGGCAAAATTCGTTGCTCGGCAGTCCGTCGATGGCTGCAAAAGTCTCGAAGCGTTTTTCCTCGTCGGAATAGTGCACGAGCTGGTCTTGCGTCGTGAACCAAAGGTTGCCGTACCTGTCGGTGGTCATACTCTGCACCGAGCCTTTGAGACCGGTCTGGTAGAGGTATGTGAGCGAGTCGGCCCGGGTGTTGAATTTGCATATCCAATCTTCGCCGCCGAGGTAGATGTTGTGCTGCGAGTCTTCCGCCGTCGAATTGCACGGCTCGTATTCTATTTGATTGATTTGCTGGTAGTTGGTGTTTGACGATGTTTTCACAGCCTTGCTATTGACGATGACATCGCCGTCTGACGTCACCAATATATGGTGCACCCACTGCGGGTTGGGGATGGTGTACACCGAGTCGGCGTTGCCGTTGCAGAGCTTGATGGCGTGTGTTCCGTATCCCAATGTGCCCACGTAGAGAGTGCTGTGCACCGTGTCAAATGCCATTGCGGATGTCTTTTGGTATTCGGGCGCGGTGTATAGTGTGGTCACCTTGCCTGATTGCGACAGTCGCGAGAGTCCGCCGTTGAATGTTGCTATCCACAGGTTGCCGGCGTTGTCTGTTTCAATTGCGGTGATTTGGTTGTTGGGGAGTCCGTTTTGAGCGTCGCAGACTTTCTTTTTGTTGCCGCCGCTCTCAAGGCTCACCACTCCGCCGCCGTCTGTGCCAGCCCACACGATGCTGCCGCTGCCCGCAATGGAAGTCACTGGTCCGAGGTTGGGCGCAGTGCCTTCGTTCATCGGGATGCTCAGGAAGGTGAGGTTGTCTTTGGCGCCGCCGGTGGTCATACGCTGGTTGTTGGTGGAGTATGTTGCCGCCGATTTGGGTATCATCACGACGCCCTTTTGGAATGCGGTCGCCCAAATGTTGCCCTGACGGTCTTGGAAAATGTCGTGGATTTTGCATTTGTGGAGGTCAATGCGGTCGTTGCGCAGCCTTGCCGGGCGCAGGCTCTGCGTGTCGTAGTCAAACAGCATCAGTCCGTTTTCCTCCGAGCCAATCCAAAATGTGCGCCCCGTGCCGTATCCTTGCGGACACAATACGGCGTTGACGCAGCCCGTGAGTTCGCATGTGGCTTTGGTGGTGTACACCTTGTCGTCCTGTGCGCTGTACCGCAGTATTCCGTGGTGGCTTGTGCCGATGACGAGGTCGCCCGACACGCCCACTTCCGCAATGCTGGTCACCACCGGCTGCTCTATTGCGTCGGGGATGTGTATCGGGAGTCGTGTGAGCGTATTGAGGTCTATCTTGATAAAATTGCCTTCGGAGCTGTAAGTCCAGAGGTTGTTGCGGCTGTCAATGAACAATGCGCCAGGGTATTTGGTGTCGCACAGTGAGTTGAGCTTGTCGGTGATTTCCGTGTCGGGCGACAGGTCTTTTATGGACAATGCTGCCATGCCGCTGCCGGAGCAAGTGGCGAGCCATACGCCAAGCTTGTCGCTCTTGACGATTGACGATACGAAATAATTGTCTAATGTCGATTGGTTGACATATACGGGAATGAGTTGGAAAGTGTCTTTCAGGCAGTCGTTGAGCACGATGCCCCTTGAAGTTCCGAAAAGGATTTTTTCGTCGTCCATAAACGCCATGCATTTCACCCACGACACAGTGGGCGCGTTGGCATATCGCAAAAGTTCGCGTGTGAAGGTGATGCCGCCGTACTTGATGGCTCCGCTCTTGCCGGCAAACCATACGTTGCCGTGCGGGTCTTGGAATATGCGGTCGATAAGGCTTCCCGGCAGCTGGTACTGGCTGTCGAAAAACCTTGCTTGCTGTGCGGACACAGCTATAGCCATAATGGCAAATGTCAGAATTGCAATAAGTCTTTTCACTTTTCGGAAGCTTTAGGTTTCTTTGTTACAGATGTAGCTTTAGTCGAAACGGCACAAAAGTAAAAAAACAATTTCAATTAAGCAATAATATTTCCAAAAAGTAAAAAAAAATCCCGGCGGATGGTGATATCCGCCGGGAAAAATTAAATACTTACTTATGAGAAGACTAATATGCTAATAACCTGGATTCTGGTAAGCGGCTTTTTCTTCGTCGCTAATCTCGAGACCGTCAAGCTGTCCCTGCGGGATGGGGGAGAGGTAGTACTCGGGCTTGATGTTACGAGTGTATTCGGTGAGTTCGTAATCGCCAACGCCTGCGCCGCAGATCTTGTACTTGCCTGCGAGTTCCTCCCACATCTGTGTGCGGATGAGGTCGAGGCGGCGGTATCCTTCGCCGAAGAGTTCGCGCGAACGCTCGAGCATTACATACTTCATGTCGATGTTCTGGGGCGTTGCAGCAACGAGGTCTGCGCTGTAGTCGGCGGTGATAGCCTTGTCTTCAGCAACGCTGTAGTTCCACTTGCCGGCACGGGCGCGGAGAACGTTCAAGAGGTCACGGGCGGATTGAGCGCCGGTAGCACCCTTGACAGCTGCTTCTGCTGCTACGAGGTAGAGCTCAGAGAATTTGGCGATGTAGTAAGGACGTACATTGTCTGCGTTAGGAACGCCAAGAGAGCTGACAGGACGGGTGCCCTTCACGTCGTCGGATTCCTGAGAGAATCCGCTGAACTTGAACGGACCGGGGTAAACCCTGCGGCTGATGTGCTCGGGATCCATTACGAAGTCGGCGCGACCGGGAGCAACGCCCAAGCCAAGGTTGCCGTGAGCTTTTGTTTTAGCTTCATCTGCGGTTGCTGCGTATTTGGTGCCGGGGATGGCTTTGGGCACAAAGGTCAGGATTACACCATTCTGCTCTACATCCATGTCGTTTGCATTCTTGTGGGTGAATGCCTGGTCTTCAGATGCAATGTGCCAGTTGGCGTGGATTGCAGTCTGGAATGTTACGTCACGGCGGGAGTCCTTTTCGTCAGCAAATGTTTCTGCAAATACGTTGTAGGGAGTTGCTACACGGGTCCAAGGACGGCCGTAGCCCTGACGGTCAACACGCTGTGTGCCGGTGCCGTCTGTCATGGTGATTACGGTGTAGTTCCAGTTGCAGAGCCAGAATGCGTCGTTGTAGGGGCCGCCTACGCCGCCGCCGTATCCGTTGGCCTGGCCTTCGCTTGCTTCGCCGCTGTACATCCAGCTTGTTGCTGTGTGGTCAGCCCAGAGGAGCATCTCAGGATTGCGCTCGTTGGAAGCAACGCATGCGTTGTAGTAGGTCTCCTGCAATGCGTAGGGACCAGGGTTGTTGATGCCTTCCAATGCAACATCGTAAGCCAGCTGGAAGTATTGAGCTGCCGATTTGCCATTGGGATCCTTGCGGTCGCATACCGGATAGGTGGGTATGTTCTTGGGGTTCTCGAGCCACCATGCGTAGGTCAGGTATGCCTTTGCGAGGTAGAGACGGGCTACAGTCTTGGATACTGCGCCTATTACGCGGGGAGTTTCAGGCAGGTCGTTGACTGCTTTTTCCAAGTCGGGAAGGATGCACCTTGTATAGACTTCGGGCACGGTATTGCGGACTGATGTACGCGAAGGTGCCGAGTTCTGCTTCAGTTCGCCAGAACCGAGGTCCAGCGGCACGCCGCCGAAGTGCTGCACGAGCAGGAAGTAGTCGAATGCGCGGAAGAAGTAAGCTTCTGCTACGAGCGCCGGATCGAGATCCTTGCCCTGCTCAATGAGGGCGTTGGCGGTGTTGATATTGGTGAATACGCCCCAGGTGACGTCGGCGCGGGAGGTCGATGAGGTGATGTTGCCATCGCCAGAGAAGTCGTTGTCCTTGAAGTTGCCGTCGGCACTTTCACCCCAGGTGTACTCGTCGGTGCCACATTCGCAGCTGGCGTAGTAGTAACCGCCGTAGATGTCGCGAAGGTGTGCGTACATTTGTGTGAGGCCGCCCTTGATACCTTCGGAAGTAGTGAAGTAGTCGAGGGTGAATGTTGAGCGTGGTGTTTCGTCCAAGACGTCAGAGCAGCCGAACATTGCCAACGAGGCGGCTACCGCTGCTGCACCAAGCAGTTTTATATTGCGTTTTTTCATTGTTTTATCAGATTAGAATGTTACGTTTAAGCCAAATAAGAATGTGCGTGTAGAAGGTGTGTTGGTACCAACAGTGAGCACTGAGTTTGCCTTGTAGGCAGTGGGCTGTACTGCGACGTTCTCATTACCAAACGAGTTTGTCTCGGGATCAAGACCAGTCTCCTTGTGGAACTTGGATGCAATCACGAAGGGGTTCTGGATTGTAGCGTATACACGGATTTTCTTGATGCCGATTTCGTCCATCCAGCGGATGTGGTTGTTCTTGAAGTTGTATCCGAGGGTGATTGTGCGGATCTTGCAGAACGAAGCGTCGAAGAAGCCAAGTGTAGAGGCGTACTTCAAGTTGTCGCCGGAGCGGACGGTCAGCGGGTCAGGATAATCAGCGTTCCTGTTGGTAACCAAGTAGTTGTCGTTGGCGTCTTGTTTAATCTTGCCGTTCTTGCCGCGCTCAGACATGAAGTAATCTACGTCCACATTGTTGCGGCGGCCGCTCAGGAGGTTGAGGTAACCGCTGCCCGAGTGCAAGGTGCTGATGAGCTTGCCACCTACCTGGAATGCACCGATGATGTTGAGGTCGAAGTTCTTGTATTCCAAACGTGTGTTGAAACCGCCTTGTAGCTTGGGATCGATGTCCATAATCTGACGGTCTTCGGGGCCAATCTGACGTACAGGCATACCGTTTGCGTCGTATTCGCCGGTATATTTAACCCTGATCATGCCGGCTTCGCCGCTGGGTTCAAGAATCCTGCCGTATGACTGGTCGTAGCCGTTGGGCTGGTAGTAGAAGTCTTCGGGCTGCCAGAGACCGATGTTCTCGTAGTCGTAGATGGAGTTGATGGGATGGCCAACAAACCAGCAGTTGCCTTCGTCGCGGTCAGCACCAGAGGCGAGTTCCACGAGTTCGTTCTTGTTGCTGTACATATTCAAACCAACGTCCCAAGTGAAGCCGTTGTAGTCGTTGAGGATGTTGACATTGACATTGAACTCCCAACCCTTGTTCTGGGTCTTGCCGATATTGTCCATATAGCTGTTTACGCCCGATGTGGAGGGGAGTTTTACGCTAAGGAGCACGTCGTTGGTCTTCTGTACGTAGTACTCGAAGCTACCGGTGATGCGGTTCAAGAAACCGAAGTCAATACCGTAGTTCATAGTCTCTGAGTATTCCCAGCCGAGCTTGTCGTTGGCAAGTTCCTGTACGTAGTAGCCGGTGCTGTAAACGTCGTTGCCGAAGTTGTAAGGACGTGTCGCGAGCAGACCGAGGGTCTTGAAGGGTGATACAGCCTGGTTGGATGTCTGACCGTAGCCGAGGCGGATCTTGAATGTGTCGAGCCAGGAGATGTCGCTCATAAAGCCTTCCTTGCCGACGTTCCAGCCCACAGAAACAGCGGGGTAGGTGTGGGAGTTGCGGCTCTTGGCGAGGCGCGACGACTTGTCGTTACGTACTGCGACGGTGAGCATGTAGCGGTCGTCGTAAGAGTACATGAGACGAGCCATTGCAGATTTAAGACCAGACTCGCTGTAGCCCTGGCTTCCGGGGTTTATGGATGTGGAGCCGTCATCGTTGATGCGGGCGAGGTTGTAGTAGAGGAACTTCTTGGAAGCGATGCCCGTTGCACTGATATTGGAGCTGTGGTATTGGTCGCGCTCGAAGGAGAGCAAGCCTACTACGTTAACAGAATGCTTTTCTGCAAAAATGCGGTTGTAGGTCAATAAGTTTTCAACTGCCCAGTTGAGGTCGAGTGATTTAGAGAGAGAGCCGCTTGAAGGACCTTCGGGGTCCTGCTTGAATACGCCTACTCCAGTATAAGAACCGTTTTGTGTGTACCTCATGTTGAGGCCGGCGTTAACGCGGTATTTGAGGCCTTCTACGTAGGGAATCGACAATTCGGCATATACGCTGTTGAATGTACCGTATGTCTGAGCCTTGTCTTCCCAGTCGCCATTGTCTTTTACAGCTTCCAATGTCTCGCGGGTGCGCATCCAGTTGCCTTTGTCAACAGTGTTGTTGTCGAAGAGGCGACGGAGGTTGCCTTCTGAATCGTAGGGGCTAACCATCGGCGATGCAGAAAGTACGTCATAGATACCAATGCCGTTGCCATTGTTGATGGAGTAGTTGTTGTTGCTTGTAAGGCCCACTTTGATGTATTTGCCAATCTTCTGGTCAAATGCAGAGCGGAGCGAGAAGCGGGTGTAGTCCTGCAGGGGAAGTACGGATTCCTCTTTGTAGTAACCCATGCCGACGCTGTAAGCGGATGCCTTTGTGCCGCCGGTAACAGAGATGTCATGGCTTGTCACCATACCGTTTTCGTACATAAGATCCTGCCAGTTGGTGTTGGCTCCACTTGCAATGCCTTCGATCTCCTCGGGACCGTTGTCAAACAATCCTGCATATTCGCGAAGCGCTTTGAACTGGTTTGCGTCCATCATAGGGTATTCTGCAAATACAGTCTTGATGCCGTAGTAGCCGCTGTATGTAACGGTGGCTTCCTGCTCGAGGCTGCCCTTGGTGGTGGTCACCAAGATGACGCCGTTTGCACCACGAGAACCGTAGATTGCTGTTGCTGAAGCGTCCTTCAAGATGTCGATGCTCTTGATGGAGTTGGGGTCGATGTCACTGAGGTTGCCAGCGAAAGGCACACCGTCCAATACTACCAAGGGGTCGTTGCTTGCGTTGAGCGAGCGAGTACCACGGACGCGGATACGCATCGTAGCGCCCGGTTTGGAGGACGACTGCTGGAAGTCCACACCGGCGATACGGCCCTGGAGGCTCTGGGTGATGTTGGAGCCGGGCATCTCGCGCATTACGTCGCCTTTAACGGAAGCCACCGAACCGGTAACAGCCTCCTTTCTTTGTGTGCCGTAGCCCACTACAACCACCTGTTCGAGTTCCTTGTCATCTGTGCTGAGGAAGCAGTCGATGGAGCTTTTTCCGTTGACGGCTATCGTCTGAGAGATGTAGCCGATGTACGAAAATTGCAGGGACGAATTGGACGGCACTTCTATTGAATAGTTGCCGTCGAGGTCGGTGATTGTGCCGTTGGTAGTGCCGGCTTGCACTACGTTGACGCCGATGAGCGCTTCGTTGTTGGAGACGTCAACGACCTTGCCGGTCACCCTGACTGTCTGCGCAAACAATGCCATCGGAATCAACATTAAGGGCAGCATCAGTAGCAGCGCCCTTAAAAATTTCACATTTGTTTTCATAAAAAATTGGTTAAAATTAGTAAAAATAAATCTGTAACAAAAAAGCTCTGTGTCCGCGCCTTTGCGTTCCGAAAACAAAAACGCGTCGTTTGCCAATTCTTCCGTCTTGGCATTGGCAAAATTCAAAATAAAAATATGGATGCACTATACAATTTTGAAACAAATGCTTTAATCTTTTAACGATTATTTAATATTGATATAAAAAAATTAACCTTCAAAATTATCTTTGTAATTATTTGTGTATTAATTGTTTATAAAAGCGATGTTTAAAAAGTAATAATATTTGTATCAAAAGTTGGTAGTTATTTTCTTTACTTTGGTAGATTTTTTTGCGAATGTATCAATATTTGACACACGAAAATTATATTGCCGTTACACAAAAAAACATTATGATTGTGGCGGGAAATGTGTGGTGTGGGGAGGTGTTGATCAATCAATTTGATTGGGATTTTGGGGATGGCGTGGGAGGGAGAGAGTGATTTTTACGCCATCATTTGGTGTGAAATTTTTAAAAAAATTGGATTACAATCCAAAAAATCATACGAAATTTTGGATTGTAATCCAAAAAGTTAGTTAATAGATGTTAATTGACTACACCAGCATCTTTTTCGCCCTGGCTATTCCCTCCACGAGTTTGTCGACCTCTTCAAAGGTATTGTACATTGCGAAACTTGCCCTCACTGTGCCGGGGATGCCAAAATGTTTCATTATTGGCTCGGTGCAGTGCTGACCTGTGCGGACGGCAATGCCGAGTTTGTCGAGAATCATGCCGACATCGTAATTGTGTGCGCCGTCGATGTTGAACGAAAGGACTGAAACCTTGTTTTTGGCGCGGCCGTAGATTGTGACTCCGCCGATTTGGTCCACCTTTTCAGTGGCGTAATCGAGGAGTTGTTTTTCGTGGGCGGCGATGTTGTCGAGGCCAATTGAATCTACATATTCCAAAGCCGTCAGGAGCGAACCAGCGCCGACAAAGTTGGACGTGCCAGCCTCAAATTTCAGCGGAAGGTCTGCCCACGTCGTCATTTCAAAAGTTACATTCTTAATCATGTCGCCGCCGCCTTGGTAGGGGGGCATTTCTTCAAGGTATTTCTCCTTGCCGTAGAGGACGCCGATGCCCGTCTCCGCGTAAATCTTGTGTCCCGAGAGAGCGAGGAAGTCGCAATCCAACTTCTGGACATCGATTTTTATGTGCTGGATTGCCTGAGCCGCGTCCACGAGTACGGGGATGTTGTGGGCGTGGGCGGTCTTGATTATTTTTTCGATGTCGTTGACAGTGCCCAACGTGTTGGAGACGTAGGTGACGCATATAATTTTGGTGCGCTCGTTGATGAGGCGTTCGAGTGCGCCGTCGATGAGTTCGCCATTGTTGTCAAAAGGAAGGACATTGATTTTTGCGCCGCGACGACCCGCCATCAACTGCCATGGCACGATGTTGGAGTGGTGCTCCATCTCGGAAATGATGATTTCGTCGCCGGGGGTGATGTACGCCTGACCAAACGAAAATGCAAGCGTATTGATAGCCTCGGTGCTGCCCTTGGTGAAGATGATTT
>JAEEGL012511736.1_pt1 | contig 16668 bp, 9 predicted proteins | sample 9134231 | NCBI WGS metagenome assembly JAEEGL01 (sample SAMN16246548, study PRJNA631951) | gut metagenome | biome: gut microbiome; feature: rumen; material: fiber-attached | host: Bos | place: Iran: Karaj | collected 2018-10 | reverse complement strand
TTTGAACTAAGATTAATTTTAGGAGGAGGATTTGAAATAAATTTCCTTTTTCTTTTTTTAATAAATAACCTATCTTTTAAAATAAAATTAAAAATAAAAAATTCTTTAGAAAAAGAATCAAAAATAAAAGTTAAAATAGTACCAACAACTTCTAAACCTTCAAAAACACCAATAAAATTACCAAGAGTAGAATCTAATTGTTCATATTTTCTTTCTAAAAAAGAAACTTTAGAACTTAGAACAAATTCTAAAAAATAAGTATTATTATTACTATTTGAAGAAGTAGATGAAGTATAACTTATATCTGTATCTTCAGTATAATAATCATAAGCTAAAAAATGAGTTTTATTTTTACCAAAAATATATGGAATTAATGCAGATTGAGTACTCATATTATAATTTTTAAAATATACCATTGCTCCTTTAAGATTATTAGTTAAAGTAAATGTAATAATTTCATTTTGTAATGGATTTTTCATTTTTAAAGGATTAGGTGTAATTGTTTTAATAAATACTTTAACATCTTTAATAGAACTAATTGTTTCTTCAAATTTAGTATTTTCATCATCAGTACATGATTCACCTGAACATGTTTGCATTAAAATAAATTGAACTGCATTTGTTGTTTCTCCTAAAGGACTAGTTTGTGCTAGAGAAAAAGTCATATAATTATTACCATAAATAGTTTTATTAATACAATAAGTTTTTTCTAAACCACCTTTAACTGAATCAGAAAAACCTAATTCTTCAATAAAATAATCATTATCACATTCATCAAAAGGATATTGAAACATAAAAGAATTATCAGTTGCATTAATTTGAGTTAAATATGCTTGAAAAATACTAGTATCCATTTCCATCATTGAAGATGATGATTTAAAAAAGAAAAATATTTCAAAATCTTGAAAATAAACAAAATTAGCATCTTCTAATTCAGGATATGTTATATCATACATTACAAATGAACCATCTCTATCTTTAAATAATTTTATTATTGAATATAATAAAAATATTAAAGATATTGATATAACAAATATTGTTCTACATCCACCTGATATTGTTTGATATGTTTCATTATTTCCTATATACCATTGAAGTGGTTCACCATATATGTCTAATTTTTTTATTAGGTTTTTATAGGATTTTTCACTTTTTTCTTTTTTTATTTCCATGTTTAGATATTTTATTTTTTGATTTTTTTTTTGAATTAAATATGATTTTTCTTATTAATTTAATGTGATAAGAATTTTTTATTCAATTCAATTATGAAAATTTTTAAATTATTTTTAAAAAATAGAATTTTAATTTTATAAAAATATTTTTTTGTTTTTTGTTTTTTGCAATTTGTTTATATTTAGATACTATATAATTAAATTCAATATCATAATTTATTATATGCCTCATAATTTAATTAATTATTTCTTCATTAATTAAATATAAAATAAACAATTAAATGAAATTAAAATTGAAAAGATTAATTTTCATCGAGAAATGATATTTTCTTTTAGTTATAAGATAATAAAAAAATAAATAAGATAGTTACATCACAAAATATTTAATTTCAAAAATTATATTTAATCAATTTGAAATATATCATTAAAAAGCATACAAAAAAGAATTTATTATTATTTATTCAATAATAAATAAATGTTAAATATATGAAAACGATTTTTTTCTAAAAACATTTTGTTTTTTTAATCCAAAAAATTTGAATTATTTAAATATAATAAAAATAAAATCTTTTTTAAAAATAGAGGAAGAAAATTAATTTAGTGGATATATTATAAATAGAATAATGTAGGATAAATAAAGGATATTTATTTGAATAATAATTATCTTTAAAAACAAATTATATTTAAGTTATAATAATGAAATATATAATTTTAATTCAATTTTCATTCAAATTATTATTAAGTTTTAATTATTTTTAATATATAAATTATCATAAAAATATTTTCAATATAGAATAAAGTCAATTTTAATTTAGGCATTTTGTGTTATAAATATATGAAATTTTTTTTAAAAAAAACACAATATATCTACTTCATTTAATATTGAAATTTCATTGATTAATATCTCTATACCTTTTGTTTTTGGTTTTTTATGTAATTTAAAATGAAAATATATTATTAACAAATAAGAAATTATATCTTTTGTTAAAAAAGTAAAGTAGTATAATTTGAAAATAATATAAATTATATTTAAAAAATCATTTATTAATTGATATTTTGTTAACAATATTTTTACTTGTTATTTTTAAAAATAATTATATATTTTAACTTCAAATATTTGAATTTTTTTCTTTGTCGAATAAAAAATTATCTATTTCTTTTGAATCATTTCCAGAGTTTAGATTTAAATCATCTAAATAATAATTCATGTTTCTACTTCTTTCGGTAATTTCTTTTCTTGTATTTTTATTCAATCCACAAAAATTAAGTTGTATAATTTCTAAAAAGATCAAACTTGAAATTAAAGAAATACCAAATGATACTATATTATATTGTTTTTTAAAATAGTTAAAATTTGTTAATTTCATATAAATAATTGGAATAAATCTTGCAACTGATTCACTTATAACTGATTGGATAGTTCCTAATTTTAAAATAATAATAGTTTCTAAAAAAACATGAATTAATTTTTCAATAATAATAATTATAGTATAATAATTATAATTAAATTTTTTCAAATCTTTATATATTATGATGCGGTAAATTAATTCAAAAATACTATGAATACTTCTTAGTAAAAATATATTTGTAAAAAAATTAGTATTGATATATTTAAGTAATGAAAGATAAAAAGCTAAACAATAACATCCAAATATTATATAAAAGAGTTCAATTTTCAAGTTTCCAATATTTTCATAAAAATTATGACATATTAAAATTAAATTTATTATTATTGATAATTTATGATGAGAATAAAATGTTTTTTCAAAAATTCTACTAATTATAAATAGACTAATTATGACTAAATATATTTCAATTTCTTCTTCAGAATCAATTAAATTATCAGATATATAGTGATATATAATATAAAAGCAAATAGAACATATTATTAATATAATATTTTTTAAATTTTTCTTTTTTTTATTCTCAGTAAAAATATTTTTAAAAAGCATTCTTACACGTAGTTTTTTTTTTTTCTTAGATATTTTTTTTTCAATGAAAAAAATTATAATTAAAAAAATTGGACAAATTGTATCTAATACTTTATCATATTTCAAAATATAAAGTTGATTTGTCCATTTACCTAGATATATTTCAAATATATGTAAAATTATAAAACATAAAATATAAATATCAGCTTTTCTTATATCAAATGACAGTAACATTTTTTAAATAAAATATTTATAAATTTATTTATAATAATATTTTTTGATTATGATTTCTTGAATAATTTTTATTACTTTTTATTTTTTGTTAGAAAAAAAGAAAAAAATAATTCTGCATTAAAATTTTTAATTTGATAATGAATCTTATATTTAAACAATTAAGTTTATTGAGCAATAGATATATAAAAAATTATTCATCTTTTTATTAACATATAAGATAATAAAATTCAAAAAATTAAAAATGGCAACTTAATAATTTTTTAAAAATGAAATCTCCATTTTTATAAATTTTATTAAGAAAAAATTATTTGAAACTATTTAAAAATTAATTAAATGCTGTATAATTTGAGAAATATTTTATTGGAATATAAGGAAATTTTTAATAATGTTTTAGGTTTGCAAAATTCATAAAAAATTTGACAAAATTTAACTGATAATTATTGATAGATTAATTCAAATAAATTAATAATTATTTAAATAACAAAAAGGATTAAATGTAATTTTATATATTAAAAATTTTGAATTTGATAGTTTATAAAAAAAAATAACTAAGATGAATTAAAAGAACTTAAATTAATAGAACTTCTAAATAATAATTTTTATTTATTATAATTTATATAATTAAATAAAGATAAAATAAAACTCTATATCTTATTTATTATTTAAAATTACATAATATTAATTATTTATTTAATTATTAAATAAAAGTTATTTTTTAAATAAACCATAATAAAAGAAGTTTAACCTTTATTTATTTGATAAATTTTTGAAAATTTCTAATATCATTAAACATATATTGAAAAAAAATTAAATTAAATAAATAAAAAAATATCTTAAATATATATTAATAACAAAAATGTTTAAAAAAAAAATAGGAAATTATTAATAATTAAATTTAATTTATACATAAAGAATATTTAAAAAATTGTATTTTTAATATAATCTATATAAAGTCACTAATATATTTTGATGAATAATAAATTTTTTTATATTTGCATTTTAAAGCAATATATCTTAAAATACATACAATAAATGCAATAATTAAAACAATAACAATAGAAGTAACTAATCCAATTAAAAAATTAATAAGTAGACTAATTTGACTCATATGATAAACCTCACAAAAAATGTATAAATAATACCCACAAATAAAACATAAAATTAATTCTATCACAAAATTAGCAATTAATTTTTTATTTACAACATTCAAAAGAGATTTTGCAATATAATTATAATGATATTCATCTCTAATTTCATGACTTAAAGTATCAAAAGCAAAAGAAAAACAAATAAGTTTTCTTAAATATCTAATAATTAAAGAAGTAAATAAATTACTAACAAAAGCTAAAAGTATTTCAGTTAAAAAAGATAATTTTCCATCATTATTATATTTTTCTGAAACAATATGATCAGTATAAAAAAGAGAATTGAAAGTAAAATCAATAAATAAAGAAAGAATATAAAAAGGAATTGTAATTACATAATAATCAAAATTTTCAGGAAGAAATAACATTGTTAATAATTCTAATTTAATAAAAATAAAAGAAAAAAAACAAGTTAAAAAATATCTATTATCTGAATCAATTGCTTTTTCATAACTCATGTCCCAATAATTTTCTTCTTCTCCTTCTCTAATATTAAAAAAATTTTTATATTTTAATCCTAATTTTTCAAGAAAAGATAATTTAATACTTTTATCATCATTTGTAATATTTGCATTTTTATTTCTTTTATATATTATTTGTATTTTTGAAAGAAGATTATTTTCAGTTTGAACCATTTCATAATTAAAATCAGTTACTTTTGAATTTTGAGATTCTAAATAATTATTTTCTGAAGGTAAAACTGTTTTATTAGTTGATTTGAAATAAATTGATGTTACTAATAAATTATTATTTAAATCTTTTATTTTATTATTTTCTTTTGGTATTATATTAATACTTTTTTTTCTTATATTATTTTCTTTAGAATTCAATTTATTTTTTTCATTTATTAAATCTTTTCCTGTGAATGAAGTATTTATTGAATTTTTAATATTAAAATTATTCATTTTTTTTGGTGGATTAAAAATATGTTGTAAATTATCCATTAATTTTGCTTTTCTATTATTAATTTTATGAGTTTTAAAATTTGAATAAACATCATTAAAAAAAATATTTTTAACATAAATAAAATACAATAAATTCCCAATTAAAATTGATAATAATGTAAATAACCATAACCAAAATCCAAAATTTTTATAAAAATTCTTTTTAAAATATAAAAAAACTCTATGACATTTAACTAATTCATAATTTACTTCATCATTAAGTTTTTTAAAGAAATTATCAATCATTTTTTTAGGAACATTTTCTTCAATTTGATATTTAAAATTACAATCACATTGAACTCTATTATTTTCTTCATTATATTCAATAAAAGTACAATTTGGTTCACAAACAGAAACAGTTGTATAAATATCATCTTTTCTATCATCAATACAAACATCATTTCCATTTAAAGCAAAAGACAAACATCTATCTTGATAAAAATCATCATTAATATCAAATAAATTTATTCCTTTTTCTGATAATTGTTTAATTAATTCTAAATTTACTTCTGCATCATCTTTAGATATTGAATTATATACTACAATTTTTACATCTGAACATAATGATAAATCTAATTTTTCTCCATCTTGAGAATAAACATTATAATTTACATTATTTACTAAAGAATTTGTTTTTGAATTTGTATTTATTAATATTATTAATAAAGGAAGTGATGGATCTAAATTATAATGTGATTTTAATATATTTTCACATTCTCCTAAATCAACTGAACCTAAATTATAATTTGAATTTATATCATTTATTGTTGTTGAATTTATTACATTAATTATTACTCCTGGTAAAGTTTCAATTATTACATCTTCATTATCTTTTGTTTTATCTAATTTTTCTTCTACTTTTGATATTAAATCATCTAATGTTTTACCATTTATAATATAACTTTGTTTTTTATTACATTGTTTATTTTTTAATATTAAATTAACTTTTTCACATTTATCAATACATGTTTTTGAATTATATATTAAATAAAGATTTTTTAATAAACAATCACTTAAACATTCTTTACTATTATAAATATTATAAGGATGTAAATTATCACATCCATTAATCCCAAGAATAACTTTTTCATTATTTGAATAATAATAATAATGACCAATCATACATATATTATCAATTAAATCATATCCACTTGGACAATTATTAATACATTTATTTGTATTTTCAATTAAATAAGGATAATCATTTGGACAACTATTAACACATTGTTTTAAATTTTCAATAAAATAAGGGTAATCATTTGGACAATTATTAACACATTGTTTTAAATTTTCAATTAAATAAGGATAATCATTTGGACAAATACTAACACATTTTTTTGTATTTTCAATTAAATAAGGATAATCATTTGGACAATTATTAACACATTGTTTTAAAATTTCAATTAAATTAGGATAATCATTTGGACAATTACTAATACATTTATTTGAATTTTCAGTTATTAAAGGAGTTTCATTTGGACAATTATTAACACATTGATTTAAATTTTCAATTAAATAAGGATAATCATTTGGACAATTATCATTATAGAAACACTCATTATTATTTTTATTAGAATCATAATACCAAAAATGTCTATTCATATCACATTTAATACAATTATTCTTATATTTTTCATATCCAAATTTACAACTTTTACATTTGTGATCAATTCCATTTCCTTTTTGAGTACAAGTATTACAAGTTTCATAACAATTTAATGTTGATTTAACACATTCTGTTTCATCATTTTCTAAATAATAATATCCATTATTACATCTTTTAGGAGTACATCTTGTTGGACTTTTATTTTCACTTTCAATTTGAGTACAATGTGAACATGCAATATTACAAATTTGAATTTTAAAAATACATTTTCCTAATATTGCATTTGATGATAAATTATCATCTTCATCAATTATTTTATAATCTAAATTAAATTCTATATTTCCATTATCTTTTGTTATTATTATTTTTATATATTTATTATCTATGAATTCATAATTTAAATCATTTGGAGATATACTAATTTTATTTAATGATAAATTATTATCAGAAAGTTTAATTTGTAGATTAGTATTAGAAGTTGTTAAAAAACTTTCTGCTGAAATACAATTCATATTTATATTTTCAAATGAGTCAATATTTTCTTTTGAAAAATAAACATATTTTCCTTTATTTATATCACTACCTCTTATGAAAATAAAATGTTCTGAACTTTGATTTACTTTTTTAATATAAATTTTGGATATTCCAATACTAATTAGAAATTCATAAATTTTTTCTAATTGAAATTTATTACCTTTTAATTTATATATTTCAATAAATAAATTATTATTCTCTTTAGATTTATAAACACATATAAATTTCTTTTCATTTCCATTATTAATCATTTCAGAAAGTTCAAGATTATCAAAATCAAAAGAATTATAAGTATCAATTTCGTAACTATAATATCCTGTTTTATTCAAATAATAAAGCTTTAAATAATTTTCAAAATAATAAATTATAGCATCATTTTGGTCAATAAAAGCAATTTTAAATTCTGATTTAGTATCTTCAATTATATTAATTTTTCCATCATAAAGAACTAATCCATAATTTTCTTGTTTATATATTTTCTTTTGATTATTATTAATTATTATTTGTTGAAAATGAATTTTTGTATCAATATCAATAGTTACATAATTCCCAATATCCAAATAAATATATTCACTATTCTTAAATTGAAATTGCTCATTTTTCATTTCATATTCATAATATCCTATTTTAATTTGTTCATTATTTTGTAAAACGCTAAATCCAATTTCAAGTAGAGAAATTGAATGATAATAATGAATTGGACAAATGAATTTCTTTTTATCTTGACTTATAAAATTATTATATTTTAAAACATTTATTAATGAGCCTGAAAAAGAAAAAATTTCCAAAATATTGTTTTTTGTACATGTTGCAACAAAAATTTGATTTGTTTCATCAAATAATGAAATTCTTGTTGATGAAGTAAAATTAAAAATATTTTCTTTTATTATTTGTTTTTCGTCATTTTCTATCATATATGATGATTTTAAAGTAGTATAATATATTTTATCTAATGTATAAGGATTTATGTAAATTATTTCATCATTTTGTTCTATTTGTTTAAATATATATGAACTCTTTATTAAAGATAATTGGATTATTATAAAATAAAAGTATAACAATTGAAGTATTAAAAAATTTTTCATATTTTTTATTTTTTATTATTTGGATTCTATTTATTTATTTTTGATATAATTTGATTTATTTAATATTATATAAATGGATTTAAAAATATATTTTCTATTAAGTATTATATAATATTAATAATATAAAATTTAGAATTTATATTCTTATTTTCATAATATATTTATCATGCTATATATGATTAGTTTTACATTCTTTTTTAATTAAAAAAAAAAATATTGTATAAAATATTAAATTCAACAAAAAAAATATATAAATTTTTGAGTATTTTTTGAAGAAATAATATAATGATTTTCATTCTTTATGTTAAAATAATATATCTAAAAAAAAAAATTTTTTTGAAGTGAAAATTCAATTCTTTAAATAATAATTATTTTTTATATAATATTAAAATTCATAAATTCGTAATATAATATATAGTCATTTATTTATTTTATTTTTTTCAATAAAAGTAATTAGTTCATACAAATTAATATATTTATATTAAATTTTTTAAATACTATTACCCTGATTAGATTAAAATAATAAATTCCAATAATTATAATTATATTAAATAAATTAAAATTTTCCTTCATATATAAAATTAGAATATAAATATCATTTATAAGATTTAATTATATTTAAATTTAATATATAAAAATTGATAAATATCATTTATAAAATGGATAATGGACAAAATATTTGTCATTATTTTGAAAATAAAGATATAAAAAATTATTTTGTTGTTCCTAAATTTGATAAAAGACTTTGTAAATTAAATATTTATTTAAAAAAAGGAAGAAGTAAATTATATGAAATTGATCTTTATGGAAGAGTTAATGGATACAATAGAGATTATGGAAAAATTACATTAGATATTAGTGGATATAATCCTATTCTTTATAAAACTTTTTACCCTATTCTAAATGAAGATGTTTTTAATGTAAAAAATGAAAAAATAATTGAAATTATGTTCAAAATATTTAAAGAAAAGATTTCAGATGATGTTTTAATCAAATTAAGACTTGATGAGAAACAAAATTATAAAAATCAATTTGAAATAAATAAAACAAAGGCAAATAAAGAAAATTTAGCTTTAAATTTATTTTATTTATTATATGTTGAATGGAAAAAGAATTATAAATATTTAATACGTCCTTCAAAAATAAATAAAAAAATTGTAAAGCAAAATAAAGAAAAATATAATAAACATTTTAAAACCCAAACATTTAATAAATCAAATAATAAAAAAGTTTAAAAGATTAAATAAAATTTAAATATTAAAGAAAAATATTAATCTTATATATATTATATATTAAATATAAAAATGAAATTATTTGTTTATATTTTTTTGACTACCTTTATTTTTTATTAATCAAATAAATTTCTTTTTATTTAATTTCACGATTTTTTATACTCATATTATTATATTTTTTAAATTAAAAGAAAAAATAAATATTTTCTGATTTAAAATAAAATTTTTTTCAAAAAACTTTGTTATATTAAATTTTCATATTGTTCATTTCATATTTTTTAGATTTTTTTTATTTTTTGCTAATTTTATTTATAAATATGTTTAAAATAATCAATTAAACAAAATGGTTTGATTATATAAATATCTCTTATAAAATACATTATTATTTATTGTATCTTTTAAAAAAAAATAAAAGATTTGATTATTTGAAAAATAAATTCAAATAAAAAATATGTCTTCTTTTATTTTCATATTAATCAATATTTATATAAATTATATATTATAATTTAAATTTTTTTATTATTATTTTGTTATTTCATATTTATATTTTTTAATTAACTTAACTATAATAAATAAATATTCAAAAAAATAACTGCTTTATATTTAAAATTAAATAAAATAAACTTCAGTAATTAAAATATTTTAAAAAATGTTTAACCAATTATTTAATCAATTTTCAATCTTTAAAAATAATTAATTATATATTATTTTTGAGGCAGAAGGGAAATTATTTTATTTATTAAATCATTTTACTTTGAATAAAATAATATTAATTTATTTTTCATTGAAAAATTTTATTTTAATATGTTTTTTGGATATTTACCATGTTTTATAATTAAATGAATTTGAAAAAAATAAAAAAATGAATTCATTTCAAAAAATATCTTTGCAAATACATTAAAACAAATAATAAAAAAATTTAAATTATAAAAATATAATTTTTTTAATAACAAATAATTGATATCTCAAAAAAAAAATCCAAAAAATATAATAAAAAAAACTCCTATAATATAAATACTGAATTTCAAAATATTTAAAAAAATGGAAAAAAAAAATGACCCAATAAAAATGACAACAAAGCAAAAATATGATATGATATGGAATATATTTTTTGCTTTATTATTAATTCCAACAGGAATAGGAATATATTTTTTATTTAGAGACACCCAAAAATTTAGAAATGATATAAAAATAAGAAATCCTTTATATAAATTTCCTGAAATTTCAGATTTTAAACAAGTTTTATTAATTCTTCCAATAATAATAATATTAAAAGTAATATGTGAAAGTGCATTTATGCATATAAGTGAAAAAATAATGAAAAAAATATATAAAAATCCAAAAGATGAGAAAAATTATATTTTAGGAAAAATATATAAAAGAAAAATAACAAGTCACATGTTTAAAGGATCATATTATTTATTTATAACAATATTTGGATGGTATGTATTAAAAGATTTAGATTATTTTCCAACATATCTTTTAGGAAAAGGTTACATGCCAAATATGTTTTTAAAAGGATTTCCAGATTCATATTATCATATTAAACCAAAATTTTATGATTTATGTTATATGATTTGTTTATCTTATTTTTTATGTGATTTAATTTGGTTACTTTTTATATATGAAAGACAAAGTGATTTTATTAATATGTTTTTACATCATATTTGTACAATTAGTTTAATATCATTTTCATATTTAACAAATTATTCAAATATTGGTAGTATAATATTATTAATTCATAATGAAACTGATATTTTAGTTCATTTAACAAGATTACTTCTTCAAACTGATTGTCCAGAAATTATAAAAGATATTTCAGGAGTAACTTTAACTATTAATTTTTTATATATGAGATTATTTGTTTTTGCAAAAGGAATTTATTGTGTTTATCATTATGTTACTTGGGATGAAGGTTGGGTTACTTTTAGTTTAGTTTCTTTTTTAGCTTTTTTATATTGTATGCATGTTAATTGGGCACTTATGCTTTTACAAAAAGCTTTTGTTCTTGCTTTAGGTACTAAATTAAGTGATACTACTAATTATGATAAGACTTTAGAAAAAAAAGAAAAAGAAAAAGAAAAAGAAAAAGAGATTTTAAATTCTGAAGAAAAGAAATGTAAAGATAATTAAGCTTTTTAGGTTTTTGGATTTTCTTTAATATTGTTTTATATTTTTTTGTTTAAAAGTTTGCAAAATTTTTTTTTTTTTTTTTGATTTTTTTTTCTTAATTTTATGATAATTATATATCATTTCATTTATTATTATTTTTTTAATAATAAATTTTTTTTTCAATATATTTATTCTACTAAAAAAATAAAAAAAAAATAATAGTTTTTATTAATTAACATAAATTTTTTAAATATTTATTTGTTTTTTTAAAACATTAATAATATTTTCAGTCATTTTACTATTTTTATATTGTTTAGTTTTTTGAATATTTTGATAAATTATATCATTATTATTAATATCTTCACAAAATGCAAATTTATGTAAATAATCATTAATTTCGTCAAATGTAAAATGAATTGATTCAAATAATTTTAATTGTTGTTGATTAAAAATAACTTTTTTTAATCTCATCATATCAAAAATTAAACTTATATAAATTGAAGTATCAAAAATTTCCTGAATTAACTTTATTTTATTTAAAGCATTTTGAATATCAGGATACTTAGAATTTTCTATTTCTAAAGACATTAAAATACTACACCATAAACTTTTAAACATATTCATTTTAATTTCACTTTCATTTTCATTTCCATTTTTTTTTTTTATTATTTTATTATTATTATTAATCATCATTTCATCTTTACTTTCTTTATCAAATAAATTAATTTTTGATTTTAAAGTTAAATTATCTTTTTTATATAAATTATTTTTTGTATTATTATTTACATTTAACAAATCTTTTTCTTTATTTTGACTAGATAAATCATCATTAGAAGTTTGTGTAATTTTAGGAGGATTTGAAATAAATATCATTTTATTTTTCTTAACAAATAACCTATTTTTAATAATAAAATTAAAAATAAAAAATTCTTTAGAAAAAGAATCAAATAATAAAGTAAAAATTTTACCAATTCCTTGTAAACTATTAAAAACATCAATAAAACCTCCAATAAGAGTATTTAATTGAACATAATCTCTATCTAAAAAAGAAATTTTATTACTAAGTGCAAATTCTAAATAATAAGTATAACTATTTTGACTTGTTTTATTATCTGAATTATCATAATCTTCAGTATAATAATCATATGCTAAAATATTCTTTTTTTCTTTATCAAATAAATAAGGAATTATTGAAGATTGAGTTGAAATATTATAATTTTTAAAATATACAATTGCTCCTTTATAATTTGAATTTAATGTCAATGAAGTAATTTCTTTTTGTTCTGGATTTTCTTTATTTAAAGGATTTGGAATATAACTTTTAATAAATATTTTTATTTCATTATTGATTGAAAAACATTTTGAAAATTACTTATTTCTTCATTTGTACATGATGAAATATTAGAACAATTCGGAAGTAAAATAAAATGAACTGCATTAATTTTTTCACCAAAAGTACTTGGTTGTGATAATAAAAAATGTGGTAATTTAGGATAATTTTCCCTATTTATACAATAAGTTTTTTCCAAATTACTTTTAATTGATTTTGAAAAACCTAATTGATCAATAAAATAATCATTATCACATACATCAAAAGGATAAGAAAAAATATAAGAACTATCAGTTGCATTAATTTGAATTAAATAAGCTTGAAAAATATTATTATCAATTTTAATCATTGAAGAAGAAGATCTAAGAAAAAAAAATATTTCAAAATCTTTAAAATATTTAAAATTTGCATCACTTAATTCAGAATATTTTATATCATACATTACAAATGAACCATTTCTATCTGTGAAAAATTTTATTATTGAATATAATAAAAATAAAAAAGAAATTGAAAATATTATTAATGTTTTTATTCCTCCTGTTATTGTTTGATATTTTTCATTATTTCCTATATACCATTCTAATGATTGTCCATATACATCTATTTTTTTTATTAAATATTTTATTATTGATTGTTCTTTTGTTGAGTTTTATTTTATCATTTTTTTTATCTTTTTTTATTAATTATAAGGATTTATTTAATGATATTTATTATAATTTTTAAAATTATATAAATAAAATTTTATTTTTATTTTTTATTAAAGTTGAAAAAAAAGTAGAAGTTTTGGAAAATATTAAAATTTTTTTTTCTAAAATATATTTTTTCCAAAATAAATAAAAAAATCATAATAAATAAAATATTTTATTGTTTTTTAAATAAATTTAAATTTATATATTAATTAATTATTAGATTATAAAAATTGTTTATTATGGATCAAATTGCAAAAGAATTTTTAGATTATTTAATTTACATAGGTTTAATTACAAATGAATCAATTAAATCATTTATATTACAATTAAAAAATAAAATAAATTCTTCAGATAAATTAAAATTTATATTAAGAAATGCATTATTTTCATATTTAAATAATTTATCAGAACATGATATAAAATCAATTAGTTTTACAATAACAAATACATTTTTTACTAATAAAATAAAAGCTAATGAGCATATTATTGAAAATTTATTAAAGATTTATGAAAAAAGTCAATTATTAACATATCAAGAATACATTAATAAATGGTATACATTAACATTTAATTATGATATAAATAAAATATTAAAATTTCAAGTTAGAGAAAATATTTTAGATGAAATAAATAATAATAGTATTTTAATAGATAATTTAATTGGAATTGAAAATACAATAAATAATAAACATAAAAGAGGATTTTCACATAGAAATTTAAGTAGAAATATACAATCATTTAATCAAAATGGAAGTAATTTAAATTTTTCAAATATTAAAAAAAATCCAAGTAATAATAATTCAAAAAGTATTGTCAATGATTTTATCTCAAGACAAAATGATTATATAAAAAATAGTTCTATTAAAAGAGCAAAATTAAAACAATTAAATGAAGATGAATATGAATTACTTTGTACTTTTTCACCAAAAATAATAGGAAAATCAATAGAAAATAATAATACTCAATCAAATTCAAATATTTATAAAAAATTATATGAAGATTCTTCAAGAAGACAAATTACTTATAATAAAAAATTAAAAGATTATGTTAAAAATATAAAAAATGAAAGCAAAGGGAATTTTTCTTCAAAAGGAAATATAAATCATTCAAAAAAAATTTTTAATAAAGAAAAATTAGAGAAACTTTATAATGATTTTAAAACAAAAAGTAATGTTAGAAGAAAATTAAAAAATAAAATTAATTATGAAAATGGTATTACATTCAAACCAAATCTTTCTAAAACTCCAGATTATATTAAAAAAGGAAAATGAGTAATTTTATTTTTTTTAATACACTATTATTTTTTTATAAATACTTTATTTTAAATAAAAAATATTAAAAAAAATCTTTCAAATAATAAGTTATACTATTACATTAATTTTACAAATTAAATAATTTTTTATATTTAAAATCCAATATTTATAATTTCAATAAATTAAAAATAAAAAAAAAATTAAATTAAAAAAAACCAAATAAAAAAAAATGAAATTTAGTCATGTTCCAGCATATGGTTTTGGTAAAGCTCGTAAATGTGAAATAGAGCGTACAGATCCTCTCTTCACTCCAGGACCAGGTCAATACATTCCAGGAATACAAGGTCATCATAATCCATCATGGAAAATAGGAACATCAATTCGTAAAGACCTTCAACCTTCTGATACTCCAGGTCCTGGTCAATATGCTCCAGACACAAATACAAACTTTATACGTCCAAAAACTCCATCATGGAAAATAGGAACTGGACTTCGTCCTGATTTAAATCCAGTTGATAAGAGTGTTCCAGGACCAGGACAATATGAACCTCTTTATAAAAGTGGAGCTGCTAAATATTCTATGAGACCTAAAACAACTTATGGTAAAAGAGATGTTACTCCTGGTCCTGGAAATTATAATGTTAGAACTGATAAAAATATGATTGTTCCATCATATAAATTTGGTAATGAAAAGAAAGATGGATTAAATTTAGCTCAGAGTCGTTATGTTCCTGGACCAGGTAATTATGAATATAATGCAGATGCTATTAATGTTAATGCACCTAAGTTTTCTTTTGGTAAAGAAGTTAGAGGAGATAATAAAAGACCAAAGACTCCAGGACCAGGACAATATTCATATAAGGAATATATTGGTAAGGAAGGACCTAAAATTACTATGAGTTCAAAATTAGCTTTTGATCCTCGATTAGGTGATAATAGATTCGTTCCTGGTCCTGGTATGTATAATAATACACAATCATATATTTTCAATCATAATAAAGCACCATCATATAAAATAGGAACTTCAAAAAGGAAAGGATTATATAATACAGATGGTAATCCTGGACCAGGACAATATAGTACAGCAAATACTAATTTTTATAGACCAAAAACACCATCATGGAAAATAGGAACTGGACTTCGTCCTGATTTAAATCCAGTTGATAAGAGTGTTCCAGGTCCTGGAAATTATAATGTTAGTCAAGGTTTAGGAAAAGGACCTAAATATACAATTGTTGGTAAAGGAAATACTGGTAATAATAAAAATGGTTATCCTGGTCCTGGACAATATAATGATACTATGTATAATAAAACTAGTAATCCTGCTTGGAAAATTGGAACTGGGAATAGAGATGATAATTTAAAGAGAGTTATTAGAGAAGGTGTTCCTGGTCCTGGAAT